>ERZ795043.1713-NODE-1713-length-10102-cov-4.163830_pt1 | contig 10102 bp, 5 predicted proteins | sample MGYA00375127_ERZ795043 | MGnify/ENA primary metagenome ERZ795043 (study PRJEB30172, sample SAMN05518447) | compost metagenome | isolation source: Feedstock adapted compost from Newby Island compost facility, Milpitas, CA | place: USA:Newby Island compost facility... | reverse complement strand
CAGCGGAATATACGTGGTTCCTCCCCGCATGACCGCACTCGGCATGAAATCGATATACGTCCCGTTGAGAATGACGCCGACATTGTTGGCGTCGAAGAAATCCGTCACCGAAAGGACCTCCTCCGACAGATATTCTCTCGGTTCCGGCGTTTCGGGAGCAAGGATGCCGTTCTGCGCCCGGAGCCGCCTGACCTCCGCGCGATAGTCCTTGATGGCTTGAACATCGGTCACGCCGAACGTGAACCTGAACGGTCTCCTGTTCTTGCTGACCTTCTCCAGGTACAGGGCCATCTTGTCGGAGCCGTAAGTCTTGCCCAGGTAGGAGACGAACGTCATCGCCCACTTGTCGACGTCGTCATCAATGGGGTACGTCGGAACGGGGTCATCGGAATGAGCGACTTCATTCCAATACCGGTCCGTCAGGCTGGCGGTCCAGTCATCCCTGCCTTCATACAACATCCAGGAGAAAATGTAGGCCATCGCTTCGTTCATGGCATGGGACAGACTGTCCCTCGCATGATACACCTTGTCGACCAGCCAGTGGAAGAACTCGTGGGCGAACAGAATTTCGTTGATCGATCCGATCTGTTCATTCTGATGTTCCATAAGCAGGAGATACTTCCCGTCGTAGACGCCGTGCGCCATTTTTGTCAGCCCGGAGTAGGTCCAGTTCCTGGCCGATTCTTCCGTGCGGGTGACGATGAAGACCGGCCTTTCCGTGGAGCGGGCGAACGCCGGGAACATTTTCGCCGTGTAGGGCTTCAGCGTGTTCACATAGTAATCGTAATATTCTCTCAGATAGTCGGGCGAAATGTCCTTGTCCCCCAGCAGAATCACGTGTTCATCGATGATTTGATGAGGCAATTTGTCGTTCAGCGAAGGATCGTTCCTCAGAAACTCCGGAAGCTCGCTGTTACCGGATTCGTTCACGGCCGACGCGGGAACAGCGAGAATGCCGAACGCAAGCGACATCGCCAGGATCATGGCTGACATACGGGCTGCAAGCTTCAAGTTCATGTGTTCTCCTTCCTGTTGTCAAATTGAGAGCATGTCCCGCAACGCTTCCATTATATCCCGGACCAGCCGTTGTGCCTACTGCGTTTTTCCTATCAACCGATGTTGTACAGTCCGCCGTGCATAAACAAGACCCGGCCTTATCGAGGCCGGGCCGCAGAATTGGTTCATGGCGCGAAGTCCTCCGGCAGCAGCGAAGCGAGCGACACCCGGTCGCCTGCGTCTAAGCTTCGGATTCGCGCGGCCTGCTTGATCTTCGCGCGTTCGAACAGATTTTTCGCGAAGCGGCCGATGCACGCTTCTCCGCCGGCTGCCGCGCGCTCGTACAGCCGCTTAACGACGGATTCGCATCCGTCATCCGGCACATAATCCTTCAGCAGCCGGGCAATCAGCCGGGCGACGGTCGTCGCCCCGCTTCCATTGGGACCTGTCCCGCTCCCGCCACAGCCCGTCCCGCTTCCCGCCGAGCGTGGGCTCGCCATGCCGGGTTCCCGAACGTCGTACTCCCGGCTTTCGAACCGCTCCAACTGCCGCTCAAGCTCTTCTTCATCTTACTGGTCATGTTGACGGAGAGGATCTTGAACGCCAGATGCTGCCCGCTGTTTTCCGCGACCGTCATCTGTTTGTTCAGCAGCAGTTCGATGCGGCGCGCGATTCGGCCCGGAACCGGCTGCCCGGTTTTGTTGATGAAGGCCACGGACACCGCATCGTCATGGACCGCTTTCATTTTGAAATCGTAGAACAGGGCGCTGTATTCCCGCAGCACCTCGATGCAGCGGTTGATGAGCGCGACGTAGATTTTCTTCTGACGGTCAATCGGGTTGCCACGCATCGACCAATGCCTGATGGCGGTGATGCCGGTGCGGATAAAGCCGATGAACAGATAGATCAGGACCACGGACAAGACGACAGCCGGGATCAGGACGCTCATCGGCCAGCGCATGAAAAACAGCCCATCCAGGTACTCGCCGAAATGCCGGTCACGGTCGCGGTTGAGCCCGAAATCCTCGCCCAGGTTCGCATCCAGGAATTCATCCACCGCCGCCCAATCGATCATCGGAACGAAGATCGCGCAAGCCATGACAGCCAGCGCGAGATCGAAGATGACGGCCTCGGCTTCATGCTCGGCGTCAGATCTGGTCAACTTGACCGCGTTCGCTTTGAGCGGCTTGAGAGGCTCCCGCGCCCGTTCTTCCAGCAATCGGTTGAGCAGCGCTTGCTTGTTCTCGTATACATCCAGCGGCGGCAAATGAAGTCCTACCAATTCAGCTGCGAGATCTTCGATGGATGGCAACATGGGAATCATTTAATTATACCAGCACAGCCTTTACAATCACAGGATGAAGTTGGATGGATCGGTCGCCGGTAAAGGATAAAGCCCCGCTTTTTGGGGCGAGGCTTTATCGGTGGACTTCCGCATTGATTTCGATGCGATACTGGCTGCATAAATACTGAACCATTGCTATATAAGTGGCTTTGGCCAGCGCATAATTACGATCCAAAAGGTGCGAATAGCCCGGCGCGATGTAGCGATCGTACAACTGCCGGTAAATGGCCGAAGGCTCCGGCTGCTGCTCGATCCTTGCCACAATCTCCGGCGCAATTCGGTAATATTCGCGGATCAGCGCCGCGCCGTCTGCGTCGTTGATCAATTGTTCGTCCCGGTATTTTTTGAACGCCTGTATCTCCTCGCAATCGTCTTCTTTTCCGAGCGCGAGGCACGTGGCCGTCGTCAGTAGGCAAAAGTCTTTTCGGTAGGTGTCGCCGTAGGATCTGACGGTAGAATAGTCTCTGCCACTGCTGTAAGTTTCCCGGCTCCGGTTGGATTCAATCCAGCCGCATACTTTTTCGTATTCCACTTTGGCTTGGCTGTGCCCCATCTCAGCGGCCTTCGCAAAGTATGCTTTCGCCTTCTCCAAATCCTGCGCCGTTCCGTTGCCGTACTGGTACATTCTCCCGCAATAGTACATGGCCTGCGGCGATGTTCCTTGTTCCAGCAGGCTTCTGGCCTGCCGGTAGTCGCCCAGCCAGTAGAAAATTTGGCCGAGATTTTCATGGACGGCGGAATCGCCGGCCTGATTTTTCAGCAGATAGCCGTACAGCTCCCTGGCGATACGCATGGAGCGCTCCGCCTGTGCCTTGTCGACTTTCCTGTGCTTGACCGCATGGGAAAATTCGATGTCCGCCAGCTTTCGGATGGCGGGAACATGTCCATAGACCGCCGCCATCTTCAGCGCCGTTATTCCGCGCGCGTAGCGGCCGTTCTCCAAGCAATGGAGACCGAAGCGATAATTGGCTTCGGGTATGAGCAGATTGGCGATTTTTTCGAGTTCCTGCGGCTCCGCTGAATGAACCAGACGCAGCAAAAATTGCCGGTCGGCATGAACTTCGCCATAATCCAGCGCTTGCACATAATACCGCTTAGCCGCTTCCATATCGCCGCATTGTTCCCAATCGACCGCGGCGATCAAAGATTCCATGCCGTCCAGCAGTTCCGCGAACTGTTCGGCCAGTTTTGCCGCTTGACCGGCGGGAAGCCCCAACAGGTCGTGGAAACGGATCTTCGCCTTCGCCACCAAGCCGCAGTTCTCATCGCTTTCCTGAGCCAACTGCCGCAGATGTTGCGCCGACGGCTGGCGTCCGGCCGCCGCCTCATTGAGCATTTCGAAAATATACAAGTATGGATAATTCATTCGCCGCAATTTATCCAAATACGCGCGGGCTATATCGCGCTCACCACACTCCATGAAATGCAGGATCAGCCTGACCGCATCCTCTTCATAGGCCGCGTGATAGGCCATCGTTTCCCCCGTCCCGCTCTCCGCCGGAATACCGACGGCTGTGTGCAGGCTGCGTTCAAAGCTGCCGACTTTCTCGAGCAATTCCTGCAAAGCCTCATAACCTTCCCGATAGAGTTCTCTTCCCGCGCTGAGCGCCTCGCTCATTTCCCCCTTCAGCTTGCGCAGGCTGGACTGAGTGTCTTCGTGTTCGATCCGGAGCAAATCCCGGTTCATTCCCTCCACGATTTGGGCCAAACGGCTGTTTTCGCGATGCTGAAACAACAGCAGCCGGCTGAACAGATGCAACAGACTTTCCGCGCAACCTACATTGTCCCGCCGCCGGACGATGGTGGACAACCACTCGTCCAGCTCGCGGCCGATTCGGCGGACGACGACAGATTGTTCCTTTCTCCGAGCCTTCTCGACATACTGACCGACCGCCGCCTCAGCAGCGTCTTTGCCTTCCTCATCCGTTACAACGACAATCGGCGTTAAGGGATGAGATTTGGCAAAAGACTCCATCGTTTGCCGCCAAATTTCCTTCCCGTCGGTCGGGATCAGCATGGCGTCGGTCATGTCCAGCAACTGCCGGCAGTACTTCATCGATTTCAGTGCGTAATAGGGAAAATGAATGTAGCATGCCGCCCGGTCGGGAATACGCGCCGGGATGCTGAAGGCGTACAGAAACCGGCGGATATCGATCCCTCTCTTGAACAGTTCCCGGGTGGCCGCGACAAACTCGCGATCGTGCAAATGGACCTGGTTTTCCGCCAGATTCACGGCCTGAATCGGCGTCGGATCTTCGGTCGCATACAATACGGCCGGCAAACTGTTGTTCAGTGCGGCCAGCTTCGATTTCGCGACGAATTCCAGCAATGGACGGTCCAGCCCGTTCGTCCCCATGATTCCGATGATCGTGCGGCCGACAAGCTGTGGGAACCGGATCAATATTTCCGCCCGCTCCAGCACGCCGCGCATCCCTTCCATCAGCAACGCTTTTTGCGGGTAGGCGCTCTTCTCCAATAGCGCGGCGATATCCTTGGCAACGAAGAAAATCAAATCGTCTAGCCTGCTTCTTGCCTCACTATCCGGCATCCGCTGTTCCGAGAGCAGCTTCGCCAGCAATTCGAAACTGTCTTTGGGCGTCTTCATCGCATTTCTCCACTTTCATTCGGTCAATGTTGTGATCGAATCCAGCAATTTGAGAATGTCCTTATGAACCGTGTCCAACGCGCCGGCATAATGGTCAATTTTGCGGATGTCCCGGATGACTTCCGCATACAACTTGACCAACGTCTGAATCTCCAGCACGCTCTCGGAGCGGAAGATGATCCGGCCGATTTCGTTCCGGCGCCGGATCAGCCGTTCCCGATCGTCGGCGAGCTGCCGCCGGATCAATTGGTGAATTTCTGCAATTTTGCCGGCAATATCTTCATTGCGGTCGGAATCCTGATCGGCCATGTCGAGAAACTGCCGCATCCGCTCCGTTCCGCCATACTCTTCCGCGTACAATGCGGAATAGGCCACCACGTCGAAGATGGGCAGACCCGAATGCCGCAATATTTCCCGGCTGGCGGCCACGATTTCTTCACGGTGCTGATCCGGTATCTTGTCCGCTTTGTTGAAGACGACCAGCATCGGCTTCCTCGCCTTGATCTTGCGCATAAAATCAATGTCCGGCTGCTGAATGACCCCGTTCTCAAAATCGACCAGCCAGATCAGATAGTCCACATTTTTCAATTGCCGGTACGCCTTCTCGGCGTCGGAAACACTCTGAACTACGCCGGAGTCGGCCTTATTGTACCCGGGAGTGTCCAGCAGAGCGATATGACGGTAACGAAACTCCGGCAAGTTGATGACCAGATTTTTGATGAACTGGGAAAAACCGATTCCATACTTGTGGTAATAGGCATGCGTCAACGCCTGAACCGCTTCCATATCCAGGCCGATCTTCTGGTCGTTGAACGTATAGGCTTGCACCGACATCTGCGGACCTTGCACCAGATAGGTCGGGATCGACGTGGTCGGACTCTGATCCTCGGGCAGCAAGTCGCTGCCGATGAGGGAATTGATAAATTTGGACTTTCCCGCGCTGAATTTGCCGCCGATGCCGATGACGGTTTTATGTTTGAGCAACTGCAGCTTGTGCTGCTCGTAGAGTTTGTCGCTAAGCTGAATCAGCCGTTCATACAGGGCCATTTCATTGGCCAGGCCGACCTTCCCGGACATTCCAAGCAGCTTGCGGTCCAGCAGGTAATCCAGCCTGCGGATATTCCGCTGCTTGCCGATGTTCTTATGCGAATTGGACAAGAGACGGGCAATCAGCGCCAGACCCTTTTCTTCATCGGCAAGGTAAGGGTTCGTTTCTTCGTCGACCTGATCATTATCCCAGAGTTGGCCTTCGTCATCGTCATTGTCCCATATGCTCATCCCTTTGCCTCATCCTTCAAATCTGCTGTATTTCCGTTTTGAAACGTTGCACCTGTTCAATGAGCATATCATACTGCCGGATGCTCTGCTCCTTATTTTCCAGCAAGTTCTGCACGAGCTCGATGTTGTTCTTCAGTTGCCTTTCGATTTTGTCCACAAAAACGCCGGCCTGTTCCAGCAGACTGTTCTCGATATTCTTCGCCAGCGATTGAAGTTTCGCCGCGACATTCTCGAAAAAGTCCTTCATCATCTTCTCCTGCTCCAACATCAGCTTGCTGATGGTGCTGCCTTCAACCACGCCGGAGGGAAATTGGCGCAATACGACTTCCTCATATCCTTCCTCATCGATTTCCAGCGACGGCACGGTCAGATCTTCCAGCACGCTATTCAGAGGGATCAGAATATCGTCCTCGTTGAACTTCTCATCGCTTAAGTCGAAGGCGCCGATCACCGCATCTTTGAGCTGGCGTTTCATATCATCGAGATTGAACAAGGTGCGGAATTCCCGGTTCAAAATCTCTTTGACCCGCGTCGAGTATTTGCGCAGTCCCGCTATCACTTCTTGCACGTTGGCGGTCTGAATCGTTTCCGTCACCGTGTAATATTCCTTGAACAGACCGAGAAAGCCGCCTCTCCGCGGGTTGTGTCGGGTCTCGGTGCGCGTGGAAATGTTGATGCCCAAATAGACGTCAATCTCCTTGGCCATGTCGACTTCCAGTTCGTTTATCGTTCTTCGGACACTGATGGCGTTATGTTCAAATATATATTTGACCCGGAGGCGCACGGAATTCAGCTTTGACCGCAAATGTTCCAGTTTTTGTTGCAGCTCTTCGTAATCATAATGTTTGAGGTCTTCCCTGCTCCTTTCCATCGCGATGCAAATGTTTTCCAGCATGCTCAGCAGGTGGCCCTTTTGCGATTTCGTCAGATCCGCGATACGTTCCCGGATCGTTTGCTCTTTTTGCTTGATGAGTTCGGCGAAGATTTCACGTTTGGTTTTCTCGATATTGGACAAGTCGCGCAGAAATTCCGGCGTATCCTCAAAACCGGAGAAACGCTTCTTCATCTGCTCGACAACCCGCTCTTCCTCGTCGGTCAAGGGGCGGTTCTCGGCGATATGCTTGGCTGCGGAGTACAGGAGGGAGGAGACAAACACCGGCGGCAAGGATTGTTGCAACAACCGCACTACCGGCTGACAGTTCGGCGACCGGGCCAGCGTCTCCAAGTTTTGTTGCGCTTGAACGATATAGTTGTTTCTGCTTTTCCGGAAAACCTCCTTAAACGGCGCCTTTTTCACCTTGTAATCCAGAAGTCCGGAATCGAACTTGCTGCCGACCAGCACGGCCCGGCGAATTCCTTCGCGCGGCAATGCTTCCGCCAGAAACCGGATATCCCCTTCTCCCAAAAACTGGCCCACGTAACTGAGCAGAAAGACGACATCGCAGTGGATCAAAAAATCTTGCGTCTTTCTGCTGCGGGACACAATGGGGTCGTTCAGTCCGGGCGTATCGATTACTTCAATGCCCTTGAGCATGTCGTTGTCCAGGTAAACTTCCGTATATTTGACAATCGGGACGAAGTCGCCGTGACTTCCCACGTACCGGTCCAATTCCTGCAGGAAGGCCGCATGGGAAGCCCCTCCGTGAATCTCTACCGTCCGGCCCAGCCAAACGTACACATCCAGATTTCTTTTCTCCGCCATGCGGGTGAGCTCTTTGCAGGCTTTGATATGGGCGGGAATGCCGGCTTGCAACGTTTTTTCCACGGTCTCGCGGCTCACGGGCAAACCGGAACCGCCGGCGGCCTGTGGCCTTCTTCTCAGTTCCTCGTCAATCAGCTCGTCGTATTTCCGGGAAAATTGCTCGATTCCTCTCCATTCATCGTCCGTATAGAACACAACTTTGGCTTTAGGCGTTGCGCTGTAGCCAATTTTGGTCAAGGCCGCCGTCATCGGCGTGGGGGCCTTGGGCAGCACCGGATCCCCATTGAAGATTAATGCGTTCAGGAACGACGATTTGCCCGCTTTCACATCTCCCACGATGCCGATTCGAAGTACCCGCTCCTTCTCCGTTACGTCCGCAAGATGCTGCCGGATGTTGTCCACTTTATTGCGGAATTCAATCAGATACTCCTGGTTGATATATTGGCTGCTTGCCTCCAGCCTTTCCGCGATCCTTGCAATTTTTTGCAGAAATTGTTCGATTCCCGCTACGCTGGACATGAGCGTTCACCCCATCAATAAAACCATCAGCTTAAGTCATCGCCGGCTGAAGCGTCTGAAGAAGAGACTCCAAGCGGTGGATATCCTCCGACGTTTCCCGCTGCGCCTCCGCATAGGCGGCTTCTTGCTGCTGCTTGAGCCGCTGAGCCGCCATGAGCGAATCGGTTTCCGCTTCAATCAGATCGTTCATCTTCGCTTCCAGCTCTTCGATCAGATTCGCCTCCAATTCCCGCAGCGACTCATCCATTTCCAGGCTGAGCTTGGCCGCAATTTGCGGAATAATTTCCGTCTCCACCTGGCGTCTGAGCTGCTCCATCCGGCTCTTCTCGACCAGCCCGCCGAACAGCTTCAGAATGTCCGGCAAGAAGACGATGATCAGTTCCAACCACGGCGCCACCACGGTCGTCGTAATGGCCAGAATGCTGGTTATCGAGCGGTAAATTCCCTTCGCATTATCCGTCGCTGCCAGCATTTTTTGCAGGCTGGACATTATCGCCTTATATTTGGCCGCAATCTCCGCCGCAAGTTTGTCGTTATCCAATACTTGACCAAAGTTGATTTGCCGGACAAACTCCTGATAAGACGCCTCGGTATAGCGATTGGTGGAAGCGATGAGCACGGGGCGCAGCAAATCGTTCACGGTTCTGGTAAAGGCGTTGCCGCCGGCGGCTAAGCTGGAAGCCAGCGCCGCGGAGTTGGCATAAAGCACATTTTGCACATCGGCGATGATTCCCGGCTTCACTTGTTGCCGAATTTTCTGCGCAAGCTTATTCCGCTCCTTTTCCAGCAGACTGACCAATCGCTCGCGCGCTTTCTGGTGCATGCTTATTTTTTCGGTCAGCTCCCGGTCGTCAAAGTGCCGGCTTTGCGCAAATTGTTTCACAGCGGCGAGTTCCAAATGGGCCAATTCCGCGATTTGCGGCGCGAAAACTTGCGCACGGATATCATTAATTTGAAAGGAACTCAACACCTGTTCCATCTGGGGCACAACGTTGTCGAACTTGGAGGCGGAAACGGCCACGATGTCCTTTTCAAATATGGCGGCGGCCGTCTGTCTGACTTGCTCGACGATTTCCGCCACCTGGCCGGCAGGCTTTTTGTCCGCCTTGCTGACGACGATGGCCAGGTTATGCTCATATTGCTTGATTTCCCGCAAAAAATCGATGGACGATGACTTGATCTCGCCGTCCTCACAGTCCACGACCAAAATGTAGGCATTGCCTCTGCCGATATATTGCATGATCGCCTTGTTGTGCTCCGCGATACCCGAATCGAGTCCCGGCATGTCCACCAGTATATAATCTTTATTCTTTCGTAGAAAATCGTGGCGGATATGATACCGCAAATACTGATACGAGCTTGCGTCCCGTTGGCCAATTTCCGCAATCGGGCATCTTGCATCTCCTTGGGGGCCGCCGATCAGCTCCACATATTCGTTGTCATCGTAGACCAGCTCGCAGGGAACGGCTGTCTCCGGGCCCTGGTCCTCCGCCAGCAATTCCCGCTCCAGTAGCGCATTCAGCAGCGCGCTTTTGCCGGCGCTGAATCTGCCCACAACCGGGACCTTCAAGGAGAAATCGTCGATAGACTGGCGGCACTGGGCTATCGTGCGAAAAAACCGGATGCCGGGCTCATCCATCACTCTGACCGCGGCTCA
>ERZ795043.1710-NODE-1710-length-10116-cov-5.527681_pt1 | contig 10116 bp, 8 predicted proteins | sample MGYA00375127_ERZ795043 | MGnify/ENA primary metagenome ERZ795043 (study PRJEB30172, sample SAMN05518447) | compost metagenome | isolation source: Feedstock adapted compost from Newby Island compost facility, Milpitas, CA | place: USA:Newby Island compost facility... | reverse complement strand
ATAAAACAAATCATCTTTATTAGAGACTAAATAATCAACATAAGAAGATTCAGATGGCTCTAAACCAAAATATGCAAAACAAATCAAACCAACTCCAAAAGCAGGGGCGTGAAACAACTTTCTATGCATAGATTTTGGTCTTGGATCGTCTTTTTTTAATCTTGTAACACTATAAAAAGCATAACTTACTGTTTGCATAAATGTTTTAACAACTGCTCCAAATAGCCCAAGTTGAAGAGTTGCAGTAGAATAATCATTATCTAAATCTGGAAGCAGAGATGCTCCTACTACAACAAGAAATGCACAGACAAGAAATAACCAATCTTCATTTACAAACTCTACAAAGTCAGAAATTATATCTAAAGGAGCATCTAATATTAAAAGAAATACAGCTACTGCAATAAGCACATGAGTTAGCCCTCCAAATCCGCCTCTAACGGATTCAAAATAAGCTTTTGATTTAGATTTTACATCATATTCCATATCTTCTGCTGCAACTCCCTCGCAATAATATTCGTATTATTATTTAATAAATTCATATGATTAAGAATAGGAGATAGATGCTGTGTCTTTAAAAGATTATTTAAAATCAGAAAGAAAAGCTTTTGCTGGAGTTATACATGTTTCATTGTCAGTATTAGCATTTGAATTGTTATTCGTTATAGATTCGCCTTTTGTAGAAGAATATTTAACAGCTGTTACATCTGATTGGCGTCTTTTTGTTGCTTCGTTTGTAACTGTTCTTGGAGCATCCGTAATTCCAGATTTAGATAACAGAAGATCAACTGCAACTCTTCAATTAGGGGCGTTTGGAGATTTTGTAAGCGCAGCTGCTTCGAAATTTTCATTATTTGTTTATAAATTATGGCATTTTAAAAGAGATCCTAATCCAGCATATCATCATCGATTATTTTTTCATACTCCAGCATTTTTAGCAGCATTATGGTTTGCATTTGATTATTATATTCCTGAAGGAGATCAAACTCCATATGAAGCTGTAGCACAAGCTCTTCAATCAGGAGATTATTGGTATTTTACAACCGGAGCATTTGTTGCTACAGCAGCTGCTTTTTCTTCTTGTTTTGTATCATGGTGGCTTTCTATGAAAGTTTTGCTTTATAGATTTACTAAATCTGTAGCAGTAAAAACAGCAACAACAGCTGTAGTTACAACTAATTTAGCATATTTTATAGCTTCAAATTCTTTTGATCAGGCTAAAGTTGTTGTAACATCTTATCTTTTAGGTTATGCATTTCATCTAGCTGCAGATTTATTTAGTGTATCTTCAATACCTTTACTTTGGCCAGTACCTGTTAAATATAAAGCTTATTGGTCTCCTCATGTACTAGGAAAATTTCAAGTCCCTGGATCTAGCGAAGAAGCATATACTTTACACAGGTTAGCTGTTATTACAGATGTTTTATTAGCTTGCGCTATATTTCAAGGTTGGTTTTAATCACTCATCCAACCTGAAGAAGTCGAAGGATTCATCACTTGACCTTTCGCTTATTTCTATGGCCTCGCTGTCTCTTGATCCGTTTCTTCTCCTTAAGATGTTGGATTCAAAGTACTGGTGCACTTCCATTTCTTCTCTTTCCAATATTTCATAGATGTCTAATCCGTCACTGCTTCCTGATCCTAATAAGAATTCATCTCTGTCATCGTAGGATGATATTAATGAGCTTCTCATTAAGATGCTGAAGTTGCATCTTAAGAATAAGATTGTTCTTATTCTTCCTCCTAAGGGGATTATTGATCTGTATATTCTTCCTTCTCTGAAGTGTCTTAATATTCTGAATCTGTTTAAGTCTATGTTGATGTTGTAATATCTCTTACATATTAAGCTCAATATGATTTGGAAGACTTCGCTGTTGAGCAAGATTGATGAGATTCTTCTTTCCCTTCGTCTTCTTTTTAATCCGAATATTCGTCTTAATAAATATATTTTTATTAATTCTTTTATGCTTAAGTCCACAAACATTAGTAACGAAGGTGTTGATTTTTTCCGGGAGTCTAATGTAGACCTATTTAAGTTGTCTGGCACTCCTCCAATTTCGAGACATCTAGACTCAAATTGTTCATCTTCTTCTAAATATTTTAAAGAGTGTTCATTTAAAACAACTGAATTTTTAGAAAATTCAACAGATTCATCTTGGTTAAATAATTGATCTTTTACTTCTGAAGATTCTGGATCTTCAAAGTATTCTACATATTTTTCTTCTTTTAGAGATTCAACTTTTTCTATACATTCAAGAAGAAATTCTGCTCTTTTGGTAAAGCCAGTAGCTTTTCCTAAAAGATCTTTAGCTTTTTCATTACATTCATTTAAAACAACAGCAGTTACTCTATCTTCTACAACAGACCCAAAATCAACTTCTTCTGCTCTTAAAATAGAACCTGCAACATATTGAACCATTACAGAAGAATAAAATACAAAATCTCTTTGCTTAACAAAATCTAAAACATCATATTCCAGGTTTGCTGAAACAACAGAACAAAAATCTAAAGCATCATTGTATACAAGTTCTGTTGCTAGCGACACTACAGGTTTTAGAGCCGAAGGCAAATCTTTAAATCTTTTAGAATCAAATAATGACAACCCAAAGAAATAAGAATTTGCTTCTAAAACTTTAAATAATCCTCGCAATACTTCAACTTCGCCTTTTGATAATGAAGATAGCGAAGATGCTAATTGATAATCTTTAGTTGCAACTTTAGCTACAACAGAATCCCAACCAGAATAAAGACCATCTTTCTTTAAAACGCTAACTTTTCCATCTTTCAAAGAACTTCTAACAGCAGCAACAACTAACGCTTGAGCTTTTTCATCTTTTAGAAGTTCAAATAAATCATATTTTACCACTGAATATCCTGTTAAAGATTCAGAAGTGTGATTAGATAAACGAACAAAAGATTTATTTTCTTTGTGCATAGATGGTTTATAATAATCATAATATTTTTCTGCACTTACATTTAAATATTTGTCCATGTAATATTTATATTTTTCTAATTCTGCTTCATCTTCTACATCTTTTAAAACAGAAGAGCAAACATTATATGCTTGTTGTCTTCTTACAAAAACAGAACTGTATTCATAATCTTCATCGAAAGCAGCTTTTCCATCAGAATATTTTACTCTTGGATATTTTAATGCCGTAGCTTTCCAAAAATATTCTAATGGCATAGCCCATGTTTTATCTTTTCTTACATTAAATTCAGGATCTTCGGGTGTAGCTATTAACGGGACGAGACCAGGAGATGATTCATCTCTATTATCAATAAATACTACATCTAATTCTCCAGAATCTATTTTTCTACGCCAGAAAGAATTCCAAGCACAATCTGATTGAGGGTCAGAACCTGTTTCTACAAAATATTTGTAATCTTTATAAAGATCATAATCAAATCCGTATGTATCTGTAGGTTCTGCTCCTTTTAATTTTGCAAAAGGATCCTCATTTGGGTTGTATACTTTATGGTTTTTCATTAAGCTGTTAGTCATTTTGTCATCGCCAGCTATGTCATTTACACATTTTGCAACATATCTGGCTTTTGCCATATCTACTCCGCCACAAACAGTATGTGTAAAATTTATGGAGCATTGGAATTTATAATTTGATCTATTTAATATTAGCCAAAAACCTTTTACACCAGCTGTTTCGCAAACTTTTACTAAACGTTGCTCTAAAGGGATAGAAGTATCGTCTGAGTCTACAGCAAATCTATTTAAAAAACCTTTATGTACATTAACAGAATCTGCATCTTCGGTCCATAAAAATTCCTTTACAGTTTCATGAGTTCCTTCATAATCATTTCCTGGTCTTGGTACTTTATTTACATAAACTACAGAGCCATCTGGTTTTACAAAATGTGTATCGTCTTTTACATAACATTTTAAAGTTTGTCCATAAAGATTTAAACGAGATTTATGACCAGAATAAGGACCTTCGTAATAAGATGCTCTAAGAGTCGGAAATTTTAAAACAGTTACTTCTGCTCCTTCAGAATCTTTATATGCAGAAGATTTTGCATATGAGCCAGGGCCAAATTCTCTTCTATAATTTGTAAGATCTTGGTATGAATAAAAAGCAGAATCTGGATCATCTTCATAATACCAAGTTCCACATCCAAAACAGTGAACTACTCCAACTGGAAATCTATCTGAAGGAGAATCGTTTAATAAAGCTGATGCTTTATAATCTTCATGATCTTTTCTTAAACAATGAACATTTCGTGCCACAGCATCAGCCACCTCCGATACAGCTCAAGATTTAGATTAAATAGAATCAAACTAATATTCTTCTAAACCTCCTCAAACTTCTGATTCTTAGACTTATCCACAACACCCTTCACACCGCTGAACTCAATCTGCACCGTCTCATCATCAATGTGCAATTCTTCAGTTCCTTGAAGTTCAGAAACAGAAAGATCTTCAACTTGAGATTCTTCATCTTCAGGCCCATAACCAAATTTATCCATTCCTCTTTTTGCAAACCATTCTGTTATCCAAGAATGCTGAGCATAATAATATTGTATAGTATCTATTGCGCCATTGGCAGAAATAGCTCCAGCCCCAGGTCTATCTCCTCGAATAGTTGTTGCCTGAGTATTACCGAGAGCCATCATAGATGCAACAGATCCTAACCGACCACAAACAACTCGCATTTGGCAATTATGGGTATAAACAGGAGCTCCTTCAGATGTTAAAACTTCAAATAAATGTCCTGGAGCTTCTGTAGCTAAACATCTCGCAGGTTTCGGATCTGTTTCTCTTGCTGAAACTAAATGAGGCCCTCCAGGATGTCCGAACTCAAAATCTTTATAAACTTCATAATTAAGATATATTTCTCTTGCTTCTCTTACAAAAGAATATTCTCCTTTATAAAGAACCCAAAGATGATCTCCTGAGCATTCAACAGAACCTGTTTCAAATTCAAATTCATACATATCAGAAGGTGTTACTACAGGCAAAATTTGAGCATCATGCCACTGTCCATCTACTCCATAAACTTTATCTCCAGGTTGTAAATCTTTTAATTCTATCGTTAATTCTTCATATTCTTCATCGTCAACAGAAGAAGAATAAGGTTTAACAACAACAGATTCAACCACTGTGTCTTAACCTCCTTACTCAGCTGCACATACTTTATTTCTTCCCGTTTGTTTTGCTTCATATAAAGCTTCGTCAGCTCTTTTTACAAAATCATATACCGAATCTTCTTTTGATGGAACTTTAGAATAAACACCAACACTTGTTGTAACTTTTAGACAAATATCATCAGCTTCAAATTCATTTGATTCTACAGATGCTCTAGCATATTCTGCTAAAGAATAAGCCGCATCTTCATCTGTCCCATAGAGTAAAGCTACAAATTCTTCTCCGCCCCATCTGCAAACAACATCTGTTTCTCTTTTAAAACAAGATTTTAAAACTGAAGCTGTCTCTTTTAATACTGCATCTCCGACATGATGACCATAATTATCATTATAACTTTTAAATTTGTCTATATCAAATGCTAAAACAGCAACATGTTCTCCTTGCCTTACAGCATTAGACCATAACAATTTAGACTTTGATTCAAAATCTCTTCTATTGCTAAGGCCAGTTAGAGCATCTTTTGAGCTAAGTTCTTTTACTTGTTTTAAATAATTTAATACTTTAAGTTGAGTTTCAACTCTTAATTTTACTAGATGAGATTTATATGGCTTAGGTATAAAATCATTAACCCCATATTTCAAATAAGTTTCTTCTTTCTCGTCGTCATTTTCTCCAGTTACTAAAACAGAAAGTTCTCCTTCTTCAGAATAAGGTCTTAAAGCTGCTAAAACTTCTTTTACCTTTTCTTCATCGTAACAAGAATCCAAAAGAACGAGAGCTGGTTTATATTCTTCAACTAAAGCTAAACATTCATCTATATCTCCTGTTGAATAAACATCAACATCATGATGTTGAAGTTCTATAGTTAGCGATAATAAATCTTCTGTAGATTTATCTACAACAACTACGGCTTGAGCCACATCTCATACCTCCTATGAATAAGGAGATGAATATTAAGAATAATCATATTCCTCTTCTCTATCCCTTGAAGAGAAATCTCTGGATGCTAAATAATTAACATATTGCCTAGCGTAACCTTTCGCAGGAGTTGTATCTTTAAACGGTTTTCTATCTAAGGCTAAATGATGTTTCTTTTGTCTTACTACAGCTGTTACTTTTTCTTTTAATTCAGCTTCTGTTGGAAACCCTACTGCTTTTCTAAAAGAAAGACAAGCTTCAACATATTCTTCTTTAAATTCGGGTTTTATTACAGTTCTTTTTGCTATATAGAGTTTAGATTTATCAACAGAATATAAAGCTTTGCTAAAGAATTTATATCCTTGAACAGCATCTTCTGCTGTATAACCTTCAGTATCAAATTCAAAATATTTTGCATACCTTTGAACAGATGGTACAAAAGGTTCTTCTGTGAATTTATCTGAGTTTTCAGCTTTCCATTCTTTTACTAATGCATCAAATCGATTTTTATTTTCTTGATATTGTTTTAATGATTCTGCAAATTCATAAGGGTCTTTTACTTGAACTTCAATTTGTCTATGATATTTTTGATCCTCATCTAACTCAAAAACAAGGCGAGCAAAAGCTTTCTTTCCTTGAGATAAAACTATGTATTTTCCGTATTCTGTCAAGGAATAATTTCCAGGACGTCCTTCAAATAAAGCTTCTTTTCCTGCAAGGTCAATATCTCCAACGTATGAAAGTTTTACAGATGCATCTTTGCCAAATTTTACAAGAGCTTTTTCTCTTTGAACTGAAATTTCTCCTGTTGCAGCTTTTTCGTCTATTGATCTAACAAAAGCGGCAACATCTTGACCTTCTTCTATATGGGCAACATGATTGCATCTGCCTTTTCCAACAAACTCAGGAGGGCAAGTGCAATATGTTAATAATCCATCCTTATTTAATGCCAATCTTCTCAAAACTGATCCCTCCTGAGGTATAGAATATTTTTATGATTTTGATATTTAATCATCTGATTCATAAGTTTCAGATTCTGAATCTTGAACTGAAGAATTATAATCAGAAATTGTATCTGCGCCTTATGAATGAGCTGTATAATTAGATTCTGAAGTATCTGATAGAGATCCTGATTCTTCAGCTTCTGCTTATTCTGATACAGGAGAATAAGAATCGTCTTCAGCTTGCACTTCAAGACCTCCTTCCTATTATAATTATCCAGCTTAATCAACATAAATGGATTGGCCTGGGGCTGGAGACCAAAATACAGCTTTTTTATCATGAGCATATTGAGCTTCTATAGCTTGTCTTGTTTCTTTGTCTTCAACCCCTTCAGCTATTACTTTAAATACAACTTCTCCTTCTGCATATTCATAAATATCTCTATACTTTTTTCTAAGAGAAGAATTATTTAAAGCATTTAATTCTTCATCTGTTTTTCCAGCATTTGCTTTAAACGCCCTAACAGAAAATGAAATTTCTTTTCCGATATCTTTAGTTTCTGATACATCTAATACTTCTCCGTCGGTTGTTTCTTTTGACCAAACCCCAGGCACCCCTTTTAATGAATCTATATCTTCTAAAGTTATAGATTTGTCAACAGATTCAAATTTTATTAATTCTAATTTATCAGAGTAAAACGCTTCTCTGTTAAACCCTCCTTTATTTTCCCATGGGTCACACTCATAACATCTATCTCCGGCATGAAATGTTTCTTGACTGCATGATACACAATACTTATATCCAAATTGCCCTCCTTTGATTTCCCATGGGTCACATACATAACATCTATCTCCAACATGATTGGTTACTTCTTGGCATTCTTCACAATATTTAAATCCAAACGAAGCTCCGCCTTTTTCCCAAGGGTCACACACCCTACATCTATCGCCAACATGATGCGTTTCTTTTCCACATTCTTCGCAAAACTTAATTTCAGAACCTTTTAAAAGATAACTCTTTACTTTATCAGCAAATTCTGGATCTTTCCATAAAGTATGCATAACATTAACTCTAGAACAATCGCCACAATAAAACTCATCTATAGATTCTATTTCTTCTTTGGTTGCAGCTTTATGTTCTAAATGCTTGCCGCAAATAGAGCACTCAACTACAAATGCACAACATCCGCAGCATTTTTGTTTTGTAGAGTTAGGATAGTATTCTCTTCCACACCTAGTGCAAACAGATTCTTTAAATACGCTTTTTATTTTTGCAGAATCTATAGAATACAAAACAAGTTTAACATTTTCTTTAATTTCATATTCTTTTTCTTTTAGTTTCTCTTTTGTTAAAGATTTTCTTTTGATAGATACATCAGATTTTACTCTATTAACAGAGTGCATTTTGTCTTTATCCCCATGAGCTTTGCAACAATAATTTTTACCTTCTGTTTGCTCTACTCTTGTTACTTTAGCTGGTTTTGGTTTAAACCATTCGCCGCAATATGCGCATTTTAATTCGTAATAACAAGCACCACATGTAGGCTGAGTTCCTACAGTTGGATGAAATTCTCTATCGCATCTTGAACATTTTCTTTTCTTAAATCTTGAAGCTCTTTCAGAAGGTTCGGGGATGTCAGTAATTACAAGCTTTACATTATCATTAACATCTATAACTTTAATGATTACCACCTCGTTATAGTATGTTTATTTGTATATAAAATCATAAACATACTCAACGAAATGATATTAAGGTTGTTCAGTTCCTTTCGGATGTAATAAAGCGTCAGAGAATGCTTCGACAAACCGATTCCACGCATCTTCATTGCGCGGATTCCCGATACCCAAAATCAACAACTCCATGCAAGGTTCGCAAATTTCTTCGTCTTTCATGCGTTGGAGTATGCCGCATCTTACGCATTTCCGTTCATCGGACATCCCCTCACCTCTTTTTGTTTATTCAGAAATTAGATATATACCTTATGAATGAGCTGTATAATTAGATTTTGAAGTATCTGATAAAGATTCTGGGCCTTCAGTTTTTTTCTTATTTTGAGACAGGAGAATAAGAATCGTCTTCAGCTTGCACTTCAAGACCTACTTCCTATTATGATTATCCAACTTAATCAACATAGATGGATTGGCCTGGAGATGGAGACCAAAATAGAGCTTTTTTATCATGAGCATATTGGGCTTCTATAGCTCTTCTAGTTTCTGTGTCTTCAACTCCTTCTGCTACAACTTTTAAAACTAATACATAATTTGGATCTTTTTGAACTTCTTTTACCATTTTTTGATATTTTAGCCTTGTATATACCGATTTTAATCTTTTTTGTTTTATTTCTTCAACTGTCATTTCTATATTTTTTAAAGCCCAAGCCCATGCTCTTAAACCAAAAGCAATTTCTTCTTTGCCGTCTTTGCTTTCTCCTACATCTAAACAACATACAAATTCTCCATCTTTTGTATATACTTCTTTACTAAAAACAATTGGAACTCCTTTGTATTTATCTACGTCTTCTGGGGTAACAGATTTATCTGCACATTCAAATGAAATTAAAGAAAGTTCTTTAGAATAAAATTCATTTCTGTCAAATGCTACTGGATGTTTTGGATGTTTTGCTCTCCATTCAGGATTTTTTGCTAATTCTTTTATTTTTGCTCTTGCTTTTTCAGTATTGCATTCCCATCTATTTCTTCCATCCACCATCCTAGTTGAATTTATAACTTTTACTTTATATGTATCTCCACAATATTTTGTGCAATATTTATTTTTGCCAACAACTTGTTCTGCTTTTGTTGCTTTGACAGGCTTGGGAGCAAACCACTTCCCGCAAGCGGTGCATTTTACTTCATAATAACATGCACCACATGTTGGTTGAGTTCCAACTTTTGGTTTAAATGATCTCCCACATCTAGAACAAGACTTGTCTTTAAATTTTAATTGTCTTTCATTTGGGGTTGGTATTTCTTTTAAAACTAAAACAACATCGTCTGAAATAACAACTTTCATTTCGCTTTCTTCCTAAGTATCCTTATCTTATTATTTATACTTATTGGGTTATTTTGAATTACTCCTGGTATTATCTTTGCATCGTTCCTTTGTGTGCATAAAACCATATGGATTCCCGCGGCGCGTCCGAGTTGCGTGATGGATTG
>ERZ795043.1708-NODE-1708-length-10122-cov-4.485646_pt1 | contig 10122 bp, 9 predicted proteins | sample MGYA00375127_ERZ795043 | MGnify/ENA primary metagenome ERZ795043 (study PRJEB30172, sample SAMN05518447) | compost metagenome | isolation source: Feedstock adapted compost from Newby Island compost facility, Milpitas, CA | place: USA:Newby Island compost facility... | reverse complement strand
GGCAAGGCGGGGCCGTCACATATTCCGTCCTGGTCGGGGAAGCGGCTGACGCGAATGCGCTGAACGCGGCTAAGCTCGAAGCGGAAAAAGCGGCGCCGGGGTTGACTCTTGCCCCCGTCGATCCGAAGACGGCATATTTGCTCGTGATGAGCGACGTGTCGCCGGGTTTCGCCTCCGGCGCGGGGCAACATTACTTGATAAACGGCTTTATCGGCGGCGAACAAGCCGTATCGTTTGCGCCGCGTCAGGCCGATGCCGGCGTTCAGGTGGACGAGCGCGGAAAACGGAAATACCGCGGCACCATCGAACTGAGCCGGTACAACGACCGGCTGGCGGTGATCAACGAGCTGCCGTTCGAGCAATATTTGGTGTCGGTCGTCGGAGCGGAAATGAACGGGAATTGGCCGGCGGAAGCGCTGAAAGCCCAAGCGGTCGCGGCCCGCACGTTCGCGTTGCAGCAAGGGATGAAATACGGCATCGCCCACGTCTCCGATTCGTCGTCCGATCAAGTGTACACGGGGATCGGCGCGGAATCGGAAGGTGCGGCGTCGGCCGTGCGGGCGACCGAAGGCGAAGTGCTTATGTCCGGCTCGGGTCTGGCCGCGGTGTATTTTCATTCCAACGGCGGCGGCATGACGGGAGATCCGGTCGAAGTATGGGGGCAACCGATCGATCACGTGAAATCCGTTCCGAGTCCCGACGAAGGCGCGCAAGCGGGGAAATTGGACTGGTACCGCGTCGTGTTGAAGAACGGCGACGTTGGATATATCCGTTCCGATTTCGTCGCCCCGACCGGCGGCAAGACCGCCCTCGGCCTGGACATCGTCGAAGTGCGGGACACTGATGTTAACGTGCGCCCGGCGCCGTATGTCAACGACACCCTCAACAAACCGATCGCCAAGGTCAGTACGGGGGACCGGTTGGTCGTATTGGAGAAAACGCCCGAATCGAATGCTTACGCATGGATCCGCGGTCCGTACACGGCCGGGGAACTCCGCGAAACGATCGAAAGCGCGCTTGGCGTTCTACTCGGCGGCCCGCTCATGACGTTGGAAGTCGGCGCGAGAGGGCCGTCGGGACGGGTTACCGAACTGAGGGCAAACGGCATGGCGCTTCCCGTCGACAAGCCGGACCGGTATCGGAATGCTTTGTATGGAGCGCCCAGCACCCGTTTCGAGATTGAAGAAATGGGACGGATGATCGTGCTCGGCTCGAACGGCAACGTGCGGAGTCTTCCCGACACGAACGGCTCGCTCTATGTCCTGGGCGCCGGTTCGTCCGGTGCCGGCGGCAAAAACGGCGCACGCGCGCTGACCGGGGCAAACGTGTTCCTTTACGGCGATAACGGCCGGCTGCGCGTCGCCTCCACGGAGCCACGTTTCCGGCTGATCGGCAAAGGAAGCGGGCACGGACTCGGCATGTCCCAGTGGGGCGCCAAGGGGCTTGCCGAACTTGGGTATGACTACAAAAAGATCCTGCAATACTACTATGCGGGAGTTACCATTGCGAAGGACTGACGTTCATGGACGTATCGATGTTCGACTTTGAACTGCCCGAGCAGCTGATCGCACAAACGCCGCTTACGGATCGGACGTCCTCCCGGTTGCTGACGCTGGACAAGCGGACAGGGAAAATCGGACATCATTCTTTTTCGGAACTGATCCGTTATTTGGAACCCGGAGACACGCTCGTGCTAAACGACACGAAAGTCATTCCGGCCCGGCTTTTTGGCATGAAGCGGGGCACGGGGGCAAAAATCGAGCTGCTGTTGCTCAAACCGCTCGGCGACGACCGTTGGGAAGTGTTGGCGCGGCCCGGGAAACGGCTGAGACCGGGAGCCGTCGTCGATTTCCGCGCTGCGGAGACAGACGTCGCGGCTCCGGCACCGCTGACCGCCGTTGTGGAAGCGGAAGGGCCGGAAGGCGTCAGGACGGTTCGGTTTTCGTACGAAGGATTTTTCTACGAATGGCTCGACAAATTGGGGCAAATGCCGCTGCCGCCCTACATTAAGGAACAGCCGGAAGACCGGAACCGGTATCAGACCGTTTACGCAAAACATCGCGGCTCCGCGGCCGCGCCCACGGCCGGTCTTCATTTTACGCCCGACTATTTGCGTCAGATCGAATCCAAAGGAGTTCGTCTCGTTTACATTACGTTGCACGTCGGTCTCGGCACGTTTCGTCCGGTGTCGGTGGAACGGGTCGAGGACCATCGGATGCACGCCGAATATTATCGAGTCGGACCGGAAGCGGCTGCCGCGCTGAACGATGCGCGTGCCCGAGACGGCAGAATCGTCGCGGTCGGCACGACGTCGGCGCGTACGCTGGAGACGCTCGCCGCCCGGTTTGCCGACGGAACGATCGAACCGTGCGAAGGCTGGTCGGACCTGTTTATTTATCCCGGGTACTCGTTTCGACTCGTCGACGCGCTTCTGACCAATTTCCATTTGCCGCGCTCGACGCTCATTATGCTGGTCAGCGCTCTGGCCGGCCGGGAAGCGGTGTTAAACGCGTACCGGGAGGCGATCGAACGTCGCTATCGCTTTTTCAGTTTCGGCGACGCGATGTTTATTTACTGATTTCGGGAAAGGAGCGGACGGATGGCAGTCCGGTACGAACTGATCAAAATATGCAAACAATCCGGCGCAAGACTCGGGCGGCTTCACACCCCGCACGGGACGATCGAGACGCCGGCGTTCATGCCGGTCGGCACCCAGGCGACGGTCAAGACGATGAGCCCGGAAGAATTGAAGCAATTGGATGCGCACATCATATTAAGCAACACGTACCATTTGTATGTGCGTCCGGGGCACGACATCGTACGGGAAGCGGGCGGCTTGCACCGTTTCATGAACTGGGACCGCGCCATTTTGACGGACAGCGGCGGTTTTCAGGTGTTCAGCCTGAGCGACTTTCGGAAAATTACCGAGGAAGGCGTTCACTTCCGCAACCATTTGAACGGGGACCCGTTGTTTCTTACTCCCGAAAAAGCGATGGAAATCCAAAACGCCCTCGGCGCGGACATCATTATGGCGTTCGACGAATGCCCGCCGTATCCGGCAGAGTACGACTACGTGAAACAGTCGACGGAACGGACGTCGCGCTGGGCCGAACGGTGCCTGAACGCCCACGCGCGCCCCGGCGACCAAGCTCTGTTTGCCATCGTCCAGGGGGGCGTATTCGAAGATTTGCGCCGGCGGAGCGCGGCGCAGTTGACTTCCATGGATTTCCCGGGGTATGCTATTGGTGGACTGATCGTCGGCGAGCCGAAACCGCTCATGTACCAAATGCTCGAATGTACGGTTCCGCTTTTGCCGCAACACAAGCCCCGTTATTTGATGGGGGTCGGATCGCCCGACGCGCTTTTGGAAGGCGCCATCCGCGGCATCGACATGTTCGACTGCGTGCTTCCGACCCGGATCGCGAGAAACGGAACGGTCATGACGAGCCGCGGCAGGCTTGTCGTACGCAACGCCAAGTACGCCCGCGATTTCGGACCGCTCGATCCGGAATGCGGCTGCTATACGTGCGCCAACTACACCCGCGCTTATTTGCGGCATCTCATCAAAGCGGACGAGACGTTTGGCATTCGGCTCACGACGTATCACAACCTGCATTTTTTGCTGGAATTGATGAGGCGGATCAGGCAGGCGATCATGGAAGATCGACTGCTTGATTTCCGGGACGAATTTTTTGAACGGTACGGCATGCACGACAACGAGCGAGGTTTTTGAAAGGGGGGATTTCCGATGTGGACGTTCGCGGAAGATGCGGCGGCGAATCCCGGAACGCTCGGATATTTGACGACGTTCCTTCCGTTTATTCTCATGTTCGCCGTTCTATATTTCCTCTTGATTCGTCCTCAGCAAAAAAGACAAAAAGCCCGCAACCAAATGCTGAATGCGTTGAAAAAGGGCGACAAAGTGGTTACGATCGGCGGGCTCCACGGCACGATCGTCGATTTGAACGACGACATTGTGGTTCTTCGCGTGAACGATGTCACGAAACTGACGTTCGACCGGTCGGCCGTCAATTCGGTCGTGCAATCGTCGGCGGAAAGCAAATCGTAAACCATTTACATAACGAACGGCGGTCCCGCCCGGGGCCGGCATGAACAAAGGGCAGTCCGAACCCGAACCGGACTGCCCTTTCCCGTTTCTGTTTCACCATTTGCCATCGACGTTTCGCCTTTCCATTTCCATTCCCCCGAACAGCTGGCGACCTTCGCTAAGCCGGAGCGCCAGCCGCGACGCGGCGTACCCGAGCGTCAATCCGGCAATCATGTCGGTCAGCCAATGAATGCCGAGATAAATGGTGGAGAACATAATGACCGCCGTACTGATCCGGGTGAACGTTTTCCAGAACCGGTTTCCCGATCTTGCCGCGATGACCGCCATGGACACGGAGAGCGACGTATGCAGGCTCGGAAAACAATTATCCACATCGGACAGCGGCCGGTATTCCGATTCAAACGAAGGAAACACGTCCAGCAGCAGAAACTTCACGTTCGGGTTGAACGCGTGCACTTCGTTAACCCGAAAGAAAAAATAAAACGGGATGGCGATCATGTAGTTGATCATCATCGCGTAACAGACGGCATTGAACAATTTGTACCGTTTTTCGTACGTATACAGACCGATGGAAACGATCATGAGAGCCGGAAATACGACCAGATAAAAATAGCCGAGCCCGAAAGTGAGAACGTCGTTTTCAAACAGCCGCTGAAGCCCAACCGCAAATTCGCCTTCCAACTTGTAAAAGAACGGGGTAAAATCGCTGCCGTATTGATTGCCGTTTTCCAAGGCGATTTCGACTTTGTTAAAAACGAGCACCGAAACCATTGCCGAAAAATGGATCAACAATTTCCGCGACGACCACAATTCGCGAACGAACACGGCGGCGGCGCTGAACGGCCTGACCGGGTCGCCTTTGAAGGAAAATATTAGCAGCGCGTATACGGTAAAGACGATGAGCGCGATCATATGGAACAGCGAATTCACGTAAAGCATGTTGTCCCCCTATCCAGGTGGTGAATGGCATCAACGGAGCGAAATCATTATAACACAATATTGAGGGTAACGGGGAAACAACCCACTGTTCGTTGTTTAACGCTTCGCGTTTACGCCGACCATGCCTCCGACCGCTCCCGCAAGCAAAGTGATGGCCAGCAATTCGGCGGTATGTAAGTCCGCCTTGGCGTCGAAACCGAGAAAACCGGCCAACGCGACCAACGCGCCGTACAGGATCCCCAACACTCCGCCGTGGTACAATCCCCGGCTGCCCGCTTTTTTGCCGGTCACAAATCCGCCGCACATGGAAGCGATTCCGTGAACGACGAACGCGGATGCCGAGAGGGACGTTTCTTTCATCGCGGTTAACGTGAGCATGAGCGACCCAACGACGGCGCCGATGCACATCCAGCCGAACGCGTTGAACAAACCGGACAGCATGGGGGAAACGATGCGGATTCGCGGCATTTTGTCGATGGGGCTCACTTGAATTCACCTCGCCGTTTTTTGTTTTGTAACCATTGTATGGACAACGCCGGGGAAAAAGTACAAGTTTTGCCGCGGCGACCAATGATTGAACGTCTTTTCGGCCGCATGATCGGATTTTCCTCAGGTCACAATACGGGATGAACAAAACGCGACCGTTGCGCCATCGGACTTTTTGGCAAACGTACCGGAAGGGGGAGGATGCGGTGGAACTGCTCACGATATTTTGGCGGACGGCGTTCAGCTATTTCATGGTGTTTCTCATGATGCGGATTATGGGGAAGCGGGAAATCGGCAAATTGTCGGTCTTCGATCTCGTCATTTCCATCATGATTGCGGAAATTGCCGTGTTCGTCATTGAGGATGTGAACAAACCGTTGCTGGAAGGGATCGTTCCGATGGTCACCCTGGTCGCCATCCAAATCGCCATCGCCTACGTAACGTTGAAAAACCAGACGATCCGGCTCTGGTTCGACGGCAAGCCGAGCGTCCTCGTTGAGAACGGCAAGCTGAACCGGGCGGAGATGAGCAAACAGCGGTACAGCCTGGACGATTTGCTGTTGCAACTCAGGGAAAACAACGTGACCGACCTGGCCGACGTCGAAACGGCGATATTGGAAACGACCGGAAAATTGAGTGTCGTCAAAAAAGAACGTGTCGACAAAAAAAATGATCGGGCCCAAAGCGAAAGCGAGGACAGCCCGGAGGATACGGGTTCATCCGCCAAAATCCGCTACGAAGGATTGCCGCTGCCCCTCATCATGGATGGCAAAGTGCAGGATCAAAATTTGCAAAAAATCGGAAAAACCCGATTCTGGCTGAAAAATCAAATTCGGGAGCGGGGTGTCGTCGATTTCAAGGACGTGTTCTTTTGTTCGATCGACCATCGCGGCCGGTTGTTTCTCGACCGTAAGTCGTAAGTAATCAAGGCATTACATCCATTTGAACCATTTTTTTCCGACGATCGGGATGCGGGTCATGTCGTTTCGATCGACAAGCTTCAGCGCGACAATGGCGGCCAAATAGACAAAACCGCCGGCCGCGCAGGAAACGACGAAGCGAACAAAGGGGCTGGCCGACCACGGCTCGTTCATCAACACGTAGCAAATGCAGGCCATGATCGCCATCGCCACAGCCGTTTTGAAAAAATCGGAAAACTGCATCGAAAAATTGAGATGTCGGGCGACGCTGTTCCAATGAAGCAACGTGACCAGAGCGATATTCACATTAATGGCGACGACCGCTCCCAAAATGCCCCAATCCGGACGCGAGGCGAGAAGACTGATCAAAATCAGCTTCACCGATGCGCCGACGAACGTGTTGGCCAGCGCCGTTCCCGGACGGTCAAGCGCTTGCAACGTCGCTTGCAACGGGTTTTGGAAATAAATAAACAAGGCGACGGGAGCCATCATTTTCAACATTTTCCCCACTTCGGCGTTTCCATACATATAGTAACAGAGCGGTTCGGCCAACACGTACATGACGACGACGAACGGCGCGCCGGTCACGAGCGCGAGCCGAAGCGACTGATGAAGCCGCTTGTGGATCGTCGCCATATCGTTGCGTGCGGCCGCTTCGGACAAAGAAGGAACGAGAGAAACGGCCAGCGAGTAGGTGAGCGCTCCGGGCAAAAGCAGCACCGGTATGACCATTCCCTGCAATATGCCGTACTGCGCCGTGGCCGCCGCCGTGGCCACTCCGGCGACGGCCAAACTTTGCGTAATAAAGATCGACTCGAGCATGTACGACGCGGAACCGACGAGCCGACTCGCCGTCACCGGCAGCGAGATGGAGACGATTTTGCGCAGGTGGCCGTTCCGCCGGGCGGGGCGCGGTTGCAGGGGACGGTCGGAAGCGGCCGATGAGGACCGCTTCGATTTGGCGTAATGGAACAAAAGCGTCAGTATGCCGCACAGTTCGCCGAGCACGACGCCGGCCATTGCGCCGGCCGAGGCCCATTCGATCCCGTAAGGGATGAGCAGACCGGCGATCGCCAGCATCGCCGCGATGCGCACCGTCGTTTCAACGACTTGCGACAAAGCGGTCGGAATCATATTGAGTCTCCCCTGGAAGTAGCCGCGAAAAACAGACGCCAGGCTGGCGATCGGAATAATCGGGCACATGGCGAGAAACGTGTAGTACACCCGTTCATCCGTCAACAAATGGTCGGCGATAAAGCGGGCGCCGAAAACGCAGGCGACGGTGAACAAAACGCTCAACGCGCCGACGAGTTTCAACGCGACGGAGAGAATGTTGCGAATCCGCTCCTCGTCGTTGTTCGATTCGGCTTCGGCGACCAATTTCGCGACGGCGAGCGGTACTCCACCGGTAATGAGCGTCAAGACGACGATCAGAAACGGATACCCCATTTGATACAATCCGACACCTTCGGCGCCGATCACCCGGGGCAATACGATGCGGGGGACGAAACCGAGCAGACGGTTGACGATGCCTGCGGCCAGCAGGATCATCGTGCCGGTGATGAACGACTGTTTGTTCCAGGACATCGTTATTCTTCTCCTTCTGGCGTTGTCCGAGCTACGGATAGTTCATGCATATGCGCGTTGCGGCCAAGCTCATGCCACATTTTTCTTGATGTCCTTAGGCCGAAGGGAAGGATTTGGCAACAATAACGGCGAATATGTCTTTCAAAGGTGAAATCATTTGAGGAGGAGTTACGCTTGACGCATTACGGCAAAAACCCGGACGAGACGTTGTCCGAGAATGAACTGAACGAGACTATCCGGGAGCTGTGCGACAGCAAGGCGGAAGAGTTTCGCCTGCTCGGGTACGAGCAAGTGACCGGCGAGGATGTCTGGTATTGCGTCAGCGACAAGTACAAATCCGGTTATCCGCCGCTCCACCGGATCGTCAACGACATATTGTCGTTGAAAGCGACAACACTGATGAACTGGATCACGCTCAGCATATACAAAGATCCCCGCCGCTGACCAAGGGCGGGTTTTTTGCCGGTGAAGGAGACTTGAAAGACGGGGTTTGGCGCGCGTTCGGGGCAAATTGACTCGATTTTTGCCGGTGGGTATAATAGGAATATTGAAAACGAAGGGAGAACGCATGTATGGATGGGAAACGGATCGCCGCATTTTTGCTGATCGTGCTGATCTCATTTGGCATCATCGGCTGGACAAGCCCTTCGATATTGCAAGGTATTCGGTTGGGTCTTGACTTGAAAGGCGGATTCGAAATCTTGTACGTGGCCGAACCGATCGAGCCGGGGAAAACGGTGACGAAGGATTCTCTGACGGAAACGGCGCGCAGCCTGGAGAAACGGGCGAACGAAAACGGCGTGGCCGAGCCGGAAGTGACGGTGGAAGGCAATGACCGGATCCGCGTCCGTTTGGCCGGCGTGTCGAATCAGGAACAATTGCGGGAATTGCTGAAAAAACCGGCAGAGCTTTCTTTCCGCGGACCGGACGGAACAAAAGAGCTGGTCGGCAGCGATTTTGTCGAAGGCGGCGCGGAAATCGGTTTCAACCAGGCGAATCAACCGGAAATTCATATCAAGGTGAAAAACGCGGACAAGTTGCGCCAAGTGTCCGAAAAACTGCTCGGCCAACCGTTGGCGATTTACCTTGACGATACCCTTTTGTCGGCGCCGGTCGTGCAAAACGTGTTGACCGACGGCAGGGCGACGATTTCCGGCAACTTTACGTACGAAGAAGCGAAAAAAATCAAGGACACGATCAATCTGGGCGCTCTTCCTCTCAAACTGACGGAGAAATATACGCAATCCGTCGGAGCGACGCTTGGACTCATGTCGTTGCAGCAGACGTTGAAGGCGGGAATCATCGCGTCGGTGGCCATTTTATTGTTTATGCTTCTCGTTTACCGGATCCCCGGTGTTGTGGCGAGCATTACGCTGATCATTTACACCTGGCTGCTGCTGCTTACGTTTTATTGGATGAGGGCCACGCTCACGTTGCCCGGCATCGCGGCGTTCGTGCTCGGTCTCGGGATGGCGGTGGACGCGAACATTATTACGTACGAACGGATCAAAGAGGAGATTCGCAGCGGCAAAAGCTTGTTGTCCGCTTTGAAGGCGGGCTCCAAACATTCGCTCCGGACGATTATGGACGCCAACATTACGACGATATTGGCGGGATTGGTGCTGTATTACATCGGCACCGGCGGGATTCGCGGTTTTGCGCTGACACTGATTTTGAGCATTCTCGCCAGCATTTTGACGAACGTCTATTTTTCGAGATTTTTGCTCCATTTATTGATCCGGTCGCAAGCGTTCCGCAAACCGTGGTTCTATGGCGTGAAGGAGGCGGAAATCCGTGATCTATAAATGGAATTTCAACTTTGTCAAACACCGCAACAAGTTTTTTGCGCTTTCGCTCGCCATTACGCTGGCCGGCATTTTGACGCTTGCGTTTGCCGGCCTCCATTACGGGATCGATTTCAAGGCGGGGACGACGATCGACATCGTCGTCGGCGAACCGATCGAAAAGGCGAAAGCGGACCAGTTGTTCAAAGACGCCGGGTTGAGCCCGACCGTCTCGGTCGGCGGCGCGAATCAGGACCGCGTCACCGCCCGCTTCGATTACGTGCTCACGCCCGATCAGATCAACCAAGCGGTCGGCGCGTTCATTTCCGTCTACGGG
>ERZ795043.1705-NODE-1705-length-10145-cov-4.105055_pt1 | contig 10145 bp, 6 predicted proteins | sample MGYA00375127_ERZ795043 | MGnify/ENA primary metagenome ERZ795043 (study PRJEB30172, sample SAMN05518447) | compost metagenome | isolation source: Feedstock adapted compost from Newby Island compost facility, Milpitas, CA | place: USA:Newby Island compost facility... | reverse complement strand
GATTTCAGCGACCTGTTCGAAGTTCGCGGTTTGACGAGGGCGAAGAGGGGTCGCTTTCACCGTCCCACGATTGCTAGCTCCTCCGTGCTGCTGGGGTACACCGGCCTCGACAACCGCACGCGTACCACGCGCATTTCCTTCGATCCGATGCCTCAGCACATCGGAACGAGCCACGCCCAATACGTCCTAGAGCTCGCGCCGAAAGCACACACCATCATCCACGTCACCGTCAGATGCAACGAGCAAGGCAGTCGCCGTCGCCCGCGCGAGGCCTTTCTATCCGCATTGCGCGCATCACGAAACGAGCTGCACCGAATGGCCTCTCGCGCTGCGGCCATCGAATCCTCGAACGACATTTACAATGAGGCGATAAGGCGTTCGATCGCCGACCTCTACATGCTCATGACGCGGACCGAGGAGGGCTACCTCGTTCCGTATGCCGGTATTCCCTGGTACAGCACTGTCTTTGGCCGCGACTCTCTCATTACCGCGCTCTTGACGCTGTGGGTTGATCCGAGCATCGCGCGCGGCGTGCTGAAGTTTCTCGCTGCGCACCAGGCAAAGGAATTCAAACCGGAGGCTGATGCCGAGCCAGGCAAGATCCTGCACGAGATCAGGTTGGGCGAAATGGCGGAGCTCGGCGAAGTCCCCTTCGGCCGCTACTATGGCACTGTTGATGCCACGCCGCTTTTCGTCATTCTGGCTGGCGCCTATCTTGAGCGCACGGACGACATTCAGACCATCCGGGAGCTTTGGCCGAATATCGAAGCCGCCCTCAACTGGATCGACGAGTTTGGGGACCGCGACGGGGATGGTTTCGTCGAATACGAGACTAGAACCGCCGCCGGGCTCGCGAACCAAGGTTGGAAGGACAGCTACGACTCGGTATTTCACGCCGACGGGCGGCTTGCGCAGGGCCCGATCGCGCTTGTCGAAGTGCAAGGTTATGTTTATGCCGCAAAGAGGAGAGCTGCTGAAATAGCGCAGCGGCTGGATCGAAGTCCGCGAGCTGCGGAGCTCCTTCGGCAGGCGGAGGAGCTGCGGGAGCGGTTTCACCGCGCGTTCTGGTCGGACGAAATCGGAACTTACGCGTTGGCGCTCGATGGAGAAAAGCGCCCGTGTCTGGTGCAGACGTCCAATGCAGGCCACACTCTTCTCACCGGAATCGCAACGCCCGAGTGCGCTGAGATACTCGTGCAGACGCTGATGTCGCGCGAGTCCTTCTCGGGTTGGGGCATCCGGACCGTCTCGACAAACGCACCGCGTTTCAGCCCGATTTCCTATCACAACGGTTCTGTCTGGCCGCATGATAATGCGCTGATTGCGCTGGGCCTCGCCCGCTACGGCTACAAGGCGGAGGCGGCGAGAATTCTTCACGCTCTTTTCGACGCTTCGATGTACCTGGATCTGCGGCGGCTACCAGAGCTTTTCTGCGGGTTCACGAGGCGGCGTAGCCAAGCACCAACTTTGTACCCGGTCGCATGCGCACCGCAGGCTTGGGCAGCCGCTGCGCCGCTCGCGCTCATTCAGGCGTGTCTTGGGCTGAGAATTCAATCAACGCTTGGGACGGTAAACCTTCAGCACCCAATGCTTCCCGATTCTCTCGATTACATTATCATTCGCGGTCTCGAATGCGGCTCGGTGAGGCTCGACATCGAGATTCGGCGCACCGGCGATCAGATTTCTATGCAGGTTCTCGGTGCGACCGGAGAGGCGCGCCTGACGATGATGGTGTAGCGGGGAGGGTGAATTCTATTCGTTCATCAACCCTTCAAAATACGAGAAGGCATTCGATAGGCGAATCGCTCTGCTTCGGTCGTTTGCCGCTCTTGAGCTTTTTCGAGGATTATCGCCCTCGTTATTAGCCGTACTGCTGGAAGCTCCAATCTTGGATCATCTGAATTGCTGAAATTCGGCTAATGCATTTTGAGCCGTTTCCTATCGCCTATACGCGCTTGATAAACGGTTTTCGAAGGCCGTTATGGCCGAAGAAACTGCCGTAACAAATCTCTTGCTTTTTTTCTCTTGCTGCTGCCATCGCCCTCATCGTCACCCAGAAAGTTCTGCAACGCTTGCTCCAGATCCTTACCCTTGATCTGTTTCCCGATTTCCTTGACCGCCTCGACGACGTCATTTGGATTCTTGAGAACGGCTTGAAGATCAGCCGTATAGACCGGACGATCCCAGGAGCCAGTGATACGGATCGGCAGCTCGAGCTCGGCAGCGGCTTTGCCACCTCCATCCGCCGCCGGCACTACAAGCTTAGGGCGGAGAGTGTAGTCGAGCGTGCGGCGCGGGAGATCGGCCGTTCCGGAGCCGGTGACGCGAACGAGGGAGCTCGCAATTCGCAGATCGCGGTTCTCTGCAATTCCGTTGCGGATTGTGAATGAGGCTGCAAGCTCGCGAAAGCTGGTCTTGTCCGCCGCGTTGCGCTCCAGTCGCGGGAGGCGTCCACGCTGGAGGGCGGTGATCATACCGGGGATATCGAAACCGACCAGCGCGCCGTCTTGAAATGAGAATTCCGCGTTGCCGTTCAGCGTTTCGACGAATTCTTTCTCCGACCGCCCTTTTCCTTCCAGAGCAAGTACTACGCGGCCTTTGCCGTCGATCCAATCGAATTCAGCGGCATCTCTCAGCAGGTCGAGTGCAGAAACCCTATCGAGCTGCAGGTTTGCCTGCAAAACAGGTATGGATTGGGCGCTGTCGAGCCGGATGGTGCCCGTTGCCGTGCCATCATAAAGCTGCATCCGGTCGATGGTGGCGTTCAGGACGCGGTCGGCCAGTGTAGCGGTGATGTGCGTGGTTCCGGCCTGTATGTCGCGATAGGTGAGGCGGTCGACGACCAGCCTGACGGCTGCATCCAAGTCTCCCAAGCCATCGAACTCGAAGGCAACGTCGCTCCATCCGTGCCTGGCGATGAATCCACGGACCTGCGTGCCGTTCGTTTGCGTCCCTCTCAAGGAGTCATCTTCGGTACCGCGTGGAGGGACGTTGGCATCGTCAGCACTGCCACTCTGGCTGTTTGATCCACCGGGTCTCAACCAACGCGTAAGGTCGAGTGCACTGATTTTGAGGTCGGCATCGAGCCGCGGTCTGGGACCTGATCGCGTGTCCAGTGTAGCGGCTCCCTCGATTGTCCGATCGCCGATATTCCCGCTGATGCTGGACAGGGAAACCGATCTTGGCGTCGTCTCCAACCGCGCGCGCAGTGTAACTGGCCCATCTTCGTCTTCTGCAAGCGAGGCGTCTAACCAGTCGGCGAGTGTGCGGAGTGACGCGGCTTTCACTTCCAGCTCTCCGTCGAGCCTCGTCGCGGGCGAGGTCGTAATTGTTCCGTCGTAAGCTGCCTCGGCCGGATCGCTGGAGAGCTGTATCGCGAGCTGTGATGGGGCTCCGGAGAGCAAGGTTGCGAGCGAGTCGAGGCTGCTGCGGAAGTCGACTTTCTGATCCCGCAGCACTAAGCTGCCCTGTGCCTCCACCTGGTTACTGAGGCTGGGGACGCTCGCCTCAAGGTTCAGACCGCTAATCGTTTCCCTGAGATCGCGTCTTTCATCCGTGTAATGCAGCCTGCCATCCTCAATTCGCACGTTGGCGACAGGAATGGCCGCCAGCATCGCGAATCGGCTTGGGGCCGCCGAGCCGCCCGCGTCGACTCTCGAACCGCCGGCTCCACGGGCAGGTCGATCGAAAACCCAGTTCCGGCGACCGTCTGCGTCGATCCTTAGACTGAGCTCAGGCCTCCGCAGCACGACTCGCTCGACCTGCAGCTCGCCGACGAGCAGCTGTCGCAGCGGTGCTTCGATCTCCAGCTCTTCGACGCGGGCCATCGGCCCTCCTGCCATGCCCGGCGGCGCCGAAAGCACGACGTCGCGCAGTGTGAGGCCGACGCTCGGATAGAGCCTCAAGGAAGCGCCCCCGGCCACCGAAAGGTCGCGTCCGGTTTGCTCCCTCACCTCCTGCACGATCTTGTCGCGCAGAAGATCGGTCGGCGTGGCGATGAAAAGGAACGTCGCCACCGCCACGGCAAGGGCGGCAATGCTGACCACACCCCACGTCAAGGCAGCAGCGAGTGGGCTTGATCGGCCGCGCCTGCCGGGGCGATCCGGATGCCGCCGCGACGGAGCGCGCGAAGGGTGAGCCTGGACAGCGCTACGGCTCGGCTGTTGCGGTCGGGAGCTGTCAGTGGCCGATCGGCGTGGGTGTGTCATCAGTCAGCTGCAGCCTCAAAGTGCATCGACGCGAATCGGCCATAACTTTCGCGCGCAATTATGTCCCTCAGAAGGGCCGATCGATCTGTCAGCCACCACTGTGTGTGTGTGGCTGGCGCTCGCGCTATGCGTTTCGGGCAACGCAGAGGTCGTTACGACCCAACGCATGACGCGAGAGGCCTCGCGAGCGGTGGCAGCCGCGTCGGCGCGGATTTCGCGCCTCGAAGGGATGGAGGCCCACGCCCGAACGGCGGATATCCGGCTCGCCAAGTACTTCCCCGGCGAGGTTTTCGATCTCAAGCCAAACTGACAGGCCGCAGCGGCGCTTCAATCGTCCTCGTCGTCCGATTTGTGCGCGAGGCTCGAGACCTGGCGACCGATGTAGTACTGCTCGCCCATGAGCTCGAGCAGATCGAACTGGTCCTCGAGGAAGTCGATGTGGCCTTCTTCTTCCTTGAGGATGGAGACGAAAAGGTCGAAGGTGCCGCTGTCTCCCGCCTGCTGGCACTCGCGGGCTGCTTTGTCATAGTAGGCGCGGGCTTCTAGCTCCATTTTGTGTTGGACTTCGAAGATCTGTCGCACGCTTGCCGGCTTCACGATCTCGTCGAGGTCGCGGACGTTAGGCTCACCATCGAGGAACAGCATGCGTGCGATGTATTTGTTCGCGTGCCCACGCTCCTCTTCCACCTCTTCGAACATTCGCTCAGCAAGCCGGTCGATGCCCCAGTTCGCCAGCTGATGCGCCTGCAGTAGGTATTGATTAACCGTGGTCAGCTCCATCGTGATCGCTCGTTGAAGGTGCTTGAGCGAGATCTCAGGACCTTTCATCGGCTCTCTCCTTGTCGTGCGACTGGCGGCGTGGACCGAGCTAAAGGACGTGTAGCTGGCGGTCCACGAGTGGTCGGACTGAACGTTTCTTGGAGGAGGCAAGTTCCGGTCCGAGAGCGGCCGCTTACGAAGAGAGCTAATCGATGGAGGCGGGTTTGACGTCAGTCGCCGGCAGCCTTTTTGCCGCCGACCAGTTCGGTCTCGAGGTTGCTGAGCCGGCCGTCAGAGGAGGCGCCAGTTAACTTTGCGATCAGGGAATCGATTTCCGCTTGGCTCATGCCGGCGACGCGCCTCTCGAGAAGAGACATGAGGTGAGCGCGCGAGGCGAGCAGCACCTTCTGGCTCAGTTCCTCTGGGGAACGCTCGATGCTGAACCGAGCAGCTTCCTCACGGAAGTCACCGGTTGGCTCATGGCGACTCGGGGCTGGCGAAATGCGGCCGGTCCCCGCAACTGCGAACGGGGAAGGCAGTCCCGCCGCGACGTCGCCGCCGCTGACAAGGATATCCACAGGGATGTTCAAAACCTCGGCCATCTTGGCGAGCATGGCGACGCTCGGCTCGACCTCGCCACGCTCCCAGCGCGTGTAGCGGTTCTCGTCGATCCCCAACGCCTGGGCGAAGGCCCGCGCCGTTCGGAAGCCGCGGAGCACCCTGAGCTGCTTCAGACGCATGGCAAAAGCCGAGGAGCCTTGCCGGTCCGAGGTCTGCTTCCGATTGTTGTCCGCCTTCGCTTCCATGGATGCGAGAGTTGCGGAATCGTTTGCAGAAATCACGGGAAATTGTTGACGAATATTAACATTTTTGAGATCTAAACATACGTTTTTGAAGATTCTTAGGCGAGAGTCTCACTGGAGGGATGAGAAACTAGGCGCTTCCTATAAGAATCCCCGCAAGGAAGACGATCAGCCCACCGACGACGACCTCGAAGGCCGCCTGTAGGAAGGGGGTGTCCATGTAGCGTGCTCGGGTCCAAGCGATGGCCCACAGCTCGACGATCACCACTGCGATGGCCAGCATGGTGGCGGACCAAAAGTCCTGGATGAGGTAGGGCAGGGTATGTCCAACGCCACCGAGGGTCGTCATGAGGCCGGTGATTGTCCCCCGGATCCATGGCCGGCCGCGGCCGGTCATCGAGCCGTCATCCGAGAGCGCCTCGGCAAAACCCATCGAAATGCCAGCGCCGACGGACGCCGCCATGCCCACCAGAAAAGTCTCCCAAGTGTTGTGCGTTGCGAACGCAGCAGCGAATAGAGGCGCCAGCGTCGAAACGGAGCCGTCCATGAGGCCGGCCAGCCCCGGCTGCACCACCTGGAGCACGAACATGCGCCGCTCGGTTTCGGCCTCCTGCTCCTTCGCATCGGCCGTCAGGTGAGCCTCGCCGAGCCGGCGGGCGAGGGCGATGTGGTCGCGTTCAGCCGCCGCGAGATCACCCAGCAGCTTGCGAACAGAGGCATCCGAGGTGCGCTCCAGTGCCCGCTCGTAAAAGCGGCGGGTTTCGTACTCGATCGCCTCGGCTTGGGCGCGCACTTTGTCCAGGCCAAGCGGTCGGATCAGCCAGATTGGTTTGTGCTTGATGAAGCCTTTCACATCCTGGCTACGGATGAGCGGGATGTGATCGCCGAACTTCTGCCGGAACAGGTCGATCAGCCACCGCCGGTGCTCTTCCTCCTCCTGGGCCATGCCCTTGAAGATCTTGGCCGAAGCGGGGAAATTATCGGCGAGCGCATGGGCATATTCAGCGTAAATCCGTCCATGCTCCTCCTCGAGGGAGATGGCGAGCGCCAATATTTCCTTCTCGGAAAGCTCCGCAAACGTCCTCACCGGGAATCATCAACGGCTGTAGCAGTTTAGAATGATTCTAGATAACATGGATTGCTCACCCTGTCAGCCGCTGCCACTTAGCAGAAACGCCAGCCGGGCGTGAGGCCAACAGCGGTCAATCTATGCGCCTCGACGTTCCGCTTCCCATTGATGCCGTGCTGGATGAGCTGCGGGCCGCACTCCAGGCCTATAGCGCGGCGGTGCTCGTCGCACCTCCCGGGGCCGGTAAGACGACCCGTGTACCGCTGGCGCTGCTCGATGCCGACTGGCTGGAGGGGCGCAAAATCCTCATCCTCGAGCCGCGGCGGCTGGCAGCCCGGGCTGCCGCGGAGCGCATGGCGGAGTCGCTGGGGGAAAAGCTGGGAGAGACGATCGGCCTCCGCGCGCGTCTCACCTCTAAGGTCGGCCCTCGAACTCGGGTGGAAGTGATCACCGAGGGTGTCTTCACGCGCATGATCCTCGATGACCCTGAGCTGAGGGGCGTCGGGGCTGTGCTGTTCGACGAGTTCCACGAGCGCTCGCTCGATGCCGACCTGGGGTTGGCGCTGGCGCTTGACGCCAAGCACGCCCTTCGTGAGGACCTGCGGCTGCTGATCATGTCGGCAACTCTGGACGGCGCCCGGGTGGCGGAGCTGTTGGGTGAGGCGCCGGTGATCCGGAGTGAGGGGCGCGCTTTCCCGGTCGAGACGCGGTACCTCGGCCGCAATCCTGCGCAGCCCATCGAGGACCAGATGGCGGCAGCGATCGTGCGCGCGCTCCGCAGCGAGCCTGGATCCGTGCTGGCTTTCCTCCCGGGACAACGGGAGATCCGCCGCGTAGCCGACCGGCTGGCCGACCAAATTGACGATGCTCGGATCAAGGTCGTTCCTTTGCATGGCGGGCTCGATATCCGCAAGCAGGATGAGGCAGTTGCGCCGACTGAGCCGGGCTCCCGCAAGGTGGTGCTGGCGACATCCATCGCAGAGACGTCGCTGACGATCGAAGGTGTGCGCATCGTGGTTGATAGCGGCTTGGCGCGCGTGCCGCATTACGAGCCCGGCGTCGGCATCACACGTCTGGTGACGGTGCGCGCGTCGCGGGCGTCAGTGGACCAGCGTCGCGGCCGCGCCGGACGCACCGAGCCGGGCGTCTGTTATCGCCTGTGGGATGAGCCCGCCACCGCGAGCCTTCCTGCGCATACGGAGCCGGAAATCCGCAACGCGGACCTTTCGGGGCTTCTGCTGGACTGTGCGGCTTGGGGCGTCACCGATCCGCGCCGCCTCACGTGGCTTGATCCGCCCGCTGAGGCTCCGCTTTCAGCAGCGCGGACCGAGCTGCAATCCTTGGGCGCGCTCGACGCAGAGGGGCGCATTACCGAGTTGGGCAAGCGTCTGCGGCTGCTGCCGCTGCCACCCCGCCTGGCACGGATGGTTCTTAGGGCGGCGGAGCTTGGTGCTGCGGATGAAGCCGCTGAGATCGCCGCGATTCTTGTCGAGCGGGGGCTCGGCGGCGCGGACACGGACATCGAGCAGCGCATTGCATCCTTCCGCAACGATCGCTCGCAACGTGCGCGAGCGATGCGAGGCTTGGCTAAGGGGTGGGCGCACGCTGCCGAAAAGGTCGTTTCGCCGTCGCCGGCGTCTGCGAGACAGTCTCTGTCTGCAGCTGCCTTGCTGGGACTGGCGTATCCTGATCGCATCGCCAAGGCACGCGGCGCACCCGGCCAGTATTTGCTGGCGAACGGCCGCGGCGCCATGCTCGACGCCGCCGATCCGCTCGCACGCTCGCCGTACCTCATTGTCGCCGAGCTGCAGGGTACGGCCGCAGCCGCGCGCATCCTGCTTGCTGCGGCCACGGACGAGGCGGAGATCCTCCAGATCGCGAGCGATCGGATCACCGATGCCAACGAGATCACATTCGATCGCGAATCGGCTGCGCTTCGCGCCCGACACGTGCGGCGGCTTGGTGCGATCATCCTCTCTAGCGAGCCTCGCCCAGTGCCGCCTGACGTTGCTCCTGAGGAGCTGGCGCGAGGGATCGCGCAGATCGGCATCGATCGCCTGCCGTGGACCAAGGCACAACGGCAGCTTCGTGACCGCGTACAGTTTCTCCGGTCTGTTGAGCCTGAGACCTGGCCCGATCTCTCGGACGAATCGCTCGCCGCCACGGTGTGTGACTGGCTCGCACCATTCCTTACCGGAAAGACGCGGCTCGACGAGATCTCACCCCAGGACCTCGATTTAGCCCTGGACACACTGTTGCCTTGGGATCTGAAGCGTCGCCTGGACTCCGAGGCGCCGACTCGCTTCGTCGCTCCGACAGGCCAGAGCCACACCATTCGCTACGACGGGCCCGATGCACCGGCATTGCACATCCGTGTGCAGGAGCTTTTCGGCCTCGATGAGCATCCCACCGTCGCGGGCGGAAAATTGCCGCTGACGCTACACCTGCTTTCGCCTGCGCATCGGCCGATACAGATCACGCGTGACCTGCCCGGTTTTTGGAGGGGTTCCTGGGCCGCCGTGAAGGCGGAGATGAAAGGCAGGTATCCGAAGCACCCTTGGCCTGATGATCCCGTGTCCGCCAAGCCGACCACCCGCGCGAAGCCCAGGGCGAGCTAAACCGTGCTCAAAGACGTGGCCGCGGTGGTTCTCAGCTACGGGATCTCGGCGTAGCGTCCGGGTCATTATGTAACAGGGTGCCGCGCCCCTTTTGCCACGGCAGACCGGGTGCTATCTACCCCGGCATGACAGACACATCCTTGATCCGAAACTTTGCGATCATCGCCCACATCGACCACGGGAAATCGACGCTGTCCGACAGGCTGATCCAGCTCTGCGGCAACGTCACTGACCGGGAGATGAAGGAGCAGATCCTCGACTCGATGGATATCGAGCGCGAGCGGGGAATCACGATCAAGGCCCAGACGGTCCGCCTCGACTACCGGCACAAGGACGGCAAGACCTATCAGCTCAATTTGATGGATACCCCAGGCCACGTGGACTTCGCCTACGAGGTGTCACGGTGCCTGGCAGCGTGCGAAGGCGCGATCCTCGTCGTGGACGCCTCCCAAGGCGTGGAGGCGCAAACGCTCGCCAACGTCTATCAGGCGATCGATAACAATCTCGAGATTCTTCCGGTCCTAAATAAGGTCGACCTGCCGGCCGCGGATCCGGAGCGCGTCAAGCAGCAGATCGAGGACGTGATCGGCATCGACGCTTCTGAAGCGATCCCGATTTCGGCCAAGACGGGCTACAACGTCGAGGCTGTTCTCGAAGCCATCGTCGAGAAGCTCCCGCCGCCCAAAGG
>ERZ795043.1704-NODE-1704-length-10150-cov-4.349579_pt1 | contig 10150 bp, 9 predicted proteins | sample MGYA00375127_ERZ795043 | MGnify/ENA primary metagenome ERZ795043 (study PRJEB30172, sample SAMN05518447) | compost metagenome | isolation source: Feedstock adapted compost from Newby Island compost facility, Milpitas, CA | place: USA:Newby Island compost facility... | reverse complement strand
AAGTCTGCTAAGATGCGAAAATAGCACCGCCTACATCCAAAAGGCTTGTATTGGTAAGTAAATATAACTTTTATTAGGCATGCAAAAGGGCAACTACAGCATTGTCTTCCACCATAAAGGCTTGCACTAGCTTTTTCAGCATAAGGACAACGAATGCTCTGCCTACTCCTTAAAGACATGACAGACCCAAGCTTTTATTCAGCAATATCTTTTTAGTTTTTGAATATTTAAAAAAGGGTTAATAAATTTTGTATACAATGCATAGGATTGAATACAAAACGGTTGGTGAGGTTTAGTGACCAATGATAAAAATGGCAGAAAAAAGAGCTTGCATGAAAAAGTTTATCGCTCGATTAAAGAAGCGATCATCACCGGGCAGTTACTGCCAAACGAGCGGCTGAAAGAAGAAATGTTGGCCAAGAGATTTAATACGAGCCGGACACCTGTAAGGGAAGCGTTAAGAAATTTGGAAAAAGAAGGCTTTGTCACTTTTATCCCATCCATTGGCGCGAAGGTTACCGATTTAAACCAAAAAACAATAAAAGATTTGTATGAATGCCGTGCCGAATTAGAAGGATTGGCAGCGGAAAAGGCGGCGTTGTTTTTAGAAAAAGAAGAATACAACATTTTGGAGGAATCCGTAATTTTAGCTAAGCAATATAAACAACTCGGTGACCTCGAAAAAGTCATAAAAAGAAATACGTTGTTTCACGAAACGATCATTCAAGCGAGTCATAACGAGACGTTAATAAAACTGATGGAGCCGATCCGCATGCAAATATTACGATATCGGACGATTACCGGATATGTCGGCGGGTTTAAACCTATGTTTTTCGATGCCCATGAAATGATTTTGGAAGCCCTTAAGGAACGCAATGCGGAAAAAAGCAAACAGCTTATGAGAAATCATATTTTGGAAGATCTGCAGAACATTTTAACACAACTCAAAACCTATCACGCGCAAAATTGAAAACGCTTTAAAAATTTAAATATAAGGGGTTGGGGGAACATGTCTCAAAACAACAAGAAATTACCTCTCTCTGGGATCAGGGTTGTGGAACTCGGAAACCTGATTGCGGGCCCTTTTTGTACGAAGATTCTCGCGGAATTCGGAGCGGAGGTCATCAAAATCGAATTACCAAAGGTTGGTGATCCGCTGCGCAATTGGCGAATTCTGCACAACGGAACGTCTCTATGGTGGTATGTGCAATCACGCAATAAAAAATGCCTCACGTTGGATGTGCGGACGCCTGAAGGATTGGAAGTCATCAAAAAGCTATTAAAAGAAAGCGATGTGTTAGTGGAAAACTTCCGCCCGGGGACCATTGCGAAATGGGGGCTAACACCGGAAGTTTTAGAAGCGTTAAATCCCAATTTAATCGTAAGTCATATCTCAGGATACGGCCAAAACGGCCCTTACAGCGATCGTCCTGGTTTTGGTTCAATCGGTGAGGCGATGGGGGGATTGCGTTATATTACCGGTTACCCGGATCGGCCGCCTGTCCGAGTCGGAATCAGCATTGGGGATTCCGTCGCCGCGCTGTATTCTGTGATCGGTATTTTACTAGCGCTTTATTATCGTGATGTCAAAGACGGAGGCGGTCAAGAAATCGATGTCGCTTTATATGAAGCGGTTTTCAGCCTTATGGAGGGAATGATTCCGGAATATGACAAAAAAGGCGTCATTCGAGAGCGCACGGGGTCTAGTTTTCCGGGTATTGTCCCAACGAATACCTATCAAACAAAAGATGGGAAATATCTTGTTCTTGCGGCAAATAGCGACAACATCTTCCAAAGACTGTTAAAAGTGATGGGCCGGGAAGATTTAGTCGGCGATGAAAGATTTTTAACAAACGAAAACCGCGTGAAAAACCAAGATTTCATCGAGTCCATGATCGAAGCATGGGTTCAGGAACGAACGCTTGATGAATGCCTGAAAGTGTTGAATGACCATGCGATACCTGCCGGTCGAATCTACAATGCCGAAGACATCATCCACGATCCCCATTACCGAGCAAGAGACATGATCGTCGAAATGGAAAATGAAGCCCTAGGGACTGTGAAAGTTCCCGGCATCGTGCCAAAGTTAAGCCGCACCCCAGGGGAACTCAAATGGCTCGGGCCGAAAATCGGAGAACACAATCTTGAAGTATTAAAAGCCATCGGTTTGAGCGAAGAGCAAATCAACCAGATGAAAGAAAGAGGGGTGATTTAGGTTGGAGGGAGGAACCAACAGTAAACATCCAAATGAGATATCGCAAACACAAAAGGCGCAACCTTCTGAGAAAACGGCTGGAACTGAAAAACCAAATGCTGCTAACGGACCGCTTACCGGATTAAAAGTTTTAGATATCGCGACGGTTTATGCGGCCCCCTTTGCGACAGCATTACTGGGGGATTATGGGGCAGATGTCATCAAAATTGAACTTCCTGGTAAGGGAGATCCGGTCCGCGGTTTTCATCCATTTAAAGATAACGAATCTTTAGCCTGGGCCGCTATATCAAGGAATAAACGCGCGATCACGCTTAATTTAAAAAAAGAGAAAGGCCAACATCTTTTTTATCAATTATTGAAAAATCAAGATCTTCTCTTTGAAAATTTTCGCCCGGGAACGCTTGATCAATGGGGGGTTACCGTCCAAAAAATGAGGGAAGTAAATCCCCGACTTATTATCATCCGGGTCAGCGGTTATGGGCAAACCGGCCCGTATCGGACAAAGGCGGGGTTCGGGACACCGGCTACCGCTTTTAGTGGATATACCTATATATCCGGATATCCCGACAAGCCACCTTTATCACCGCCCATCTCGCTAGTTGACTATGTAACAGGATTATTTGCCGTGATCGGCGCGCTTTCCGCTCTTTATCACCGCGATGCCAAAGGAGGAGCCGGTCAAGAAATTGATGTCTCCCTTTTTGAATCCATGTTTCGTCTATTGGAGGTGGCCGTGGCCACTTATGACCAGACCAACCACATAACGGAACGGTTAGGCAATGACAACACGTCCGCCGTTCCCGTCGGCACTTTCCAGACGAGGGACGGGAAGTGGATGGTGTTGACAACAAGCACCGACCGAACGTTTTACCGGTTGGCGGATGTCATGGGACGTTCCGATATGAAAACCGACCCGAGATACGCCACAAATATTGAGCGCGTCAAAAGGCGCACGGAGGTCCATGCAATTGTCCAGGAATGGTTTAAAGCCCATGATGCGGGAGAAATCCAGGAAATTTTCGACAAAAACGGCATTCCCGTTTCTCCCATTTACAATATGGCAGATATCTTTCAGGACCCACAGTACAAAGCGAGAGGAGCACTCGTCGAAGTCGATCATCCCGTTCTCGGAAAAATCAAATTGCCGAATGTTATTCCTAAGTTTTCACAAACACCCGGTACCGTCCGAAAAACGGGCGCCTCGATCGGTGAACATAATTTTGAAATTTTTACCGAGTTGGGATTATCTCTGGAAGACATCAACGAATTGAAGGAGGAGGGGGTGATTTGAACATGTCGTGGTACTTGCCTGAGAAGGTTGAGATAAAAGAAGTGGGTCCGAGAGACGGGTTTCAGATGGAGAAGGCGTTTATACCGACAAAGGAAAAAATCCGCATCATCAATGCCTTGTCAGAAACAGGCGTGAGCGCCATACAGGTAACATCCGTCGTCCACCCCAAAGCGGTTCCACAATTGATCGATGCGGAGGAGGTGATGGCCAATATTGAGCGAAAGGAAGGCGTTTCATACAGCGTCTTAGTGCCAAATATCTGCGGGGCAGAACGAGCGATTCCGATGAAGGCCGATGAGTGGGAATTGATGTTATCCGTCAGTGAATCCCATAGTCTTGCTAATGCAAATCGAAGTGTCGATGACAGCCTAAAAATCATGGAAGAAGTCGTTCATCTGGCAAACGCGCATAATGTTTCCGTCCGTGGGGGCATGGCAACGGCATTAGGGTGTCCATTTGAAGGGAGAATTCCTTTTGAAAGAATACATTATGTCGCCGAGGCGTATTATCAAATGGGTGTCCGTGCGTTCAGCGTTGCCGACACGGTGGGAGTTGCCGATCCGAAGTTGGTCTATGAAACGATTAGTCAATTAAAGGCGCTGTTCCCGGATGCGGACATAAACCTTCATCTTCATAACACAAGAGGGATGGCTCTAGCAAACGTCATAGCAGGTTTGCAAGCTGGTGTCACGTCCTTTGATGCATCAGTGGGCGGTTTGGGCGGATGTCCTTATGCTCCAAATGCGACTGGCAATGTGGCTACCGAAGATATCGTCCATATGTTGGAACGCATGGGGGTGCAAACCGGGATTAACCTTCGAAAACTGTTAGCCGTTTCTCGAGATGTTGAAAAACTTGTCGACCATCCGTTGGAAAGTGCAGTCAGCCGGGCCGGTACGGCAGATGAGCTTCATCAAGCACCGACCCGTCAAATGAAAATCGGTGAGTAAAGGAGAAGGATGATGTACATGAACTGGTTGGGGAAAAAGGGGCGTTGGCTCTCTTTTTTGGCACTGGCCGTGATTTTATTGCTAAGTGCTTGTAATAGCGGGACCTCCGGGTCTACGAAGGAAAAGAAGTCCAATGCCGACAATTTTTATTCTAAAGGAAAGCCTGTGACCTTAGTTGCTCCCGCAGCGCCGGGAAGCGGCTGGGATGTGACGGCACGGGCGCTTGCCGCTACTTTTGAAAAAGAAAAACTCATTCATTTCCCGATTCAAGTGGTAAATGAGGCCGGTGCAACCGGAGCCGTTTCACTTTCACAGTTGGTTACCCAGCATAAAGGTGATGCTTATAAAATCAGTGTGACGTCTACGCCGATCATGTCCAACTATTTGAGAGGTGATTCCGACTACAGTTACAAGGATGTCACCATGATCGCGCGTTTGATGACGGAGTATTACATGGTGGTCGTACCAGCTGATTCGCCGTACAAAACATTAAGCGACTTGCTTAGCGCTATCAAGAAAAACCCCGGCTCTGTTGCCGTTGGCGCTTCAGGGGATGACCGTCTGCCGTTTGCGTTAATGGTAAACGCGTTCGGTGGGGATCCAAGAGCTATCAATTTTGTTGCATATGAAGGCGGCGGGGAAATTTCCAATGCTTTATTAAACGGTGATCTTGATGCGGCGATTTCCGGTGTGAGCGAATTCCGCGGCCAAATCGAAGCGGGGACATTTCGTGGGCTTGCGATCACAAGTGACAAACGGTTGGGCGGTGTGGTCAAAGATGTTCCGACAGCTAAGGAAGCCGGTGTCGATGTTGTCTACGGTAACTGGCGCGGCCTTATGGGACCGCCTGATATGCCGAAAGAAGCCGTCACTTTCTGGCAAAGCACCATAGAAAAAGCGCTCAAAACCCCGACATGGAAAGATTTTGCCAAGAAAAATCAATGGGAGATCACTTATATGAAAGGTCAAGAATTTGATCAGTATCTGAAAGAGGCCAATGACGCCATAAAAACCGGATTGGAGAAAACCGGCGAAATTAAGTGATGGACAAAGGGTGCTTGTAAAATGGGGTGAACGGATGAATAAAAATATTATAGCTGGCGGGAGTTCCTTCATTATTTCGCTCATTTATACCCTGTTGGCTTTTCAGATTCCAATGTCTTCTTATAAATCGGCTGATATCCAACCTGGTACCTTTCCGATCATCATAGGTTGTCTTTGGATGCTGGTGTCCCTTGTCCTTCTCATTCAAGGGATACTGGCCAGCCGCCGTAGAAAGGAAGATACGGGAAAGCCATTGGAATCCACCATTATTTCCGATATGGAAGAATCCGAGCAAGATGGTAAAAAATTATTGATCATTTTACTGTTTATCCTTGCTTATATCGTTTTGTTTGTGTCATTAGGTTACCTTCTTTCAACGGCCTTGTTTATCTTTGGGGTAACCACTTATCTCGAAAGAAAAAAGTGGGTTCGCAATTTGATTTATGCCGTATTATTTCCCGTCATCGTCTATTTGGTCTTTAATGATTTGCTTGAAGTTTACTTACCGAGCGGTCCATTTTAATAACCTCTTAAAAGGTTAAGAGAAAACGTGTTTTCTGCATTTCAATGGTGTTGAAGGCTAATAATGTTATGGGAAAATTATTCCTTTAAGACCGCCTTTATGTTGGGGGTGATGATTTGGGCGATGTGTTCTCGAATTTATTAGCTGGTTTCGAGCAAGCGTTAACATGGAAGAATCTAGGATTTGGCTTTATAGGTGTATTCATTGGGACACTTGTCGGTGTATTGCCTGGGATTGGTCCAATCACTGCTATAGCGTTATTGATTCCGCTGTCTTTTGGCTTGCCGCCGGCGACCGGACTGATCATGCTGACCGGCGTCTATTATGGGTCGATGTACGGCGGATCCACAACTTCAATTTTAGTCAGAACACCGGGAGAAGTGGCGTCCATCGTTTCAACGATCGATGGGTATGAGATGGCGCGGCAAGGTAGAGCCGGCCCCGCATTATCGACCGCAGCCATCGGTTCATTTATTGCTGGAACGCTTTCTATTGTTGGGCTCATGTTTTTGGCACCGGTCATCGCCAAGGCTTCATTTTATTTCGGTTCGGCCGAGTATTTTCTATTAATCATTTTATCCTTATCCATGATTTCAAGCTTAACGACAGGGTCAGTACTAAAAGCGTATCTTTCTACTTTTATCGGGTTGGCAGTCGCAACTATTGGAACGGATCTCCAGTCAGGTGTTCATCGTTTTACATTTGGCAGTGCTAAGCTGCTTGATGGCATTGATTTTGTCTTGTTTGCCATAGCGCTTTTTGCCATTCCCGAAGCGCTGAGCAATATGGCGAAAAAGGGTGCGGACTTTAAATTAAAAGTTCAAGAGATTAAAGGTTCGTTATGGATGACACGAGAGGATTGGAAAAGATCCATCGGTCCCTATGGCCGTGGGTCGGTTCTTGGTTTTCTGATTGGTGCTCTTCCAGGCATCGGACCATCGCTTGCCTCCTTCCTTTCTTACGCTATGGAAAGGAAATTGTCCAAGAAACATCGCCATGAATTCGGCAAAGGGGCAATTGAGGGGGTTTCCGGTCCGGAGGCGGCGAACAATGCGGCAGTAGGTGGGGCCATGGTCCCTCTGTTTACGCTTGGGATCCCCGGTTCTGCAACGACAGCTCTGCTCTTATTCATTTTCATGATGTACGGTTTGCAACCGGGTCCGGGTATGTTCCAAACCCATTCAGATCTCATTTGGGCCATCATTGCCAGCATGTATGTCGGCAACGTCATACTGTTGATATTAAACTTGCCGCTCGTCGGAGTTTTCGCTTCGATTTTGAAATTGCCGACCATCCCGCTTTTTGTGGGCGTTATCGCATTTTCCGTATTGGGTACTTATGGCCTCGATTTTAGTCAGTTCGATTTGTTCATGTTATTTATTTTCGGCGTGGTCGGTTATGGCATGCAGCAATTGGACATACCACTTGCACCAGCTGTCATGGCGCTTGTTCTCGAACCACTCATGGAGCAAAATTTCCGTCGTGCGATCACCATCGCAAACAGCCATTATCTCGTCTTCTTTGAACGACCGATTTCTTTGATTATCATTATATTTATTGTACTAATCACTGTTTTGCCAAAATTGATCGCTTTTGTGAAAAACCGAGCCAAAAGAAAACGCCTTCAACCCGAAATGCGATAGACCAAAACCAGTCCAGTTTCTTTGGGCTGGTTATTTTAATTGGTGAGAAAGTTTATCATTTTTAGGCTGAATTAAGGCCAATAGGAGACAGCCAAAAGGGTTGTTCTGGGCAGGAATGAGGCCGACAATAAGAGTGAAGATAGCGTTACCATTGCCAAAATACGTGTACTGGCATATGATTGACGAAAGCCCTGTCCGTCCCTAAAAAGGGCTTTGCCAACTCACTGTTTCGTGTGCGGAAATAATACGATTGCGTATTAAAACTCCGGTGAACAAGGATCAAAATGATAAGCTTTTGGAGAAAAGGGCTAAAAATGTCACCTAAAATTTCCAAATCTATGGATTGCGTATTATTTCAAGGCGGTTCGTTTGGTGAACTAATATGCTTTTTCCAATTGCATATCAAAACGTCGGGTTAAGCGGGCCGAAATAATATGCTTTTGGCAAAAACGGCCTAAATCACCGCCTAAAAAATGCCAATTCACTGGATTGCGTATCATTTGAAGGTCGCTCGTGCACAGAAATAATATGCTTTTTCCGATTGCGTATTAAAACGCCGTTGCGAAAGTGTCAAATTGATATGCTTTTAGCAAAAACGACCCAAACCACCGCCCAAAAACTTCCAATTTAGCGGATTGCATATTATTTTAAGGCCGTTCGTATGCGGAAATAATATGCTTTTTCTGATTGCGTATCAAAACGTCGGGTTAAATGGGCCGAAATGATATGCTTTTGGCAAAAACGGTCCAAATCACCGCCCGAATATTTCCAATTGACTGGACTGCCTATCATTTCAGGGTCGTTCGTGTACAGAAATAATATGCTTTTTCCGATTGCGTATCAAAACTAGAACGGGCCAAGTGCCATGGGATACCGCCGTTTATTCATTATGAGGGCTTTTACATGCATTTGTAAAAAAAACATTGGTATGATAATTATGAAAATAAATAATCTGCTGGGAGATGAGAAAATGGGGCTGATTGAAGAACTGCAGCAAATATTGACGCCTGAACGTGTCAGTCAAAACCCGACAGTTCTTGAACAACACAGCAAGGACGAATCCTACCATACCCCGCATTTGCCGGAAGCCGTCGTTTTTCCGGAAAGCGCCCAAGAAGTGAGTGACATTATAAAACTCGCAAACAAACATCGTGTGCCGGTCATTCCATTTGGCATGGGTTCAAGCCTGGAAGGGCATGTGATTCCGCGCGGACGAGCCATTACCATCGATTTTACTCGAATGAATAAGATCGTTGAAATCCGCGAAAAAGATTTTCTCGTCCGCGTTCAACCTGGGGTCACTCGTAAGCAGCTTGAAAAAGAACTTAAAAAATATGGCTTGTTCTTCCCAGTTGACCCAGGGGCTGATGCCTCAATTGGCGGCATGGCAGCAACCAATGCCAGCGGAACAACGACCGTCAAGTACGGGGCCATGCGTGATAATGTCCGCGATTTGCAAGTGGTCTTAGCAGATGGTCAGATCATCCATACAGGTAACCTCGCGGCGAAATCGTCTTCGGGTTATCATTTGACAGGGCTTTTTGTCGGCTCGGAAGGCACCTTGGGTTGTTTTACGGAAATCACCTTGAAAGTGTACGGCATACCGGAACAAATCATGGCGGCAAGAGCTGTTTTCCCAAATGTTGATGAAGCCGTGGAAGCGGTAGTGGACATTCAGCAAGCCGGTATCCCCATTGCTCGAGTGGAACTTGTGGATGAACCGTCCATTAGACAAGTTAATAAGTACAGCCAAACCAATTATAAAGAAGCACCGACATTGTTTTTGGAGTTTCACGGGAATAAGGACGGCCTGAAACAGGATGTCGCTTTAACCAAAGCCATTGCCGAAGATCATCACTGTCAGGAAATTGTGTTTGAAACGGATCAGGCATTGCGTCATCAACTCTGGGATGCCCGCCATAACTTAGCGTATGCCTTCCTTCATGCCCATCCGGGAAAAAGACAAATGGTCACCGATGTTTGTTTGCCCATTACCGAACTTGCCGGCGCCATTCATTTTGCGAGAGAAATTGTCACCAATTCCGGGCTTCCGGCGGGGATTGCCGGGCATGTCGGCGATGGCAACTTTCATATTATCATGATCGTCGACCCAAACAGTGCGGATGATCTGGCACGAGCCGAAAAAGTTAACGAACAAATCGTGCAATATGCGCTGGAACGAAAGGGAACGTGTACAGGCGAACACGGTGTTGGCATCGGTAAATTAAAATACCAAGCGAAAGAACACGGCGGTGCCTATCAAGTCATGCAAAAAATCAAGCAAGTGCTCGACCCGATGGGCATCATGAATCCATCTAAAAAAGTGGAAAACGAAACGGTGACGCACGGGTCATAGAAACCATTTTTCATACGATATTCGGATCATTTGACCAAAAAACTTTTGTGTTTCGAGGGAGTGAATAGGGGAACGTGATGAAAAGCGGGTGATACCTCCCGGTGTAAAACCCTAGGCATTGAAGAACT
>ERZ795043.1702-NODE-1702-length-10152-cov-13.943944_pt1 | contig 10152 bp, 6 predicted proteins | sample MGYA00375127_ERZ795043 | MGnify/ENA primary metagenome ERZ795043 (study PRJEB30172, sample SAMN05518447) | compost metagenome | isolation source: Feedstock adapted compost from Newby Island compost facility, Milpitas, CA | place: USA:Newby Island compost... | reverse complement strand
CAGGCTGTGGATGCCGATCGTCAGGACCGCTTCGCCCGACAGACGCCGGCTCGGATCGACGGCGCCTCCCGCACCCGCAAACGCCTTCAGCCGGAACCATAAACCCATGCTGCTTTCCCCTTCTTCTGTCAATTCCGAGGTTGCCGCCTGCCCCCTATTGTAGCCCCCGCCGCCGTGAAAGCAAACGGAACAGGGCCCGCTCAGTCTCGTTCTCACGCCGTGCCGGTCCGTTAAGCCGCGTTATCCGACGCTTTTCAGCCAATTGATCATTTTATCCGGCGTCGACATGGGCACGATGTTGAGGCCAGAATGCATTTTTCGGCATGTCCGCCGCTCCGTCGCTTTTCCGCAGGAATGCCCGGCAGACGATCCTTGTCCGCGAGGCAGACCTGGGGGTATGAAAAATGGATACCCGGGATCTGAAAAATGGTGAATTGCTGAATGCCCGCGGGCAAAAATAGAATGAATACAAGCATGAGAATAAAGGAGGGAAAAGCGGTGAAGCTATGGTACAGGAAGCCGGCTTCCAGCTGGTCGGAAGCGTTTCCAATCGGAAACGGCCGGATTGGGGCGATGGTTTTCGGCGGGATGGAGAACGAAAGATTGCAAATCAACGAAGAGACGTTCTGGTCGGGCGGGCCCCATGACTACTGCCGACCCGGAGCGTCGCGGGATTTGCGGGAGGTTCGTGATCTGATCTTCCGGGACAAGGTCGAAGAAGCACAGCAATTGTTCGATGAGCGGATGAAGGGAAACCCCGAGCTGCTGCACGCTTTTCTTCCTTTCTGCGACATCAGGCTTCATTTTCCGGATCATGGGAAAGGCAAAGATTATTACCGGGAATTGGATCTCGAACGCGCCATCGCGACAACCCGTTATCGGGTGGACGGCGTGACCTTCGTCCGCGAAGTCTTCTGTTCCCATCCCGACCAGGTGCTCATCATGCGCATCACGTCCGAAGGCAGGGCCATGATCCGTCTGAGGGCGTCGCTTCACGCGGAGCACGAGGGCGCCGAAGTCCGGTTTGATGGTCCGGATACGCTGGTCCTGACCGGGCAGGCGGGGAAGCGCGAAGCCAGACCGGACCGGCTCAACGCCGGCTGGGACGGGGCGAGCGTGCGGTTCGAAGCGAGACTGCTTGTCATTCCGGAGGGAGGCGGCATCTGCAAAGCGGACGGGGCGCTGGAAGCAAGGGACGCCGACGCGGTCACGCTCATTTTCTCGGCGGCCACGAGTTACGTGAACTATCGGGATATCAGCGGAGACCCGAATGCCAGGGCACTGGGAGCAATGAGGGCCGTCCGCGGGAAATCCTATGAAGAGCTTGTCCGGAGGCATCTGGAGGATTACACGGCGCTGTACCGCCGGGTGCGGATTGAATTGGGAGACGGATCCGGCGAAGGGATCCCCACGGACGAACGGATTGCGGCCTACGCGGAGACGCAAGATCCCGGTTTGGCCGCGTTGTTTTATCAATACGGCCGGTATTTGCTCATCGCTTCTTCGCGGCCGGGCGGACAGCCCGCCAATCTGCAGGGCATCTGGAATGACGAGCCTTATCCGCTCTGGGGCAGCAAGTGGACGACGAATATCAACGTGCAGATGAACTATTGGCCGGCGGAATCGGGCAATTTGCCGGAATGCCATCTGCCGCTGTTCGATCTGATTGACGATCTCCGGATCACCGGAGCGCAGACCGCCAAAATCCACTACGGCTGCAGGGGCTTCGTGGTTCACCACAATACGGATCTGTGGCGGGCGGCCACTCCCGTCGATTACGATGCGGCGGTTTGGCCGATGGGCGGCGTGTGGCTGGTCCAGCATTTGTGGGACCATTACGAGTATTGTCCGGACCGGGAATTTTTGCGCAGCAGGGCGTATCCGGCCCTCAAGGAAGCGGCCTTGTTCGTGCTCGATTTTTTGACGGAAGCGCCGGAAGGCACGCCGTTGGCCGGCCGGCTGGTGACGGTCCCCTCCTATTCCCCCGAGAACCATTACGTGGACCATCAGGGGCGGAAACGCTATCTGACCTATGCGGCGACGATGGATATCCAGTTGATCCGCGATTTGTTCGAACGCTGCATGAAAGCGGCGGAGATTCTCGGGGTGGACGAGGATTTCCGCGCCCGGCTGAAATCGGCCATGGCAAGGCTTCCCGAGATGCGGATCGGGAAATACGGCCAACTGCAGGAATGGGCGGAAGATTGGGACCGGTCCGACGATCGCCACAGCCACGTATCCCATCTGTACGGCCTGTACCCCGGAAACCAGATTTCCGTCAGGGATACGCCGGAGCTTGCCGAAGCGGTCCGAAAAAGCCTGGAGCTCCGCGGCACCCATGATCTTCGCGCTTGGCCTGCGGCCTGGCGCACCGCGCTGCACGCGCATCTGCGGGATGCCGAAATGGCGCATCGCCGGCTGGTCAATCTCATCTCGTTGACCGCCAAGCCGAATCTGCTCAACGAGAATTCGCCAAGCCCCATGCAGATTGACGGCAATCTGGGCGGAGCGGCCGGCATTGCGGAAATGCTCCTGCAAAGCAAATGCCGCTATGAAGGAACGGACGTCATCCATGAAATCGATCTGCTCCCGGCGCTTCCCCGGCAATGGTCCCGGGGCCGTGTGAAAGGGCTGCGCGCCCGGGGCGGATTCGAACTCACGTTCACCTGGGAAGACGGCAAGTTGACGGAAGCGTTCCTCCATTCACCGTATGGCGGAATCTGCCGAATTCATTACAGAGACAAAACCCTGCAATTCAATACTGACAGAGGCGATACGGTCCCGCTTGATTTCCGGGCACGGTAATCCGATTCCGGCGTTCCCGCCTCCATCCGCAGCCGGAACGGGCAACGGAGGAGGTGATTTTTTTGCGCCCAGAAATGAAAGCGATTTCAATATTTTTGAAAAATCCACAACGGCCTTCTAAAGAATGTTGACTGCAATTTCCAACGGAGGAATTCTACAATAAAAAAGCGAAAGGAGTGCAGCCGTCATGAAGGTCGATACGGCGGCGGCCGTGGTCGAGCCGATGCGTCAATCCTCCGTGTGGAAGCGCTTCAAAAAACAGCGAAGTCTTCACTATTTCGTGTGGATCGGCTTGCTCTTCCTGCTCGTCTTTTCCTATACGCCGATGTTCGGCATTCTGATGGCGTTCAAAAACTATACCATCACGCAGGGCATCAAGGGCATTTTCACAAGCGAATGGGTCGGATTCAAGTACTTTGTCGAGTTCTACAACGATTACAAGTTCGGCATCATTATCCGAAACACGCTCGTCCTGAGCATTCTGAAAGTGATCTTCACGTTCCCGGTTCCGATTTTGCTGGCCGTCATGCTGAGCGAAGTGAAGAACATGGCCTTCAGACGGGTGGTGCAGACCGCAAGCTACTTGCCGCACTTCATATCCTGGGTCGTCGTGCTCGGTCTGGCCTTCACGTTCCTCTCCGCCAATGCGGGACTATTGAACCGGCTGCTGCTTGGCCTGGGCTGGATTGATGAACCGATTCCGTTTCTGACGAGCCCGAATTATTTCTGGGGACTGGCCGTCGGAACCGCGATGTGGAAGGAAGCCGGATGGTGGGCGATCATCTTCCTGGCCGCCATCGCCGGCATCAATCCGACGCTCTACGAGGCGGCCCAGATGGACGGCGCCGGGAGGCTTGCCCGCATTTGGCACATTACGCTGCCCGGCATCCGGGGAACGGTGGTGGTGGTGCTCATCCTGACGGTCGGAAGCATCCTGGGGGGCGGCCTTGTGGGCTCGAATTTCGACCAGGCTTTCCTGATGGGGAATGCCGGCAACAACGACACATCGGAAATCGTGCAGACCTATGCGTTCAAGGTCGGGTTGGCCCAGGGCCGATATTCGTACGCGGCGGCCATCGACCTGGTTCAATCGTTGATCTCTGTCATCCTGATATTCACCAGCAACTTCGTTGCGAAAAAGGTTTCCGGAACCAGCTTGTTCTGACCGGGCCCGGGAGGAACCGCCGTGAAGAGGAGTTTGGAAGACAGGATTTTCGACGGGGTGAACGTTTGCCTGCTGGCGATCATCTTCTTCGCCACCGCCTATCCGTTCTATTATCTGCTCGTCATCTCCTTCAACTCGGGAACGGATGTCCTTCTGGGTGGAGCGTATTTCTGGCCGACCGAGTTTACGCTGGAGAATTACAAAACCTTCTTCGGTGATTCGAAATGGATGTCCGCGTTGTTCATGAGCGTGTTGCGGACGGGCGTCGGCGTCGTCACGGGCGTGCTGTTCACCTGTCTGGTGGCATACGGCCTGTCGCATCAGGATCTGGTGTTCCGCGGCTTTTATTTCTCGGTTGTCATTTTCGCCATGTATTTCTCGGGCGGTTTGATTCCGTATTATGTCGTCTTGCGTTCGCTGGGACTGCTCAATACCTTCTGGGTGTTCATCATTCCCGCGTTGCTCAACACGTTCTTCCTGTTGATCGCGATTTCGTTCTTCCGGGAAATTCCGCCCGATCTGAAAGAATCCGCCCTCATCGACGGAGCGGGCGAACTGCAGATCTACTTCAAAATCATTCTTCCGGTGTCCAAACCGCTGCTCGCCACCATGGCCCTGTTCACCGGCGTCGGACATTGGAATTCCTGGCTGGACGCGGCCTACTTTGTCCGTGACGAGTATTTGCGGACCTTGTCCTACCGGTTGATCGAGATCATCAACCAGAGCCGCGTGTCGCTGTCCGCGGAGGCGGCGATCGCCGGAGCGTCTTCCGTCACCAGCTATTCGCTGCAGGTCACGGCGATGATCGTGTCGATCGCGCCCATCATTGCCGTCTATCCGTTTTTGCAGAAGTATTTCGTGGCGGGCATGATGCTCGGATCGGTGAAAGAATAGAGCAGGCCTTTCGTTATTAAAGCGCAAGCTTTAATAAAAAAAATCACCCATGATCAGGAGGGAACCAAACGATCATGCAGAAAATAAGATGGAAATCTTTGCTGATTCTGTCGGCCATTTTGGTCTTGCTGGCCGGTTGCCAATCCGGAGGGAAGAACAACGGCACCGCGGGCCAGAGCACCGGCGGCCAAACCGGATCGGGCGTCCCCGAATCCGGCAGGCAGGATGAAATCGTGGAATTGTCGCTGTTCATCAACCATACGTGGTATCCGATCCGTTCCTGGACGGGCGTCATCGCGGAAGAAATCACCAAGCGGACGGGTGTCAGGCTGAACGTGACGGTCGCCGCCGACGAGGAGCAGCTTCCGCTCATGATCGCCTCCGGCGATCTGCCCGATCTCGTGTTCACCACGAGGGAGCCGAGATTGGAAACTCCGGAGATGTCTTACTCCTGGAACGAATTGATCGAGCAGTACGCGCCGGATTTCGAGATCGATCCGGTCCGGCTCGCGGTGAACACGGCCCAGGACGGCAGGGTGTACACGATTCTGAATGCCTTTGCGACACCCGAGGAATGGAAAAACAATCCTTATGCGCTGGGCCACGACGGGAACCCCGGTATCGCGGTCAGACAGGATATTCTGGAGGAGCTCGGCATCGAAATCCGCTCGATCGATGATTTTCTGAACGCGCTGGAACAAGTGAAGCAGAAGTATCCGGATATGGTACCGATGACGATGGACATCAACTGGATTCCGCAATATTTCAAGATGCAGTTCGGCATTCCGCCGCACAGCACGTGGTATGATCAGGACGGCCAACTGAAACATGTCATCACGCATCCGAACGCGCTGAAGTTCTTCAAGTTTATGAACAGCCTGTACCGCAACGGTTATATTCTTGCCGAGAACTTCACGTACAGCAACGACCAGATTGACGATGAATATGCAATTACCGGCCGGGCTTTCGCCCACAGCCATACCGTCAACGTTGCGGATGCGGATATGGCCAGGGCGAAGAACAAAGGGACCAATTATCCCTTCAAACTGATTCCGTCGGTCCTCACCGACGAAGCCTCCAATCTGAGCGCCGACATCGGCTTTTCCGGCGTGTACATCACGAAGAACAACAGGAACCCGCAGAAGTCCATCGAGTTCCTCAAATTCCTGGCCAGCAAGGAAGGCAAGGAGCTGGTCATGTTCGGCATCGAAGGGCAGCACTGGGAATGGCATGAAGACGGCTATCCGATTTTCCACTATAACGTGAGCGACGACGATTACGTGGCCCAGGAAGGGCTGAAATGGTGGTACCTGTATTCGGACGCGATCGTGGAAGGATTGCGCAACTACGTTCCGGGGGCGCAGAAAACCCAGGCGCTGCTGGATATCAAGAAAATTACGGTTTACAATCCGGCGATCGGCATGGTGCAGCTCAAGGACGGCACCGACGAGAAGGTGATTTACGACAAGATCGCGGAAATGCTGAAGACGGAAGAAGTCCGGATCTATCTGGCGGAATCGGAAACGGCCGCCGAGCAGGCTTATCAAAACATGCTGCGGCTTGCAGACAACATCGGGCTTCCCAAGCTCGAAGAATGGGCCACGGCGGAATATCAGAAGAAGAAGCTCCTGCTGAACAATTGAAGCCGGCGCTCCGGACAACCGCAAGAAAGGGTCCTTTTCCTTGGACCCCGGTCTTCTTGTGCAATCGCCGCGAATGTTCTAAAGTAGTCGTATCAGCAAGGCCAATTTTTGGGATGTGAAGGTGATGAGGCGTTTTTATTCCCGGATGAGCATCGCGAAAAAGATGTTGCTGGGCTATTTCGTGATCATCTTTGTGCCTGTCATCACCTTTGGCATCGTCTATATCAATCTGGTTTACCAAAGCGTGGTCGAAGAGTACGCGAGAAGCAAACAGCAGGTGATCGAGCACGCGTACGCCAACCTGAGAATCGATCTGCTGCAGCTCGCGTCCAACTTCGGGCTGTTTCAGAAGAACACCAACGTCATCGATTATTTGAACGGCGTCCATCGGTACGATTGGGAGTATGTCTATTCCTATCACAAACACATCAAGCCTCTGCTGTCGAGCATGTCTTACGTCAACCACCATATCCGGGAAGTCAAGATTTACAAAAACAATCCGCGGGTATTTACCGCGCCGGACCATATCATCGATCTCGACGCTTTGCCCGCCGGCATTCAGAAGGAACTCGACCGCCTTCCGCCGGGAAGAGGGATGTGGCATACCGAACAATCCGAAACCGGAGGGTGGACCGTCGCCTATTATCAAAATATGTATTCCGACCGCTTTTCCAAGCGGGTTGGCGTCCTCGCCATCGAAGCGGACTCCGGCATTCTGGATTCGTTTGTCAAGACGCTCGGCAACGACGGGCGGTCGGAAGTCTATCTCTTGGCCGAAGATCTCCAATCCAATCCGCCCGGCGTGCGCGAAGACCTGATGGCGAACATGCTGGACCATCCCGGAAGCCATTTCTTTCTTGACCGCAAATCGCTGATCGTCAACCACCTGACGATCAGTGAGCTTGGGATCAGGGCAGCCGTGGTCAGCAAAGCGGACGATGTGTTTGCAAGCATCGCCAAGCAAAGATTCTGGATTATTTTGACGATCATCGGATTGCTTCTTGCCTTGTCCGGAATCTACTATTTGCTGGCCATGTCGCTGACGAAACGGCTTTCGCGGCTGGCCAGACATATGAGGCAGGTCGGCGTAAACAACTTCAAAACCCTGGATCAGGGGAACAACGAGGACGAAATCGGCTATTTGACGCATGCCTAAAACTCGATGCTGCAACGGATCGACGAGCTGGTCAACAACGTGCAAAGGTCGGAGTTGCTTCGGAAGGAGAGCGCGTACAAGGCACTGCAGGCGCAGGTCAAGCCCCACTTTCTGTACAATACGCTGGAAACGATCCGCATGCTGGCGGAGAAGAACGGAGACGGGGAAGTGGCGGATCTCACCTATTCGTTCGGCCAGTTCATGCGCTACAGCCTTTCGAACTGCCGTGAACCGTTCAAATTGACCGACGAGATCCAGAACATCAAATATTACATGGACATCCAGAAAACGCGTCTGGGAGACCGTCTGAATTGCCGATTTCTGATCGAAACGGACACGGATCAGATCCCATGTCCGCAGTTCATTTTGCAGCCTCTGGTGGAAAATTGCATCGTCCACGGTCTGTCCACCGTCAGCAGGAAGGGGAGCATCACGATCCGCGTCACCGAGGACGATACGCATGTCCGGATCGAGATCATGGACAACGGCGCCGGCATGCCCCGGGACCGGTTGGAGAGCATCAGGCAAGTCCTGGACAACCGTCTGGACATCCGGGAATTCTCGACCGAAGGCAGCGGTCACGGTGTCTATAACGTCAGCGAACGCATCAAAACGTATTACGGAGAGGACTCCCGTCTGGAGATCGACAGCGAATATGGCGAAGGGACGACTTACAGGCTCCATTTGAGCAAAAAAGGGATGTCGGGTCATGCTGAATCTGCTGGTCGTGGATGACGAACTGGTGATTTTGCACGGCATCGTCAAGATCATCCGGGAAGGAAAGACCCCTTTCACCCGGATTGAAAGCGCCATGGACGCCCGTGAAGCGTTGTACGTGATGTCGTATTTCAAGCCTGACCTCATGATTACGGATATCCAAATGCCGGAAATGAACGGGTTCGAACTGATCCAAGCGGCGAAGGAGCGCAAGTTGTGCGACCGGTTCATCATTTTGACGGGACATGATGAATTTGAGTACGCCAGGCAGGCCCTTCGCCATCAGGTGATCGATTATCTGCTGAAACCGATCAACAAGGCGGACCTGTTGGACCAGCTGCGGAATACGGCAAATATCATCCTGGAGGAAAATCCGGAGAGGGAAGAGCGGACGGAGCACGATCCGCAACGCAACTTCCATATTGAGACCATCCTGCGCCATATCGAGCAGTATTATCACCGGGACCTGTCCCTGGACCAGTGTTCCGAACTCACCGGTTTGCACCCCAACTACATCAGCCAGTTGTTCAAAAAGGAAATGGGCGTGTCGTTTGTCCAGTATCTGCAAAAATTCCGGATCGAAAAAGCGAAGGTGCTGCTGAGGAGAGACAAAACACTGCCTGTCCAGGTGATCGGACATCAGGTGGGATTCGAGAATCCGCAGCATTTCATGAAAGTGTTCAAGCGGCTTGTCGGCCGCACGCCGGGAGCTTACCGGGAAGCGGATGCGGAGGCGGGGACGATTGAAACAGCTGGCGATGAAGTATGACCGGCCGGCCGGCGGGTGGAACGAGGCGCTGCCGATCGGCAACGGCCGCATGGGCGCAATGGTCTTCGGCCATCCGGCGGACGAACGGCTGCAGCTCAACGAAGACTCGCTCTGGCACGGCGGCCCGCGGGACCGGAACAACCCGGACGCGGCGAAGGTGCTGCCGGAGATCCGGCGGTTGATTTTCGAAGGGAAGCCGCGGGAGGCCGAGCGTTTGGCGGTTACGGGCCTGTCGGGCCTTCCCGAGACGCAGCGGCATTACGAGCCGCTCGGGAACCTGCTCTTGGACTTTGGAGGGATCGATCCGGACGCGGTGGAGCGGTATGAGCGGACGCTGGATCTGGAACGGGCCGTCGTCACGGTGGCGTTTGAGCACCGGGGTGTGCGGCACAGGCGGGAATATTTTGCCAGCTATCCGGATCAGGCCGTCGTGATTCGCGTCACCGCCGACCGTCCGGGGCAGGTCTCGCTGACGGCGCGGCTGGAGCGGGCGAAGTGGCGGTACGTGGACAGGACGGGAAGAAGCGGGACGGACGCGATTTTCATGGCGGGCGTAAGCGGCGGCGAAGGCGGTGTGCCGTTCGCGGCGGCGGTGGCGGCGAAGGCCGAGGGCGGAAGGCTGGACGCGATCGGCGAGCACCTGATCGCGGAACGGGCGGACGGCGTCATGCTGGTGATTGCGGCCGCAACCGGCTTCCGCGTGAAGGAGCCGATCGCGCACAGTCTGGCGCATGCCCGGTCCGTCTGTGCGAGGCCGTTTGACGAGCTGCTTGAGCGGCACGTGCGGGACTATCGGGAGCTGTTCGGGCGCGTGACGCTTACGCTGGCCGGGGATGAAGGGAAAAACGGACTGCCGGTTCCGGATCGGCTCGAGCGGCTGCGGCGCGGAGAGGACGATCCGGGGCTGGTGGCGCTCTACTTTCAATACGGCCGGTATCTGCTTATCGCCTCCAGCCGTCCGGGGTCGCTGCCCGCGAATCTGCAGGGCGTCTGGAACGACCGA
>ERZ795043.1699-NODE-1699-length-10176-cov-6.404505_pt1 | contig 10176 bp, 4 predicted proteins | sample MGYA00375127_ERZ795043 | MGnify/ENA primary metagenome ERZ795043 (study PRJEB30172, sample SAMN05518447) | compost metagenome | isolation source: Feedstock adapted compost from Newby Island compost facility, Milpitas, CA | place: USA:Newby Island compost facility... | reverse complement strand
AAATGGGGTGACGTTGCCCTACACGTGCGTGGGTTTGGCGGATTACAAGAGCCATAGCGGCTCTGCGCCAATCAGCATGGAGTGGACAATGCGGGAGCCGCTTCCGGCGTTTGTGTTGGATGTGGCGGTGCGAGGGTGAGATGGAATAAGATAAGAGAAAATAAGATCACCATTAAAATTCCATTTTGTGGAGGACATTAGATGGATTTAGCTCGGACTATAGAAGGTCAGGAAGTATATGCTGATGATGCAAAAAAAGGAATACCTTATTTTTGTTTATATTGTAATAGTCAAGTAATTCTTGCACGGGGAGAGATAATCCGACCCCATTTCCGTCATCTTAGTGCAAAAACAAACAGGGAAGTTCTTGAGTGTGAAAATTATGTAAGTAATTACATAAAAAACATAAATACAGAGAATGTTAGAATTCACGAGAACGAAATTAGAACTAGATTATCTCCTCGTTTGGAGTTATGTGATGAAAATGGAAAATGGAAATTGTATATGCGTTTTCCGGTAATCAAGTCCGAGTTTCATCCTTTAATTGTTAAAAAACATCTCTACTTTCAAATTCATTGTGAAGAAGAGAATCAAAAATTCAGTTCTGCCAACCTATTGGGGCATAGTGGGGCATTTAAAATACCTGTTAGAATTCGAGAATGTTACACGATCACTGTAAGTGATCCTAAAATCGAAAAGGCCTTGAACTTAAATTTATCTGGTGTATATCGTCCTTTTGATAATAAAGTGCTACTATTTAAATTCTTACATGGTAGCTTGTTACATGTTCCTTACAAGAATGTAATCCTTAGCGGACGATTCTTTCTATTAACAAAAATCCATTTAGTAATTCCGAAAGAGATTCTGGAAATTAATAGACATCAATTAGAAGATTACGTGCTTTATGAATTACAATTACCAGATAAAGTTTCGCCATCTTTAGTAGATTGGTTCTCCCGCATTTTAAATATTAATTTATCACCAGCAGCCTTTTATTTGGACTTGGTTTATCCTAATGAATTTCGACTAGCAAATGGACTTTTGGAAGTAAAAGAAAAAGTAGTAAAATTGTTAATTTCACATTATGGACCGGCCCCTAAAGAAAATTACTTAAAAGTGGTAGGTCCTGATGGTAAATCGAATATTATTCGTACGAGCGAAAGATTAATTGATATTACATTGGATAAGTATGGATTCTATTATATCTATCTTATAAATCAGTATGGAGAAATGTATGAAATACATCGAGTTGCTAACTTTCGGCATGAGGTGTGTAAACCATTAGTGGCTGAGATAAATGGTAAACAACTTATGTTTTCAGATACGATTATAACAAATCAAAAAATTAGATTAACTGCAAATTGTCGTCTAACTGTTTTTCCTACAAGGGGTAGACCTTATAAGATAGACAATCCAAGTTATTTTGAAATAGCTGATATTGAGCGATTACATGTGCCATTTATATGGTCTATAAAGAGTCAGCTAAGAGAAACTAATGTAACTGAAACAATAGTGACCGAAATACTGAAACTCATTGAGAAACGTTCAAAATATCGCGAAGTATATATAGGAGCTAAGCGATTTAGACTGTTACGTGATTTAATTGTTAAGTCGTCATTCCCAAATAAAGTTCGTTTACTAAATCATTTAAATATGAAACCAGGTTTTGTTCCATCAAGCATAATGAAAATATTGCAAAAGATAGGTGATCTCGATTGATTATTTTTGGCAATTTGTATCAAAAAAACTTACTTCCGCGATTTAACATTATTGCTATATATCGAAACGGAAAATTGGACGAATTAGACATAGAAGAAAAAAACGAATTGTTTCCGAATGCGGGTAATGTTTTTGTCCCACCAAACACTTTTAAACCAAGTAATGTAAAATATGGATTATATAAAGTGTATGAAAGTCCTACATATGAACCAGATAAGCAAACGTCTCTTAAATATGCTCTAGGTCCGGAAGTTCGGGATATTCCATTGTATGAAGTAATTCAAATTCATGAAAAGATTGATGATGAGCATCTATATCAAAGATTTCAAGATGGTTTCCGTTTTTCATATGAACCACTAGCAAATGTGCTTTTTCTTACAGAAGATAATTTTCTAATTGGACCTTTGCAATTGCGAAAACGAAACAATGATGATATCTGGGAAGTTTCCGATGCCAATTTTGCTTCTTACTACCCCAATAATTTAGAATTTTTGAGCTATGAAAATAAGTATGTTAATGAACCAAAGCGTTTCTTTGTTGTATTCGATTTTGACCAACAAATGAAAGTCGGTGAAGTCGACATCGCAACAAATGAGCGAGCAATACGTGATATATTGAAAAGAATCCGTGAAAATGTAGAATTTGGCGAGATATCTAGGAGAGTCATGCAACAACTTAGTGAGTGGGGAAACACTAATTATTTCAGCAAGGAGTACTTGCAGAAAAGATTGAAAAGGGTCATGCATATTCTAAAAACCCATACACTTGATGATTCTTTAATGGAAGAAGTTCAAAAAAATGTTTTTCATTTACCTTATATACAAAACTATATTAATGAGCAGTTAAATTCTTATCAAAATGCATACCGTAAGAAATTTGAAGATGAACATCGTGATTTATTAAATCAAATAAAGAAGTTACAAACTGAACGAGAACTATTAACGAGTGAGTTAGAAGCAAAACAGCAGGATAAGGATAGATTAGAAAAATTTATTAAACAATTAAAGAAGAAATCAGAAGAAAAAATTGCAGAAATTCAGGCTAATGTCCTAGACGTTTTTGTTAATCAGCTTATGATGAGAGGTCTTGCGTTTTTCGAAACTTCAAGCGCTTTGTCTAATATTGCAATATCAACTCAATCTGAGTCGCCTTTATTCTTTATGTCTTTAAGTCTTAACGCACCTACATACAGTGATTTGGAAGATCTTTGGAAAAAATTAAATCAACAAGTGCGAATTCCTGAATACCAGTTGTTGGGACAAACAATAGTTTGTGCAATTGCATCTGGTTCGCCAATTGCAATTACGGGGAAGAGCTCATTAGAATTTGCTAATTTAATTGCTCAAATTACATCTGCAAATGAAGCAATCATTGTGTTGCCTGAAGTCCATACCTTCTCTTTGAACAGGTTGGTCGAAACGTTCACACAGTACGAAAGTGAACACGCGGTAAAAGCACTCATTTTACATAATGTTCATCTTACGACGGCAGAATCAAGCATATTGCCATTCTTGAAGTTGATGCGATTGTCAAGTGAATCGAAATATCAATTTCCAAATTTAATAATTCTATCGTTTGATGAAACCGAAACTTCTGCCGATTTTATGAAAAAGCTGCAGATGATTCCGATATTAAACGCAGATTTACTGTTGAATAAGTCTACCTCAAGAAAGATTAACAAATCTGATGAAAATGGACAGTTATTGTTATCGGTAATAGAAAAGATGAATGTTGAAAGAGACAAAGATGTGCGTGAAGCATTTGAAGACTGGTTGCTAAACAAAAAGAACTTAGAATTGCATCCTTGGCCGAAACAACTCGACGATTGGATCTTTTATTTGAAAGTTTCCGATGTTAACCAGGTTGAGTTATTCGAGTGGGTTTGGCATTTATTTGGGCACTGCTTGCAACCTGATTACAAAAGAAGTGAGTAGTGATGAATTTCTTTTTGCAATTGCAAGAATGCATCTGCTACACGAAAAATTTGATTACTTCACTTGCTTCGGAGCACTCTGATAAGAAAGTGCATCAACGTCGCTTTATTCCTATTCTTAAAAGAGTCTTACCATTCAAGTTAAAAAGCCTTGATACATTTTTTGCACAAAAAGATAAAGATACCGTTATTCAGTTTGTTAAATTGATGACTCAATGTGGAGAAATCGTTCATTTAGGTGATGGTTACTATATTGTTCCACCCGCACGTCATGTTCAATTACCAGTTTCTGAGCAGAAGATCACGATTAGTTTATTAAACAACCCAACGAATAATGCCCCGGGGTTAATTGGACAAATAACAGATTTGGATCTACCGTGTATCAAACTCGAGGATTGGGCCTATGCCATTTCTCCAACAGAATTATTACGCCGTTATGAATCGGAGTTATATATTGATCCAGAGTTTCAACCAGAGGAAGTGTACGCTGGAACCCCAATGGGTCTTCGTAAAGAAAAAAATCCTGCTTCAAATGTTACATATCTACTTTTACATCGACCTTATAAAAGTACAGAAAAAATTGACAAATATATTGGAAAAAAAATAGGCGGCTTTTGGCACATAAAACAAATTGATAATGAGCATTATGTACGCATTAGGTTTGGTTTAGAGATACGTCATGGAAAACTGTCAACTTATCAAATAAAACCTAGTAATAACGATAAGAATTTCATACTAACAATATCAAAATGCTTGCCCACTGAAGAAAAGGTCATGCTAACTTTAATCGGTTTTCCAGAAAAATGGCCAGATCCACCGTTATATATAATTCAAAGGGATTATGTAGAGGATGCTAAAGCAATATTGAGTAGATTGAACATGAAAGAGGTTGAATGAAAGGTATGGAAAACAAGTACACGATAAATAGTGTGGCTGAACAATTGCATCGAAAATTAAGAGAATATTTGGAAACCCAGTATCCAATCAGCAACCCAGAATTGCAAAAAAAACGCACACTATTACTGGATTCACCTGGTGTTATTTCCTCAGTTCCATATGTTGAAGCTACACCAAGATACGAGTTAGGTAGCACATATGAACAAATGAATTTGCCAAATGCGTCTAAAGAATTGATGACTAAACTAGCTTCACTATCTCCAAGTGTCGGAGTATTTCAACGACTGTATGCACATCAACAGGAGGCTATGGAATCATTTATACAACATAATCAAGATTTGATCGTTGCGACTGGGACTGGATCAGGTAAAACCGAAACTTTTATGTATCCCATACTTAATACTTTATATCTGGAAGCAATAGAACGACCTGAGCAATTTGCTAAGCGGGCTGTTCGTGCACTCATCTTGTACCCAATGAATGCATTAGTCAGTGACCAGATGGCTAGACTGCGTCGGTTGTTTCGAGACGAGCGAGTAAAAGAGTTATTTCGTGAAGCTGGGGGTCGTAATATACAATTTGGCATGTATACTTCGAGGACTCCCTTTCCGGGATCACCAACAAAATACAAGATCGAAAGATTGAATAAAATAATTCAAGAGTATTTAGATTTGCAGAGGAATCATCCAGATATTGCAAATAAAATGAAAGAGAAAGGGAAATGGCCTGCCAAGGATTTAATAGCATTTAAAGAATCCCTAGAAAATTTGACCAGAACAAGAAAAATTATTGTTAATCCTACTGATGCCGAATTGTTCACGCGTCACGAGATGCAACAAATTCCACCAGATATTCTCGTTACAAACTACTCTATGCTGGAATATATGCTATTGCGCCCTATTGAGCGGTCAATATGGCAAATGACTAAGGAATGGCTGCAAGCAGATCAGCGCAATTCATTTTTGCTTATTTTAGATGAAGCGCATATGTATAGAGGGACAAGTGGCGCGGAAGTTGCCTATTTGATCAGGCGACTTCAGTCTCGATTGGGCATTTCTCGCGATCGAATGCGTTGTATATTGACTTCTGCCAGCATTGGTTCAAAAGAGAAAAATGAAGAAGAAAAAAAAGCAATTGAGTTTGCTGAAAAATTGACTGGGAAGTTAACACGACGTTCTTTTAAGTTTATTAAGGGCGCATATGAAAAACGAAATCAACCACGACCGGCTACTCTCGCAGAAATTGAAGCTTTGAGTACATTAGATAGCGATAAGTTCTTAGAGTACTCTAAGTCGTACGATACTTTTTTAGATTCGTTTCAAATTACAAGAAAAAAATTGAATTGGCCCGAACCACCCGCAAATCCTTTGGATTTTCCTCAGTATCTATATGATCAATTGAAAGGTTTTGGACCACTTGAGCTTCTATTGCAACTTATCAGTGGTCATGCAATGTCTATAAAAGATATAGCATTAAGAATATGTCCAAACTCAGAATTTTCTTTGGCAGAAAAAGCGACTAGCCATTTGATCATGTTGGCAAACACCGCTAAAGGTAATGGTGCTCCTTTATTAGCGGCACGGGTGCACATGTTCTTCCGCGGTGTATCTGGGATATTTATTTGTCTGAATCCAAGATGTAACGTGCAGTCGAGCGTTGGCGAAAAGACTCGCTTTGGTAAAATGTATGACTCATACAGGCTGACATGTGAATGTGGGGCGCGCGTATATGAGCTCGTAACACATAAGAAATGTGGTTCTTCCTTTATTCGGGGTTATTATAAGCCTGGCCGTGATGGTTTTTATCTTTGGGGGGAAAAAGGTGGAATTTTTATTGAAGAGAAATTGGAACAAATCGATTTGCTTATTGATGAACCACATGAAAGTGCATTTGAGATTGAAAAAAAATTAATTGTTCCTTTGTGGATCGATATTACTACTGGTTATGTCACTAAAGAGGCTCCACCTGAAGAAGAGTTATATCATTATCAACAGGTTTATGCATCCCCGAGTAAGCAAAAGAATACACGGAACTCATTTGCGTCATCATTTTATAAATGTCCATGCTGTTTAAACCGATCGGATCGAGGCATCATGGATTTGCGCACTAAAGGCGAGCAGCCATTTGCAAACCTTGTGCGGGAACAATTTAATCTTCAACCGCCTGTTCCAGGGAAAGAACATCCTAATGAAGGACGAAAAGTATTGTTGTTTTCAGATGGGAGGCAAAAAGCAGCTCGTCTTGCTAGGGACATCCCCAATGAAGTAGAAAAAGACACATTACGTCAATTATTACTTCAAGCTGCTTCTGCCACGAAATCCAGGTATTCATTGGAAAAAATGTATGCTGCTTTATTGCATTTTATAAGGTTACACAACGTATCTTTGTTTGCTAAAACTGATCGTGGTGATTTGCAAGCAGATGTTAAGAGATACGAATATTTCCTTGACGCTCCCATACATGAAATAGAGTTAAGCGAAGTTCTAGAAGAAATTCCTGATCTTAAAATGCAAGGAATGATCCGTAAACGAATTATTGAGATTATATCAGCACCAGGTATTTCTTTATATGACACAACAACTGGATATGTTATCCCAGCGAAAACTCCTCTAAGAAAATTATGTAGTGAGATGCAAGAGTATCTATCAGAGGATCAAGTCATGGTTATTTCTGTGATGTTTATTAAAGATCTTCTCGATGATATTGCAATTGATCCCGATTTGACTCCGCGCGATCGGCGAGAAATACTGGGTTACAATCGATACACGGATGAATGGGGGAGAAACCAAAATGAGATTTCTGATTCACTTGAAAATTTGATTGTTTTTATGTGCGGGGCTGACAAAAAAGAAGAGGTCGTTAAACATTTATATTTCAACCTATGCAAACAAAAAGATGGAAAAAATTATTTAGATCCAGCACGCTTAACAGTTTGCAATGGTATTGACCATACTTGGTATAAGTGTAGATCCTGCAAACAAATTCATGCCTTTCTTGCAAAAGGTTATTGTCCAAATTGTTTATCAGCGGACTTAATTGATTTGCCTCCAGACAGTCCGATATTGGCTTCGGAGAAGGGTTACTGGCGAACGCCAATCAAACAGGTACTGTATGAAAATGCACATATTCGCAATATGACAGTTGAGGAGCATACTGCTCAATTGTCCCAGAAAGATGAGAATGCATTGTTTGCAACAACTGAACGTTATGAGTTGGCGTTCCAAGATATTCCGCTTTCTGCATCCGATGACAATCATTCTGATATTGTTGATATACTAAGTTGTACAACAACAATGGAAGTTGGGATTGATATCGGTTCTTTAACGGCGGTTGGTTTAAGAAATATACCGCCTCAACGAGAAAATTATCAACAACGAGCTGGGCGTGCTGGGAGAAGAGGGTCTTCTTTATCTACTGTTGTGACTTATGCGCAAGATGGCCCACATGATCATTATTATTTTAATCATCCTGATGCGATCATCAGTGGGCCACCAAGTGAAACGAATATTTACATTGAAAATGAAAAAATCATTCGGCGTCATTTGATCTCAGTATTAATCCAAACGTATTTTCACGAACATGTCTCAGAAAATCTCTCTTCTGGAAGTAAGATTAACGAAGCGCTAGGTCGAACCATAGACTTTTTTACGGGGAATCCGCCGTTTAATATTCACGCATTCGAATCGTGGTTAAAAGGCATAACGTTTGAAACACACTCCCATCTGTTTGGTGTTTTTTCAGATGGAATTGAACAGCCAAGCAACCTGATAAACCAAGTAATTAAACGTTTGCCGGAAGAACTAAAACAAACGTTTGAAAAAGTTCGTCACGAAGTGGAGGTCAGCGAGGACGAGAATATTGAGTCTCAAGAAATTGAGCATGGAAGTAATTATTATTTCCTTGAGTTTTTGTTCAATCATGGATTTTTGCCAACATATGCTTTCCCTACAGATTTGGTCAGCTTCTACATTCAGGGAAGAAAAAACGGCAAAATATATATCAAGCAACGACCTCAGTTGGAGTTGAATCGAGCATTAAGTGAGTATTCACCTGGTCGTCAAGTCGTCGTAGACAAAGAAACCTATCGGATTGGAGGAATTTATACACCTTACGCTCCTGATAAATCAAAGCCTGCAGCTCATTTATCGTTTCAAAATACAGTTGCTTTTTGTGATAAGTGCAATTATACAAGACTAGGCGTAAGTGGAATAGATCATTGTCCCACTTGCAAAGCCAGATTAAAAGTGATGCCATTCATACGGCCACCAGGTTTTTCACCAGAGAAGGGCGTTAGCGTTGAAAAATGGGATGACGAACAGGAGTTCAGCTATGCAAGTACTCCACTGTTTCCTTTGCCGAATCAGAAGGAAGAATTGGGGCCGTTTAAGGTGTTTGGGAAAACAGGAGGCATTCAATATGTATACACATCAAATAAAGAGTTGATTGTACTTAATTGTGGGGTGGATAATGAGAGCGGATTTGAAATGTGTGAGGAGTGTGGGTTTATTCGTCCTGTAGATCCAAATAACCATAAATCTGTCATCCCACACGACAAACCATTTCTTGTGAATTATGGTGATAGTAAATGCAGAGGAAAAACCCATATTGTGTTTCTTGGTAATCAGTTTATTACTGATTTGCTGTTAATTCGTTTACATTTAGATAGCAAGTTAAATTTCAATCCCCAAGGAAATAATCGATGGTTATATGCCGCATTGGATTCTCTAGGAGAGGCCATTGTCCTCGCAGCCAGTCGTGTGTTGGATATTGATGTGCAAGAATTAGTGACTGGCTATCGGATAATAACTGAAAACGGAAAGTATTATGCCGATCTTTATGTGTTCGATTCATTATCCGGAGGAGCTGGTTATTCTTACGTAGCTGGTCAAAGAATTGAAGAAATTTTTAACGAAACACAGAATGTCCTGCAATATTGTGAGGGTAATTGTGGAAGTTCGTGTTACAAATGCTTGCGTCATTATAAAAATCAATTAAAGCATCAAACATTAAATCGCTATTTAGCGCTTGAGTTGTTTGAATACTTAAAAGATGGAAAAATGAGGAGTTATTCGCTAAATGAGCAAAAAGAATACCTTACTCCTCTCGTTAGAATATGTGAGATATTGAATTGTCCAATTTATGAAAATGTTGTAGGTAACAATGTTGTGTTGAAAACGGGAAGCGGAATCAAAGTAATGTTGCGTAACAACATAGAAAGACCGCCTGCCAATGGCAATAGGGTGATGTATTTCTCACCTTGTGAGATTGCTATGGATTTAGAGAAAGTAGCGCTACTTGTTACACAATGAACATTTGCTATCTTGCATCCATCCGGCAACAAAATATGTGCCGGGTGCTTTTTTTTTAGGAACTAAAATATTTGGGAAGGATACTCCGTATAGATGTCGAATATTGAATTAATCATGAAATCGGAAAGTACCGTTGTTAAAAGGTGAAAGATCCGCGTCGTGACAGGTTTTTTCAGTCACGAAAGCTGCTAATTTTTTTTGCAAAATAAACAGGACACTGCAAGCCTCTTGTCGAAGGTTAAACCACCACAGAATAACCAACGAGAGGAAGTGTCCCTAGCATCATGATATCACAAGCAACGAACTATGCGCCAGAAC
>ERZ795043.1695-NODE-1695-length-10189-cov-29.701105_pt1 | contig 10189 bp, 9 predicted proteins | sample MGYA00375127_ERZ795043 | MGnify/ENA primary metagenome ERZ795043 (study PRJEB30172, sample SAMN05518447) | compost metagenome | isolation source: Feedstock adapted compost from Newby Island compost facility, Milpitas, CA | place: USA:Newby Island compost... | reverse complement strand
ATCACCGCCATGCAGTCGATCAGGCGCCGCCGCTCCTCTTCCGTCATCGGCTCGGCGCTCTGCAATAGCTCACGCCGCCGGTAGATATCCCGCCGCTCTGCTCCCTTCCGGCTTCCCGGACGGCGGCCGCGACGCATCCAGTCCAGCGAGTAACGCATGTCCGACAGCATGCCGGCGACTGTGCGGGATTCATCGGCTTGGTCCGGATCTGACCGATCGAGGCGTTGGTGGTACTGCCGTAGCTTCCTGGCACCAGCAGAATACTGTTCAATCAGTTCGGCAATAAGATTACGCTCGATAGCCGTGCTCAAAACTCACACCTCCCATCTCTGCAGTCCATCCCATACGCTGCCAACTCACCAACCAGACGTTCCTCCGTAACATCCGTCGTCACTTCGTAAACTCCGTCCCACAGCTCTCGGATTTCTCGCGCCTTCGCAAGCACGGCAGCCTTTTTCTTCGGCGTCAAAACAATGTCCATGGCCTCCTGGTAGTGCTGCTCAGCCAGCCGGTATGCCCGGGTGTGCAGCTCGTCCATCACACGCCAAAAATCGTGGTAATTAAGCCGGCGGACCTGCCGGTAGAAAGCGCGTTTGTCTTCACGGCTCATACCACCATCGCCTCCCGTACCCGCTCAATCCGCGCCTTCACAGCCTGCATCAAGGCTTCCTGGCCAGCTGCTTTCCGCTCGATCGCCTCCACCGCATCCTCATCCATCGTGTCCTCAGCCACCAGCCGCAACACCACAATCCGTTTCGTCTGTCCCTGCCGGTGCACCCGGGCGTTCGCCTGCAGGTATTCTTCCAGGCTCCAGATCTGGTCGAACCACACCACGGTCTGGCAGCTTGACTCCTGCAGGTTCAGCCCGTGCCCGGCCGATTTCGGATGAAGCACCAATAACGGAATCTCATCGTTGTTCCAGGCCCGGATGTCCTCTTCGCCGTCCTTCCCCTTTCGCAGCACTCGGGCCTGCGGGAACCGCCGGCGAATCCGGTCCAGGCTGTGCTGGTAGTAGTAGAACACCATGACGGGTTTGCCGTTCGCCGACTCAATAATGTCCGCCAGCGCGCCCAGTTTCGCATCGTGGATGTGCTTCACCCCGCGCTCCTCGTCGTACACGGCGCCGGAGGCCATCTGTAGCAGCTTGTTGCTGAGAACCGCCGCCGTGCTGGCCACGACGTCAGCGTCGGCAAATGGAAGAAGCAAATCACGTTCCAGCTTCCGGTACAACGCCCGGGCCTCGTCTGACAACCGGATCGACATGGTCCGTTCCACCAGCGGCGGCAGCTCCAGCCAGTCCTCGGCCTTCATGCTGACCACAATGTCGCCTATCGCCTCGTAAATCCGCTGCTCCGCCTCTTTCTTCGCCTTCCACTCCGTGTAGGTGCCTTTCATGATCGGGATGAAGAACCGCTCCCGAAATCCTGTGATCGTCCTGCCGAGGCGCTCGCCTTGGTCAAGCAGATAGATCTGCGCCCACAGGTCCATGAGGCCGTTCGGCGCCGGCGTGCCGGTCAGCTCCACCAGCCGGCGAATAAACGGACGCACCCGCCGGAGGGCCCGGAACCTCTTGGACTGGTGATTCTTGAAGCTACTGGATTCGTCGATCACCACCATGTCGAAAGGCCACCGGCTGCCGTATTCGGCAACGATCCATTCCGTGTTTTCCCGGTTAACAACCCAAATGTCTGCATCCTGCCGCAGCGCCCGGCGCCGTTGCTCGACGCTTCCCAGCACTTTCACGATCCGGAGATGCCGGAGATGATCCCACTTCTCGACTTCCCGCGGCCAGGTGTTTTCCGCCACCCGCAGCGGCGCGATGACCAGAACCTTGTTCACGTCAAAGTAGTCATGCAGCAGAAGGTCGATCGCCGTCAGCGTAGCCGACGTCTTCCCGAGGCCCATGTCGAGAAGCAGGGCGATGTACGGTGTATCGATGATCCGCTGGATGGCGTATTCCTGGTATTTGTGCGGTACGTACTTCACCCGCTCACCTCCCGGATGAATCTCACGATGTCCTCGACGGAATCGATCTTGTAATGCCGGTGCCCAAGCTGCTCCAGCTTTTGCTTCCACTTCCGTTGCAGCGGTGTCAGCGGCCGCCCCGGCGCCTTCAGCTCGACATAAACCGTCCGGCCGCCAGGAAGAATTACAATCCGATCAGGAACACCCCGGTTGCCGGGGCTTACCCACTTCGGTGCTTCCCCGCCGATGGCTTTCACCGCCAGGCGGAAATTTCGCTCCAGTCGTGATTCTCGCATCTCGCTTCTCCTCTCACCGGAGGACAGCAGGACACGCGCGCGCGCGTATATTGACTAAAATCGCGTTTAGCATATCTTCCGGACTTTTTGACATATGCTAAATTCCATTTAAATTTTTTAATTGAAAATTACTGTCCTTACTGTCCTCAAAACTGAAACCCCTTGATATGACTGGCATTTCCGTCGGACAGTATTTTCATTTTTACTGTCCTTTTACTGTCCTTTCTGTCCTCGACAAGGACAGTGAGGACAGTGCGGGGACAGTAATTCTTTGATTACTGCCCATCGGTTTCGACTCTCTCAAATACCGTCTGTTTCCCATATCCTGGTACTTGGACCCGCCCCTTTCTCTCAACCCACCCAGGCATGCGGCGCATGATTTCCACGATCTCCTTCGCCTCCCACGGCTTCATGGATCCTTTTTTGTTTCCCAGGCATTCCACCCAGATCTGGGCCGCACACACCCGCTGCCGTTTTCGCCCGGTCGGCCGGTCCAGCTCGTCCAACTCCTCGCTTTCAAGCCACTCCTGGATGATGCCCTCCCGCGGATCGGTTTCGGTATACATCGCTTGCTGCCTTTCCGCTTCCTCCCGGGCTTCCTTATCCAGTTCCAAGCTCTCGCCCGCCCTGAACCACGTAAGAACCTCCGCCCAGATTTGCCCAACCAGTTCGTCCGTGAGGTGCTCCCAATGGTTCAGTTCTGCCCTCTTCGGGTCCACCTCCACCGGCCAAAAGCGTCGGTTTCCGGTGGTGTCCCGGAGGAATTCCCGCGTGTTGGTCGTGCCGAAGAAGACGCATTTCCGCGGAAATTCCGATACCTGCCGATCATACGCCACCCGATAGCGGTCTTCGGTTTTTGAGAGGAACGCCTTGACTTCTTCCACCTCCGACCGCTTCATGGCGGATAGCTCGCTGATCTCGAAGATCCAGCCATTTTGCAGGTGCTCGCCGGCCTCTTTGTTCTCGAAGGTTTTGAGCGAGTCGGAAAACCACTTCCGGCCCAGCTTTGCCAGCAGCGAGCTCTTGCCGGCGCCCTGCGGACCGATCAGGACGAGCATCTGGTCGAATTTGCACCCTGGCCGGTAGAGGCGCGTGACGGCCGCGAGCAGCATTTTCCGCGTCACTTGGCGCACGTAGTGCGTGTCCGCTGCGCCGAGGTATGTGATGAAGATCCGCTCCGCCCGCTGCACGCCGTCCCACACCTGCGATTCCAGGTATTCCTTGATCGGGTGGAACCGCCGGCGACGGGTGACCTCGGTGAAGGCGTCGAGGATCGCCGCCGCGCCCCGTATGTTGTATTTCTTGCCGAACCAATGCCGGAGACGACGGTCGTCCTCCGCCAGCCACGGCTCATAGGGTGCATCCGGCTTCAGACGCTTTCGCCAGGGCAAGTCCTTGCGGATGACCTCGGTGTTGGCGAATTCATCGTAGGCGAGGACACCCTTCCACTCGCCGCGGGAGAGGATGATTTCGATGTTTCCTGGCGTCGGCAGGATCTCGCCGGTCCGCTTGTGCCGTTCAAGCAACTCCATCCAGCTGTCGTCGTCTTCCTCATCGTCGTCCGACTCTTCTTCCAGCTGCCGGGCGATCTCCTCATACTCCCGCTGCCGTTCTTCGGTCATGAGGCGTTTCACTGCCGGGTCCTGGGCGGCAAAGGCGCACATGGCGGCGTAGCTTGGGAGCTTGGTGATATTTGTTGTCTCCGTCACGTCGTCGTCCAAATGCCCGAACTTGTGGATCCGGACGAGATCAAAGGCGTTTACCTCCCTGCCGCCCACTGGGTCACTCTGGTGGTGTGAATAGGCGAACGTGTCGTTATCGTAGACCACCAGACCGCCGTGCCCGGTGCCGTGGGCGTAGGTGTATCTGGTCAGGCTGTCGTCGACCGGCACGTAGACGTCCGGCAGAAACGTCGCGATCGCCTGGCTGATCGTGTAGGCCCGGCAGAAGGCGCCCACCAGGCCTTGTTTCCCGTGCGGATCCTCCATCTTTTTGGCCGCCTGCCGCGCCGGCTTGTCCTCGTCCGGATGCCGCGGCCAGGACGAAAAGTCCTGCCAGTCGTCGTATTCCGCGAGCACCCGGTCCACGTCGATCGGATCGCCGTCGTAGACGTGCAGCACCGGCTCAGCGTCTTTGCTGCAACTCGGCAGGTACATAAGCCGGTGGACGTCGAACGTAGTGCGGTCGAAGTAGTGCATCCCGATCCAGTCGGCGATTTTTCGGCTGACCGCGCCGTATTCGTCCGGGCTCATCCGGCGGCTCGCCGGGGCGATCAGGCGGTATCTCGGCCGGTGAGACCGGTGGCTGTGCGTGGAATATACGGCGTATGCCTGGCCGCCCAGGGCGAGCTCCGCGGCGAACAGGAAATCCTCGTCGGCGTGATCGGCGTCGAGCGTGATGAGGCTGCGGGACTCCACGTTCTGCTTCTTCCGCCGGCCGCCCCGGATGAAGCCGCCCACGAATGCCGGACCGTTTTTCACCTTGTCCCGGGCCGGGGCGCTCATCCGGTCGTACTCGGCCATGGTTTCGCTGGTGCGCCGGATCTTCCGCAGCCGGTCGACGAACTCTTCCCAAGTTAGGTATTCCGGTTTCCAGTTTGTGTCGGCTCGGTGCTTGCCGAAGCTGATGTCGAGTTCCATGCGAAGCACCATCCCTAAACGAATTGAACAACATCCGGCACTATGTCCTTACAACCGTGCGCCGACCCGATAATGAGCGTCTCCGGGTCGACGTAGTGAAAAGCGTAATACCAGGGGTCGCCGTTCGCTCCGGTCGGCCTGGAGACGAACAGGATTATGCGGTCCACCCGACCGACGTATTCCAGCCAGAAGCCATCCTGCATTTCGAATGCAGTGCGAGCCTTGCTGCCGATCTTTGTGATTCGATCGCCGGGAACTATCAGCTGTTCTCCGAGCTGGATGGCTTCTGTTCGGATCGTCTCCCCTTCTTCGAGCATCCCGTACATGGCGCCCCATTTCAGGACGGTAATCATTTCGCCGCTTCCTCGATGAGCTGGTCCAGGTGCCAGCGGGCCTTTTTCAGATCCTCGACACTTTTCCACGCCCACAGGTGCTGAATCACGGCTCCGGTACAGTAGGCAGCAACGCCGGTTAGGCCTTCCGTGGCGAGATCGATCACGTCGATGAGCTTGATTTCGGAGGTTTGGTCCGAATAGGTGTCTACGGCCTTCTCAACCGTCTGCAGCAGGGCGTCCCGTTCCGCCTGGAGCTGGGTGACAGCCTCCTCCAGTTCCTTGATCCGGGCCGTTTTCTCCGCGAGCAGCTGGTCGAGGCGTTCAACGATCGCGTCCTTTTGCAGATCCTGCTGCAAATCTTGGGAGAACATTTTTTCTGCGGTTTCCTTATACGGGTCCGATTTAGCCGGCTGCGTCTGTTCAGTTTTCAGCTGCTCCAGTTCTCTCTCTTCGTCTTCCATTTCCCGGATTCCCCACTCTTTGAGGGTCCGGTAGAATTTTGTGGAGTTGTTCCGGAAATGTTCCCGCTGGATTGCGGCACGGCCCTTGCCTTCGAGCCGCAGCCGTAGATACTCCTCCCTGGTCAGTTCCGCCACGGCGGCTTCCTCCTTTTCCTGATCACTTTTCTTTGGCTTGGAGAAAACGAAAGGCGTTTTCTTGTTCTCCGGACTGGCGAGGTGCTGGAGATACTGCTTGAGTTCCTCCGGGCTCAGCTTGTAGGTGATTACCGGTCCGGATCCGCGAGATTTCAGCTCGACATCGCGTTTCGGTACGGGTGTCCCGTGAACTCCAGAAGATCGGCCAGGCAACATGCCGCCCACCCCCTCAGTCATTCTTCTGGTAAAACTCGCATTCGAATCCGGCCGCGGCGAGCGGGAGCCCCGGGGCCCAATCGATGGGCTGCGTCATGATCTTCGTGACCTCCTCCACGGAACCGAAACCGACCGGCACAACCGGCACGTCCAGCACAACCTCATCGTGAACGTGCATGACGATCGGGTATCCTGCATCGGAAAGGCGCCTCAGCGCCACGGCCAGGCAGTCCCGGGCGATGGCTTGGACAATATTTTCGACCAGGCGCCCGCCATACGTCCGGTGCGGCATCCACTTTTTCTTCACTTGATCCATGCCATCGAAAACTAGGCCGTCTTTGCCGTAATTCGGGTCTGGCTTGATCCGCGGGTTTTTGTAGGCCAGGGACCGCCCGCTGGGCAGATCCGCGAAAAGGTACCCCGATTCGTACCGATACCGTACGCCATGTTTGAGCGGCACGGTGGTCTTTTCGCGGACAGCTCGGATGGCGGCCTCTTCGGTCTTGTACCACAGCCTGACGATGTTAGGGTTGGCCTCGCGCCACTGCTTGACCAAGATCGGGTACTGGTCCGGGTCGATCTCCTTTTTCGAGTCCATGACGGCGAGTGCGTTCACGCCGCCCTGGTAGCCGCAGGCGAGCTCTGCGACCTTCCCGAAGGCCCGGTAGCGGTAGTTCTCGTGTCCTTTCACAATCGTTTCGAGCGGCACCCCAAACATCCGGGAAGCTGTGGCCTCGTATACCTTCCCGTGCCCGCGGAAAACTTCCAGCTTCCACTCCTCGTCTGCCAGCCAGGCGACCACCCGGCCTTCGATCGCCGAAAAGTCAGCGACGATGAACCGGCATCCGGATGACGGGATGAACGCCGTCCGGATGAGCTGCGACAGGACGAACGGCGGCGGGCCGTAGAGCATTTCGAGCAGCGCGAAATCGCCGTTTCGCAGCGTTTCGCGGGCGAGAGCCAGATCGTTTCCGGTGATTGAGTTTTTCGGCAAGTTCTGGACCTGGACAAGCCGCCCGGCCCAGCGCCACGTCCGGCCGGCGCCGCAGAACTGCAGCAGCCCCCTCGCCCGCTCATCCGCGCACATGCAGCGCTCCATGGCTCGATACTTGTCCACGCTGGTCTTGGCCATCTCCTGCCTCAGCTCGAGCACCCGGCGCGTTTCTTCGTCCGGTGCTTGATCAAGTAGGACCGGCATTTGCTCTTTTGCGAGACCCTCCGAAGCGTCGACGCCCCGCTCTGCGAGCCACTCTTTCAGCTGTTCGAGGCTGTTCGGGTTCTCCAGTCCGGTTAGCTCCTTGGCCTCGGCTATGAGACGCTCCTCATACTGCGCATCGCAGGCTATGGCTTGCCGGAACAGCGTCGGATCGAGCCGGATGCCGCGGTCGTTGATCTCCTGATCCAGCGCCCACAGCTCCCATTCGTGATCAGGAAGCGGAAATTGCTCCAGGAACCGCCGGATCTCCCGCTCCACGACCACGTCCTGGCGGTTGTACTCAATAAACTGCCGCCACTTCTTCGGATCGTGCTCCGGGAAGTTTCGCGTCCGTCCACCGTTCGCTTTGGTCGGGTTGCACGGGACGCTAAAATACTTGATCAATGCTTTCCCTCGAGCGTCCTTCTGTGCCTCGAGTCCGAGCGCTTCTGCCACGCCTTCCAGGCTCCCGGGAAGTCCCAGCGCAAGCGACCAGACCATCGTGCAGCGCCATTGCCGCGGATCGCAGCGGATCCCGAAGTGCTTCTCAATGCAGACCCGTTCAAAGTTGGCATTGAACGCGGTTTTGATCACAGCTGGGTCGGCGAGATCCAGCCGCACCCGTTCCGGCAGATCCTCAAAGGCCGTCAGATCCACGACCTGAACCGACTCGTCATCATAGGCGTAAGCGAACAGCAGGATTTCGAAATCCGGCGCCTCCACGTACCGGTACACGCCGCACTCTTTCAGGCTTACGCTGGAATAAGTTTCGATGTCGATTGAAAGAACGGGCATAATGGCCTCCTCGTGGTGAAAGAAAGGGAGACCCGAAGTCTCGAATCTCCCTATTCACCTCAGTTCAGGAAATCATCGTCGTTTCCGAAGTCCGCTACGTCGTCGAAGTCCACATCCGCGAAATCATCCTCTAGCCGTGCGCGGCCGCCGAGGTATTCGCCGTCTTGGACTTTCACGACGTTATTGATGCCGGCTCCGATGCCCTTGTTGCCGTTCTTGTTGTAGGGGTAGAAGTTCAAGCTCACCCGGGCATAGCAGCCGGAATAGACCTCGGTGCTGTCCGTGATTTCCTGAAACCGCATTTTTCCGTCCGGGCCCTTTCCGATCGGCTTGGCAATGCCGGGCTTGGTGACGCTCGAAGCGTTGATGAAATAGTGCCCGGCATAGGCAGGATCGTCCGGCCGGTCCGTGTCGCCGTCCCGAAGCGGCTTTTTCAGGTTCGGCGGGAGCTTGCCGCCCCACTTGCTTTTGATGCCGTCCTGGATCGCCGCGTCGATGGCTGCCTTGATTTTGCGCAACGTCTCCTTGTCGTCCTTCGGAATGAGAATGGAAACGGAATACCGTTCATCTCCGTTTTCCGTCACCTGCGGCTCGAAAAGACGCACATAAGAGAGCCGCACTTTCCCTGTGATGACTTTCGTCGCTTCGGAACCATTTGCCATGTCGCTCATTCCTCCCAGTTTTCGTTTGCAAATTCGTGCTCAATGCTGTTCAGCTCCGGCCTCGGGTCCGTTTCCGGCACGAGAACCGGCTTTCCGGGCGGCTTGTGAATTAGCTCGCCCAAGATCTCGGCCAGCTGCTTCTTGCCGATCCTCTTTTCCAGCTCGCCGATCCCGAAGAGTTCCCGCGGCTTGAGATACACGTCCTGCTCCAGCCCGGCACCGGCGAGTCGTTCTTTTGCCGCATCCGGATTGGTAATGATCCTGTTGCTCCGGCCCTCGACCAGCTTCCAGCCTGGCACCCGTTCGCCGGCCACCGCCCGGTCGAAGGCGTATTCCTCGACGTCCTTTGCCCACTCGTGGAGCTTCTGTGCGATGTGCAAGATCTGCCCGATCTCGTCGAGCGTCAGGAGCGCCGGATCCTGGAACTCATACTGCAGCGCCTTCATGTTCTCGTCGGCACGAGCGCGGCAGGTGGCCTTCACCTTGCACCAGCGGCAGTGATCGCCCGGCTTGAAATCGCCCTTGCCTTCATAGGCCAGCCGCGCGGCCGGTTTCACAACGTTCTCGGCCCAGTCCAGCAGTTCCTCGACGGTCATCGTGTCCGTGCTGATGCTATCGAGCCTCGGCTGGTAGATCGTCATCCGGATCTCCCGGATGTCGTAGAGGAAGCTGTATCCCGACCAGGCACCGAGGGCATAGAGCCGGATTTGCGGGTTTCCCACTGCCGAGACCGGGACGCCCTTCCCATACTTGAGGTCGATAAGCTCGAGCATTCCGTCCGCGATTAGCACCACGTCGCCGGTTCCCGTTTGCCCCGGAGCAGTCCATTCGGAGTAGTCGAGCTTCTCCTCAAGCAGGATCACGGCGTCGGGGCTGCGGGCCTTAGCGGCCATGAAGCGCTCCTCGACGAATTCCGTGTACTGCTGGATCAGCCGCTCCATCTCCGCTGAGTACAGTGGGTTGGCCTTGATCTCCTGCAGTCGGGCGTCGCGGCGTTTCCTCTCCGCGGAATTGCAGGGGAGCAGCCGGCGCCGGAGTTTCGTCTCGGCCAGCTCGTGCGCCAGCGTCCCCTCGTCCGCGTACTCGCTCCGCCGGTCCGGAATGCCTTCCTGCAGCCTGGCGCTCGGCGGGCAGTTGATCCACTGCTCCGCCTTCGAGGCGGCGAGCAGCGAGTGTGTGCGTTCGGCGTGCGCGGCCGTCACAGCGCCATGGCCTCCAGATCGCGCTTGAAGGCGATCCGTTTTTCAGACGGCACGGCCGTAATGTTCTGCACGCCGTACTTGGCGAGCAGTTCCTTCACAGCGGCCTTCCTTTCCGGTGTGGTGCTGATCTTCCGGGCGATCTCGCGGAGCTCGACGTCGGTCGGGATCGGCTCGTCGCCGAACAGATCGCCGGCGGGTTCAGCCTGTTGAGGATCCGATGCAGGAGCCGTTTGAGGAGCCGTTTGAGCCGGCGCCGGAGCGACCTGGTCAGCCGGCTGCTCCGCCGAT
>ERZ795043.1694-NODE-1694-length-10193-cov-5.129907_pt1 | contig 10193 bp, 9 predicted proteins | sample MGYA00375127_ERZ795043 | MGnify/ENA primary metagenome ERZ795043 (study PRJEB30172, sample SAMN05518447) | compost metagenome | isolation source: Feedstock adapted compost from Newby Island compost facility, Milpitas, CA | place: USA:Newby Island compost facility... | reverse complement strand
TTTTCGGGCCGGACGGCCGTCCTCTCGCCGAACCGCTGCCGGAAGATGAAGAAGGGATGGTTTACGCCGACATCGATCTTGGTCAGATTTCCCTTGCCAAGTCCGCCGCTGATCCGGTGGGCCATTACTCGCGGCCCGACGTGACGCGTCTTTTGCTCAACAAATCGGATTCTCCGCGGGTGATGCCTTTTCCCGCTTCGAACAAGCCGGCAAATTCCGCCATTGCCGAACCGGAATTTGAAGAAGTTGGCGCCGAATCCAAAGAGTAACCGGACAATGTCAGCCTAGGTCCGGGTTCGGACATAGCCATATAACCCCTCTACTAGGCTTTACCAGCCGGGTAGAGGGCGATTTTTTTCGGACTTGAACAGCCTCTGGCTTATTTTCGTTCGCAAGCGTAAATTAAAGCTCAATGTCCACGTCTGCAGCGGAGATAGTGAACTCTTGCAATGGTTGATCAAATAATATATGAAACTCAAAACCGTTTTCCGTGAGATAAACTTCTTCATAAAGCCACCAGCTCCCTGCATGGATGGCAGCGGGCTGAACATTTATTACACCTTTAAAGATTAATCGAAGAAGTGATGGATCATAAAAACTGCCGCTGCAATCCAATGTCATAATAAATGTTTCCCGGGAAGGCCGCTCCACTGAAGCAACCTTGGCGTCATGCAACGACTTTTCCGCCAACCGGATGACATTCCGCGGCAATGCGTTTTGGATGGCTTGGTAATGGCTCCAATACGCGTCCCTCAGTGCTTTCGAGCGCGCTTCAAATGCCGAGTTCCATTGATCAGCCATATTTCTGAGCTCTTCAGAAGGAAATGTGGAGTTCAGCGTTCCGTCATGAATATAGGGGTGAAAAGATGCCGGGAGGTATTTAAGCAAATCGGCTTTTCTGGCCTCCAGATCGATTTTGCACAGTTCTTCGTAGTTTAACCCCTGAGCGGCATACCAGGCTTTTTGTTCCTCCCAATCTTTTTCGGTCTCCGGAAAAGTCAAAAATCCATTGACCTGACATTCCGCGTACCATCTTTCGTGAAATATTTCATGCGCGCCTCCATCCATCGTTTTCAACATAAACATACCGTTTGAATGATCGTTTGATTGCCCGTGCATCCCGGAAGATGCCGCAATGAGAAAATGAAGCCCGACACAGCGCACGTCATGCCGGGCTTCACCATCCCGCCTGGGTACCTGAATGGTTATATTCCGCTCAACCCAAATTCATCGAAATATACTTCACTTCCAGGAATTCGTCCAGCCCCCAGTGGCCGCCCTCGCGGCCGATGCCGCTTTCCTTCATGCCGCCGAAGGGCGCCTGGACGGAGGTCGGCAGACCGTCGTTCAGGCCGATGATGCCATACTCCAGCCCTTCGGAGATTTCGAAGGACTCTTTCAGGTCCCGCGAGAACACATAGGCCGCCAAGCCATAGCGCGTGTCGTTGGCGCGCCGGATGACTTCTTCCGTCGTGCGGTACGTCGTCACCGGCACCAGCGGGCCGAACGTTTCTTCGCGCATGCACAGCATGTTCTCGTCCACGTCCGCCAGGACGGCCGGCGCCACGAAATAGCCGGTGTCCGGCACCTGCTCATGCTGATGCACAAGTTTGGCGCCGCGGCTCAGCGCATCCTGCAGGTGCGTCCGCACCTTGTCCACCGCCGCCTGGTTAATGAGCGGACCGATGTGGACGCCCTCCTCCAGGCCGTTGCCCACCCGAAGCATTTTCACCGCTGCGGCCAGCTTCTCCGTGAACGCGTCTTTCACTGACTCGTGCACGAACACGCGATTCGGACAAATGCACGTCTGCCCCGCGTTGCGGAATTTCGGCGCGACGAGCTGGCTCACCGCCAGATCCAGATCGGCGCTTGGCGTGACAATGAACGGCGCATGGCCGCCCAACTCCAGCGACACGTTCTTGACCGTCTCCGCCGCCTGCCGCATCAGCAGCTTGCCGACGCGGGTGGAGCCGGTGAACGACACTTTGCGCACCCGCTCATCGGAAAGCCACGTTTCCCCGATCTCCTGCTCGTTGCCGGTGACCACGTTCAGCACGCCGGGCGGCAAGCCCGCTTCGTGGGCGAGTTCCGCCAGTTTGTACGCCGTCAGCGGCGTGTACTCCGACGGCTTGATCACAACGGTGCATCCCGCCGCAATAGCCGGCGCCACTTTGCGCGTGACCATGGCGATCGGGAAGTTCCACGGCGTGATCGCCGCCACGATGCCGACGGCCTGCTTGAGCACCAGAAGCCGTTTGTTCGCCACGGAAGCGGGGACTGTCTGGCCGTAGGCCCGTTTCGTTTCTTCCGCGTACCAGAGCACATAGCTGTTGCCCAGTTGTATTTCACCGTACGCGTCCGCCAGCGGCTTGCCTTGCTCCAGCGTGAGAAGGCGGGCCAGCTCATCCTTGTTCGCCTCGATCAGCTGATACCATTTCATCAGGACGGCCGCGCGCTCGTACGCGGATTTGCTTCGCCAGGCCGGCAGCGCCTCCTCCGCTGCATCCACCGCCATGCGCGCTTCCTTGGCGGCACCGTAAGCGACGCGCGCGATGATCTCACGTGTCGCGGGGTTTTCCACATCAAAACGTTTTCCCGTCTCCACCCATTGCCCGTTAATCCACAGGTTCCATTCCATCGGCATAACCTCCTTAATCTAATTTTGTTGAATGACCACATCAATCAGGTACGGCCCGTCTGCAGCCAACCCCCGTTTCAGCGCGTCGCTCAGCTGCTGCGTATTCACCGCGCGCTCCGCCGGCACGCCGAACGACTCGGCCATCCGGACAAGATCGAACGGCCCGTTGAGATCCAAGCTTTCCGGCACGACTTCGAAGGGCGCGCCGAAGTTTTTCATCGCCTGCATGCCGGTTTTCAAAATGTGATAGGCGCGGTTGTTCACAATGAAATATAGCACGCGGGCGTTCACCTGAACGGCGCTGTACAGCACCTGCGGGTAATACAGAAACGTGCCGTCTCCAATGGCGGCCACCACCGTCCGGTGCCGTTCCGCCAGCGCCATGCCCACCGCCTGGGAGGCTCCATGGCCGAGCCCTCCGCCTTTGCCGGCCGTATACTGGTTCGGCTCCCACATGGGAATGTAATTGCTGAACGACGCGGCATTGGCCACCGCTTCGTTCACAATGGCAAAACTGCCGTCCTGTGGCAGATGCCGCGCCAGCTCGGCGGCAGCGACGTTGGCGGTCAGTTCCTCCCGCCCGCGCTCCGCTTCCAGCTCCGCCTCCAGCTTTCGGCGCCGCTCTTCCGCCTTGGCGCGCACTTCTTCCCGCCGCCGCTGAATCTCCTCCTGCCGGGAACCCGCCCGATCTTTAACGATCTCCAGCAAAGCCTTCAGGCTGGCTTTCACATCACCCCACGCGCCGATTCCGCCGAGGACGTTTTTGCCGATTTCCCACGGATCGTCGCTCAGGTGGATCACTTTCGTGTCCGGCGACACCAGGCTGCCGCGGTCGTCGAACAAGGGGAACGGCGCCTGCACGGTGACGCCGGCATACAGCACCACATCGTGCTGCTTCAGGATGTTGCGGATCATCGCCGAGCTCGGCGGCAGCATACCCAGATACTGCGGATGCCGGTTATCGGCGTTCACCCGGGTCGACATGCCTTCCGCCATCAGGCCGATGCCCAGCGTCTCCGCCAGTTCCTGCACCTCCACGTGCGCCCGGGTATCTCCGACCCTGTCGCCGGAGACGATCAGCGGATTTCTTGCCGCCAAGAGTTCCTCCGCGATGCGCTCCAGCACGGCCCGCTCCGCCGCGAATCCGGACGCCACCCGCGTCGGCGGCTGCAGACGCTCCACCGGCGAGGGAGACATCGCGAGATCATACGGCACGGACAGGAACACCGGACCCTGCGGCGGCGTCGTGGCCACCTTGAACGCGCGGTGCAGCGCCAGCGGCATTTCGTGCACGTGCCGGATTTCGTGCGCCCATTTCGTCATGCTGCGCACCTGCCCGACATGGTCGCCCGCCAGGATCGGCTCTTCGATGAGCAGCCGGGAATGATGCTGCCCGGCGATGACGACCAGCGGAATGCCGGCGCGGTAGGCGTTGTAAATGTTTCCCATGCCGTTGGCCAACCCCGGCGCCACATGGAGCACAACAACGCCGGGCTTGCCCGTCTGTCGCGCATACCCCATCGCCATGCCGACGGCGTTCGCCTCATGCAGCGCCGTCACATATTCGATGCCGTCGTACCGGGAAGCCCCTTCGATGAAAGGGAGCTCCGATGTTCCCGGATTGCCAAACACGTAAGGCACCTCGTAATATTTCATCAATTGAAACAGCAGATCTCTTCCCAACACTGCGGACATGCCAGCCCAAGCCCCTTTCAACTGCAACAGCGCCGGATACAGGAAAAGCCGGGCCCCACGCCCGGCTGTCCAGCTTGTTTGCCCTGCCCGGCCCGTCATTGCCCGGCAATTTTATTTTAACGAAAAACCGTGCTCCTTCAGAAACGCCGCCAGGTTCCGGCGGAACTCGTTCCCGCGCGCCATTCGGCGGGCCGTATGTTCCAGCCAGCCGTAATGGCCCGTATCCTGCTCCGGCGGCGGCGTCACGCCCGGGATTCGCACGCGCCGGCCCTCGTAAACATCGGTCTGTGCCATGCGCTGATCGTACTCTTCCAGTTCCCGGTCGAATTGCTCCGTCGAATACTTGTCCGTATGCACTACGACAGCCCGCGGCAGGCGCGGCCGAACGGGATTCTTGCGCGCCGGATAGCCGACCGCCAGACCCATGGTGGCGTATACGCCCGTGGGCAACTCAAGGAGCTCCGCCACTTCCTTTGCATTGTCGCGGATGGCGCCGATCATGCAGCAGCCGAGCCCCATGCTTTCCGCCGCCAGAGCGGCATTTTGGGCGGCCAGTGCGCTGTCGATGGAGGACACAAGAAGCAGATCCAGATAGTCGGAATTGAACGTGTACCCCTGTTTGGCCGTGACGTACCGATGGCGGTACGTATCTGCGCAGAAGACCAGGAAAAGCGGCGCCTGTCCGATAAATGCCTGATGAGCGCACAGTTCCATCAGCTTCTGCTGTTTGTCGCGATCCCGAATGACAATGACGCTCCAGGATTGAAAATTGGACGAGGTGGGCGCGCTTTGCGCGGCGGCGAGCATCATATCCAGCGCCCCTTCGGGAATCGGCCGCGAAGTATCAAAATCGCGCACCGACACATGCCGCACAATTTGGTCAATCACCGGATTGCGCAGCGCTTCATGCACCGGGACCCCGTCCACGACAAAACGATCCGCTTGTTCCGACATTCAATGTCCCCCTTTTCCGGTCATATCCGGGATCAGCACTTTTTTCATGAAAACGGTGATGTGCCCCCGCCCGAGATCTTTTGATCCTTGCACCTCATAGCCCCAACGTTTGTACATGTCGATGAGCCACGGATGGCGGTCCGCCGTTCCCAGGGATACTGCGGGCGCCTTCAGCGTGTCGCGGCACATCGTCTCTTCCGCCCAGGTTATCATTTTGCGGCCGATCCCTTTGCCTCCCACATCCGGATCGGTGGCAAACCACCAGAAATGCGGCAGTCCAAACGGTCCCGGCTGCGGTCCCCAAGGCATGCGGATGGAGATCGTGGAGAGGATACGCCCTTCTTCTTCCATCAAGAGGCACATGTTGTATTTGATGTTCCGCTCCACCAGCGCCAGATCCGCCGTCGCTGCGGCGAAGTTGATCCCCATCTCGCGGATCGGCTTGTACGCCCGCAGCGTCAAATCCAGCACGGCAGGCGCATCTTCCAAAGTTGCCAAGCGAAAATTAGGCATTCGTTCCGGCCTCCTGTTCCCATTCCAGTCCCACAAATGCAACCCGGTCTCCCGTATCCACCGGCGGATTTCGGCGATGGGAGATGATGTACATGTCCTGATCGGCGCGGATTTCTTCCACCGTGCCGAACATGTCCACGATGCGGCACACGAGCTCGCCCTTCTTCACGAAAGTGCCGCTCGGCGCGCTGTCCGTCACCAGCCCGCCACGGCCCGTGTATATAAATTTGCGCCGCGTCAGGATCAAGGGATTGTCCGGCAAATGCGGTTTCACCCGCTCGGGAGTCTCGGGTGCTTCCGGCCACATGTTCAGATCATGCATGACGGCCAGAATGCCCCGCTCGCCCAGCGCCACCATGTCCGGCTGGATAATCCCGCCGGAGCCGATCTCGGCCATGAAGGCGGGAATGCCGTGCAGAAGGCACTGAACGTCCAGGAACCCCCTGACGTTGCCGGGCAGCTCATTCAGGCTGCCGCCCAGGTCCACGCGGCAATGCGCCGTTCCGCCGAACACGCGCGCCATGCGCTCGGCAGCCTCGCAAATCCCGCCGCCTGCGCCCGGCACGCGCTTGAATACGGTATACGGCTTGGCTTCATAATACGTGCCCAGCGTGTGAAAATCAATCAGATAATTCGCGTGGGCGCGAATTTTGTCAAATAGCGCATGGGCGATACGCTGGGAGAGCGTTCCGTGCGGGTCGCCCGGAAACTGCATATCCATATCCAGCCCGTCCTGCGGCGTATTTTTCTGCCGGGCTTGAAACGCCAACGGATTGGAAATCGGGGTTGCGATCACGGTGCCGGACAGCTTCTGCGGATCCAGCTTCGGCAGCAGGTTGCGGATCGCCATCGGGCCGTTCAGTTCATCGCCATGCACCGCGCCGTTCAGCCACAGGCAGGGACCCGGCTTTGCGCCGTTGACGATCAGAACCGGGATGGATACCGGCGCGCCGTGGGCCAGCTCCATAACCGGCACCTTACCGTATGCGTACTGCCCCGGTTCCGCCTTGATATCTCCCCAAACGATGGTTCGGTTGTCACCCATGGTTACTCCTCCTTCTAGGCATAAATCCGTTACTTCGTATCCGGGCCGGCCAAAACAGTCTCATTTCGGTCTGTCCTCGCCCGGTCAGTCTTCCTCCGGCCACGCCGGCCAGAAATCCCGCTCCGTCTTCATCGCCGGCTCAATACGCAGGACGTGCGGCTCCAGCGGCACGAGGGTGCGGCACGACAGCACTTTTCGGCCGTTCACCGTCACCAGGCAGCTGCCGCAAAACCCGCGCTTGCAAGAATGCTCGAAGAAAGCGAACGTGCCGTCCAACTCGTCGGCAATATAGCGCAGCAAATCCTGGATCGTCATGCCGTCCTGGCGCGGCACCTCATACGTCTGGAACCGGACGCTGTCATCCGCAAAAAGCTTCCGGGCCACTTCGCACATCACCGGTTTCGCCGGGTTTGCCTTCCTTGCCGATGCGTTTCCCGATGCGCTCATCCGTCCTTCACCTCACCGCGCGGATTCTTGCGCAGATCCGCTTGTCCGTTCGACAGCCGAACCGCCAGACTGCACGTCCATGCCTCATCCCGCTCTGGCGCATCCAGCCGCACATGCGCGCCGCGGCTTTCCCGGCGTTCCAGCGCGGCCACCGCCACGCTCCAGCCCGTGTCGATCATGTTGCGCAAATCCAGCGCGCGGCTTATGTCCCGGTTGTACGGCAAGGCGGAATCCCGCCCCGTCAGGCGCCGGATGCCGTTGTCCCGCAAATCTTCCAGCACCGCGATCGCTTCTTTCAGCTGTTCTTCCGTCCGGGTCGCGCCCACACAGCGCTGCATGACCGACCGCACCGCTTGCCAGCCTTCTCCCGGCGACATCACATCCCCGGTGGTGCCCGCGGCCCGGGCGCGAGTGCGGCTGATGAGCTCGCGCACGGGTTCCAGCACCCGCGCCGCGGTCTTCGCATCGGCCCGCAACCGTCCCGTCTGCCCCGCTTGTCCTGCCCGCCTCGCCTGCCGAAGAGCATGCTGCGCCGCGCTCTGCCCGGCGATGGCCCCGAACACCTGATTCTCGGACAAGGCGTTGCCCGCCAGCCGATTGGCGCCGTGGATGCCGCCCGTGCATTCACCGGCCGCATACAGGCCCGGCAATTTCGTGGCTGCCTCCTCATCGATACGGATCCCGCCCATGAAATAATGGGCTCCCGGTGCCACCTCATGCTCCTGGGCATTCGGATCCACGCCGACATCCTCCAGCAGCTTTTGCTGCAGCTGCGGCAGTTCGCGCGGATCGAGGCCGCGGACGGTGATGTAAAGTCCGCCGCGCTCGGTGCCGCCGCCGGCGGCGATCTCCTGCGACATCACGCGGGTCATGACGTCTCGGGTCGCATCCTTCAACGGACCTGCGCCGTATCGGTCCCAGAAATCTTCCCCAAACCGGTTCAAGAGGCGCGCGCCTTTGGGCACCAGAATGCCGGAGTTGAACATGAGCCCCCGCGCGCCGGCCGGCGTCACAAACACGGTTGGATAAAACTGCACAAACTCCATGTCCATCAGCTCGGCTCCTGCTCGCAGCGCAATGCCGTAGCCGTCGCCGGTCGCTTCCACCGGGTTCGTATTCAACTCGTAGATCTGGCTGCCCCCGCCGGTGGCCAGAATGACGGCGGGCGCCTCATAGATGCGCAACTCTCCCGACGGGATGTGATAAGCCGCCACACCGCACAGTTCGCCGTCCTCGACGACGAGGTCCGTGGCGCTGGTGAAGGCGTGGATCGGGATGCGCGCCTTGCGCACCGCCTTGAGCAGCACACGGATGAGCTCGCGCCCAACCGCATTGCCGACGTGCACCGCCCGCGGGTACGTGTGCCCGGCCAACCAGCCGAGATGCGGCACGCCAGGGTCGTCCCCGGCCGGATCAAACTTCACGCCCAGCCGCTGTGCGTACGCCACCGCCTCGCCGGATCGCTCCGCCAGCACCCGGACCAGTTTCGGATCGGAGATGCCTTCCCCCGAGCGCAGGATGTCCCGCGCGAACACTTCCGGGCTGTCGCCGAAAGCGGCGGTGGGCAGAACGGCGCAAAACGAATAATGAGCCGACAGCGTTCCTCCGGACCATTGCGGCTGACCTTTTGTCAGGATGACGGGGCGCACGCCCCGTTCAGCCGCGGCCAACGCGGCGCGCAAGCCCGCACCGCCGCTGCCGATGATGACCACATCATATTGTTCACGGGAGACTTCCATCTTTCGATCCCACCTTTGCGCCGGTTCACCCATTCTTTGTGCGGCTTGCGGCACGCTTGAACAATCGCCCGATCAAGGGCCAGAATGTGATGATGAGTGCGACGACCAGCAGCGTGCCAGAAATTGGCCGGGTGAAGAACTGGCCCAGATCGCCATGGAAAATCAGCGCGGACTGGTTGAACGAGTTTTCCAGCGTCGGTCCGAGGAGCAATCCCAGAACGAGCGGCGACGGCTCCATTTTCGCTTTTCTCAGCAAATATCCCAGCAGGCCGAACACCACCATGACGATCACGTCGAACATGCTGCTTCGAACCGAATAAGCTCCGATGAAGCAAAACACCATCACAATCGGCATGAGCACGTACGGCTTCAAATGGGACACTTTCGCAAACAGCCCTACCAAGGGCAGGTTCAGGATCAGGAGCATCACGTTGCCGATGTACATGCTGGCGATGAGCGCCCAGAACAGGTCGCTATGCTGCTGCATCATTAGCGGTCCCGGCGTGATGCCCTGGATCATGAAGGCGCTGAGCAGGATGGCCGGCATCGGCGAAAACGGCACGCCAAGCGACAAGAGCGGCACCAACGCGCCCGTCGTGGCGCCGTTGTTGGCTGACTCGGGAGCGGCCACGCCCTCGATGGCCCCTTTGCCGAATTCTTCCGGATGCTTCGACAGCTTCTTCTCCAGCCCGTATGCGGCGTAAGTGCTCAGGATGTTGGCCGGCCCGGGCAGAAGGCCCATCAGGAAGCCGAGCAAGCCGCCGCGGATGATGGGACCCGTGCTGCGCTTCATCTCCGTGCGGTTCGGCATCAGCTTGCGCAGTGACAAATCCGCCTTCTCGGGTTTGCGCCAGGTCATCTCCAGCGAGCCGATCACTTCCGCAAGCCCGTAAAGCCCCATGATCACCGGGACAAAATTGATTCCGTCAATCAGCCAGCCGGTGCCGAACGTCAGCCGGGGCACGCCGCTCATCGGATCTATGCCGATCAGCGCAATGACGATTCCGGCGGCGATCAAGAGATAGCTGCGGATCAGGGACCGGTCCGTCAGCCTGGAGAGGATCAGAAGACCCGCCAGCACGATGGCGAAATATTCGGGGGGGCCGAACTTGGTCGCCATGCGGGCGATGGGAGGGGCCAGGAACGTCAGCAGCACCATCCC
>ERZ795043.1693-NODE-1693-length-10196-cov-6991.582980_pt1 | contig 10196 bp, 4 predicted proteins | sample MGYA00375127_ERZ795043 | MGnify/ENA primary metagenome ERZ795043 (study PRJEB30172, sample SAMN05518447) | compost metagenome | isolation source: Feedstock adapted compost from Newby Island compost facility, Milpitas, CA | place: USA:Newby Island compost... | reverse complement strand
ATCCATGTATTGGCTTGTTGTTCACGAAATTGATGTTGTGAGGCATCCCAGTGCAAGACTTCACCGGTAAGCCAGGCTATGTTGCCCATGTGACACACTTCGGCCACATGTGAACCCGCTGTGATAGGCGCATGCGCCAGGTCAGGGCGATTAGCCATGGCAGCTTCTACGAAATTGTAGGTATGTTTATCCAGACCCTGATCCACCGCCTGTTGTCTGGGCACCGGTTCAATTTTATACTGATGATTTGTTTGCTCAGGAATCACTTCCCAGCCTCCACGATCAAGCACCAGAGTACCATTTTCACCAATATAAGCAACGCCATGGTCTCGCTGGTAGGGCCCGCCGTTGATGCCAATCGTCTGTTCCCATTGTATAGCAAACGATCCATAGTCGAAAAGTGCCGTCATCGTATCGGGCCATTCTTCAGCATCATGGGGAAATCCAAACTTGCCACCCATAGCGGTGATTCGTTCAGGGTAACCTGCTTTCATGGCCAGCAAAGCATAATCAATCAAATGCACGCCCCAATCGGTCATCAGTCCACCTGCATAATCAAAAAACCAGCGAAAATTAAAATGAAAACGATTCGGATTAAATGGTCGTTCCGGTGCGGGTCCCAGCCATTTTTCATAATGCACACCGGGAGGCGCTGGCTGGTCAGGTAGAACCGGTATTGAACTTTTCCAACCGATATATGCCCAGGCTTTCACCAGTCTGATTTTACCTAATTTACCCGACTGCACATAGTCAACGGCATCCCGAAAATGCTGCATACTCCGTTGCCATTGCCCCACCTGCACGACGGTTCCATAGCGTTGCTGGGCTGCCACCATCACCCTACATTCGGCAATGGTTCGACCAACTGGTTTTTCACAATATACATGTTTACCCGCAGAACAAGCATCTACCATGATCTTACAATGCCAGTGATCGGGCGTGCCTATGATAACGGCATCGATATCTTTTCGATCGAGTATTCGTCCATAATCTACATACGTATCAACGGTGATATTCGCTTTTTGCAATTCAGCCTTCCGACGATTCAACACATTTTCATCCACATCACACAGGGCTACGACCTGTGCATGCGGATGCTTGAGCATGGATTGCAAATCGGCCCATCCCATACCATTGATACCAATAGCGGCTACACGAAGCTGATCGAGAACGGATATCTTTCGTCTGGTATCGGCAAGGATCTGAAACGGCAACAGGCTACCCAGATAAGCGCCTGCAACGACCTGAACACCCGATTTCACAAATGAACGTCTGGAATATTGTTTTTGCATGAGCATTTTTATTTCAATATCCGAATCTTAATACTCCTGAAAGATACTTCATTGCCATGATCCTGCAAAAGAATATGTCCTTCGGGCCATAATCCAAAGTTCTGCCAGTTCTTGTATTTGCTCATAAATACGAGTTGTTTGAACGCATCGTCGCCACGATGATATTCCAGCATCAAATATCCATTGAGCCAGTGTTGCACACGCCCATCCGGATATACCACGATTCTTCCCCAGTTCCATTCACCAACAGGTTTAAAAGCCGCTGGTATATGTCGTCGAGGAATCAGATCATACAATGATGATAAGGTTCTGTTGCCATTCACGCCCAATTTAGCATCTGGATGGCGTTGATCATCCAGTAATTGATATTCCAGACCAATACCCGATTTTCCATGTGTATCATAAATCTCTTTTACAAAATATTTTACGCCACTGTTTGCGCCAGGGGTAAGCTTGAATTGAAATTGTAAATCAAAAGCACCATATTCTTGATCGGTTACAATATCACCGCCACCACCTTCTTCCTGTCCGTTTGATGGCAAAACCGTTAATACTCCATCTTCAATCTTCCAGCCATGATCGGGAAATTGTTTCTGGTTGATGCCACGCCAGCCCTTTGTAGTTTTTCCATCCCATAAAAGCCTTACTCCATTCTGCATTTCTTGTAGAGATAAATCATTCGGAATAAGGTTGACCACAAAAATTGAATCATAAGGTCGGGCATGTAAATTTTTAGTTTGAATATAAATGTTTTTAAAATAAACCTTTGTTCCTGCATGTTTTTCATCCACCGCGTGCACCTGTAATCCAATAAACCCTTTATGGGTCATATCATCCACCAGGCTGGCTGCCGGAATACCATTTACCCAGGTTCGAATTTGTTTGCCGATGCATTCGATATGATAATGATTCCATTGCCCATTTTTAAAAGCTTTTTTCGCTCCCGGATTTAAATCCAGAGGATACAACCATCCCCTTCTGGCTTCATCATAAATACCGCCACTCCATGCTCTTGATGACGGATCCACCTCAACCTGATAACCATGCACACGACCATTTTGATAATCCGGATTGCTTTCACTGCGTACCTGAATGCCTGAGTTTAAACCTGTATCCACTTTCACATCCACATCCAGAATAAAATCATCATACAATTGATTGGTGACCAGAAAAGAGTTGGCAGAATGCGGTACCGCAGTTCCCACAATCATACCATCGCGAGCTTCGAATTTTGCATTTCCGCCTAACTCATGCCAGCCATCCAGATTTTTGCCATTAAACAAAGGAATCCCCTTGTTCACAGAAGAAGATTGGGCAACAGAGGCTATGGCAGAGATAACAAACCATATTGAAATTAAAATAGTTGGTACTTGTTTCATCATGCAGCAGTTTTAATTATACAATGATTATATTTTAGGCTCCCAACCGGGTTGATAGGTTCTGGACCATAAGGCCATAGCTTCCTGATGGTTTTGAATACGGCCCCGCTGTGAAGGATCGCAGATTAATGTCGATTGTGTGCGCTGAGCAATGTTGCCTAAATGACAGAGCAGCACGCTGATATGTGCATCGGAGATAGGTGCATGCAAGGGCACGCCATCTCTAATCGCATCAATGAAGTTTTTAAAATGCACCGTATCTAATGTTTCCCCCGGCCCCATCGGATTAATCACATCCGCATGGGCTTCACTGGCCCGATGTACACTCTCTCGAATGAGATGATTATCCAGATCATAAATCCGGTAATGATCGCCGCCATCATTAACCAGTGTTCCTTTTTCACCATAAATTTTAAATCCTCTTCCACCGCCCTCTTCCGGGAAGGGATTGCAACTGCGACCAATCCAGGTAATGGATTTCCCTTCCGGAAACTCAAAACTGGCCGTCTGTGTATCGGAGCATTGCCAATCATCTTGATAAGCATATCGGCCGCCCGATGAAGTGACTTTTGAAGGATATTGCACCTGTAGCATCCAGCGCATACAATCGATCTCGTGGGTACCGTTGTTGCAAATTTCGCCCGTACCCCAGTTCCAGAACCAGTGCCAGTTATATGGGACGAGATTATCCCGATAATCTTCCCGTGGTGCCGGCCCCTGCCAGAGTTCCCAATCCAGCGAGGAGGGCACAGCTGTGATTTTTCCAAAACCAATAGATTTGCGATTATTGGCATACCATCCTTCCCCAAAATAAACTTTACCGATGATACCTTCATGAATCAGTTGAACGGCTTCGCGCAGGTTAGGCCATGACCGGCGCTGATTACCCATCTGCACCAGCCGGTTATACTTTGCAGCCGCGGCGGCCATTAACTCACCCTCAGCAGGATTATGTCCACATGGTTTTTCTACATACACATGTTTACCCGCCTGACAGGCCAGGATGGTGGCTAATGCATGCCAGTGATCAGGGGTGGCGATGGTGATGGCATCCAGATGCTTATCTTCCAGAATGGTTCGAAAATCTTTGATGGCTCTGGGGCGCTTACCCGTACGTTTCTCCGCAAGGTTCACGCCCTTGGCCAGGGCTTGCTCTTCTACATCACAGATATAGGCAATTTCCACATCGGGAATATTTGAAAGCGCTTTGATATGTTCCAGGCCTCTGCCATTGGTCCCCAGTACAGCCACACGAATACTTTTCTCCAGCGTGAATCGATGAGGTGCTAAAATCTGTTCAGATGATAGAGAAACTGCTGCGGCTGATAATAAACTGTTTCTGATAAAATCCCTACGATGCATGACAGATATATTTTTAATAAGCTTATTTAATCTTGTGGTATATGATCCAGTGGAGGCACATTTTTATCTGCTCCATTGTAACCCTGATTTTGATTGATATGTCCATTTACGTTTGCATCAATTGCTGATTGAGGTATAGGCCAGAGCACATGATATGGACTCAGTGTATACATATCCCCGTGAATAGTAACCACATTGTTTCGATAAAATTCATTATGAGCAATCACCCAGTCGTACCAGAAATTATCTTTTGAAAAATTAGTTAATGTATAGGTTTTGCCATTTGGTGCAGGTTTACCCGTCATCGCATAAAGATAAGCAATTCGAACAAGTTCAACATGCCTGGGTTCTTCGTAATAAAGCTCACGCGCGCGTTCATTGAGTATAGTGGCCATGGTAACATCTGAAGGAAGCACAGGTGGAGCTCCAGCACGCGCACGAACCGCGTTAATATCAGCAGCTGCATCTACAAGATCTCCCTTCCAGAGATAGGCTTCCGCCCTTAGAAGATAAGTTTCAGCTAATCGAAAAACATACCAGGGTGTGTGTCCACCATTGTTATTTGTATTTTCATAATCCGGCACGAATAGTTTATAATGCGGCCAATCAAACCAATCCCTTACTGTATCCAAACATAGCAATTTACCGGTGCTGCTGTACAATTGCAAATGCTGTCCATAATAAGGATCTTTACCTTTAAGTGCAGGATTGTTATATATCAGGTCCTCCATAGTCATCCAGTTTCCAGGAGCATGCCGCAAATCACCAGGGTCGTTTGACCAGATTTCATGCGTTGCATACCATGTGGCTCTGCATCTTCCGATACCTCTTCCATATTTTGTATTTAAATCATATTCAATACCACGCTTATCTGTCATGCCCACATTACCATTTGGAGTTAAAATTTTTCCACCATACAATGCATTAGGGAGGGTTTGCCGCATAATCTGCATGCCGCCTCCATAATCTCCATTATTTTGATAGCCATCCAGATCAATTACATACATTAAACCTTCTTTATTTTCTGGCAAAACTTTATTTGCTGGCCTGTGAAGGTCCCAGATGACATTTTTAGTAGTATCCTTGGCGTCCTGGCCAAACCTTTGAGTCATGAGGTGATAAACACCAGAGTTGATAAGTTGTGTAGCAGCTTGAATAGCGTCATCAAAATCCCCTAATGCCAGATCAATCTTGGTAAGCAAATGCAAGCAAGCTCCTTTAGTTACCTCACCCTTAGGAACATTATCTGGCACCCACTGTACTGCAAACTCCAGGTCTTTCTTAAGCTGCTTTAGAATCACATTCCTCTGAACTGTCTGAAAATCTAATTTAGGATAATTATAAAGTTTACCGACCCAAGGTACATCACCGAAAGAATTACACAATTCATAATAAGAATATGCCCTGAAAAAATATGCTGAACCCAATAAAGCATTTCGTTGTGCAAGTTGAGTGGGATTAGTGGTATCCCACTTAGGAACATCAATATAGGTAATTACCGTATTTGCATACTTTATCCGATAATAACTTTGTTCCCAGTACCAGAATATCCTATTATGATCTGCGTTATCATTTGAGGCAGTAATTGCATCAGGGGTGATATCCACATTCATATCCTGCGCCGGACCAGATTTATCCGTCGTACCATCGACAGCCTCATCAGAGAATATAAGTTGCGTAATAATAGGAGCACCATCTCCGTACCATTCATAACGTAGATTCCTTTCACATGCCACAAGAGCATCCTGCAATGCAGCCGGATCCGTATAGGTATTTTCGGGAGTATAAAAAGAAAGTGGCTTAGGCTTCAGCCATTCTTTTTTACATCCACATAGCATAACAGTATATGAAATTGCTAAGAGAGATAGCATTCGAATATGTTTAAAGTAATTCATAGCTAAAGAATTTAAAATGACTTAAAAATTTCATAAAGATTGAGAATTACAAAGTCAAGCTTATGCCAAGTGTAAATGTTCTTGGGCTGGGCCCACTATTTTCCGGATCCCAGAATACCCAGTCTGGAGCATAAAATGCAACATTGCGTACGGTAAAATAAAACCTCAGGTTTTGCGCATGAATTTTATGATAAAGAGATTCGGGAACGGTATATGCCAGTGTAACATCAGCAAGTCGAATGAAATTTTTCTTTCTATACACACTATAACTTGCTCCTCCATCGCTTGAATATATTCTTGCAAATTTATTTTCAGGATGTTCCGGTGTCCAGTAAGGCAAAACATAACCATTTGTGCGATCAGGAAAACCCTCTCGGTTTTTTGCTTGATTAAATGAACCCAGGTAGTCCCAATAAGAATAGACAGGAATGATAAATCAAAATTCTTAAGCACAATGAATTCATTACGAAACGACCATCTATAACGAGGACTTGTCTGTCCGAGAAACATTCTATCAGCGTTCGTATATTTACCATCATTATCAACATCTAGCAATTTAAAATCTCCAGGTTTCTGTCCATAACGTGCTGCAAGAGCGGCCTCATTTTGCTGGTAAACCCCAAGCACTTTAATATCCCAAACAGCATCAATTGGATGTCCGATAAACCAATGATTAGTAATGTCATCAGCTTCTTTTTGACCGATTACTTTTCCCGTTGAATCAGTTATGTTCACCATATTCCCATATAGATGTACGATCTTATTACGATTCATCCAGAAATAAATGGACTAAACCACTGAATATTTCTCTGGTTGATCGGTCTTAGATTTAAGGTTACTTCAATTCCTTTATTATCTACCTCACCTAAATTTGTGGTAATGTTTGAAAAACCAAGTATATCAGGAAGAGCACGGTTAACCAGTAGGTGGTTGGTCTTACTTTTATAAAGTTCAATTGTGCCACCGAGTATATCATGAAAAGCAGAGAAGTCGAAACCCAGGTTAAAGGATGCTGTTTGCTCCCATTTAAGATCATCGTTCTGCATGCGATTTACGTATAATTGGGAGACGATATGCGTCGTACCATCTGGATAAACTTCAAGGTATTTTCCGGTTTGCAAATAAGATAGTGCTGAATACCTCCCAATATCTCTGTTTCCGTTTACGCCATAAGAGAATCTTAACTTCCCATAATTAAACCAGGATGATTTGAAAAAGGGTTCTTGTGTGAATATCCAGCCCAATGCCACCGCCGGGAAATTAGCCCAGGGATACTTTTGCCCGAAAGCTGAATAACCATCTCTCCTGAAAGAAAGTGTCAGTAAATATCTATCCTTATATGAATATAATGCTCTTCCCATTAATGCAGCACCCGTACTATATTCATCGTCACTTGAAATAGATGGGTTTAAGCCACTTCCCATATTATGGTATCCTAAAATATCTGTTGGGTCGAAATGGTTGGTAACCATATCTTCACTCCAGTACTGATATTTTTCACTATTAATCAGAAAGGTCAGATCCAAATGATGATATTTCATAAAACTCTTTGACCAGCTGAAAATATTATCAACCTGCCATTGATAGATGGTGTGGTCATTTCTTTCAGCAGAACCACCGATTAAAGCATAATCAGGATTTTTTGAGGAATAGTGATTAAAGTAATTATACCACTCAAAATCAGGAGAAAAATTTACTGTATATTTTATTCCAAAAGGTAGGTTCAAACGTGCATAAACAATCGAATTCAATGTATATATTTTCACCAGCCGATCCGTATATTTAGTGGCGATGAACGGATTACGAGCTCCACTTCCCGGATCGTCCTGTGGGCTGTACCTATAATCAGTAGAATCATCCGTATACATACTTCCATAAGGCGAATTTCGAATAATAGCAGTATACCAATCAACAGGAACACCACTTTCATCCCTATCTGCGAATTGAGTATTAATACCAACCGTAAGATATCTTGTAACCTCTCCCTCCAGTTTTAATCGACTCTGAATTGTAGAAAACTTATCGCCCACTACTATACCCTGATTATTTAGATACCCGCCTGACCAATAATAATTAAACCTCTCCGAAGCCCCTGATAAACTTATTGTATAATTTTGCTGAATAGCATTCTGGAAAACCAGTTTATACCAGTTTATTGGCCTATTTAATTCATAATCTTTAATTTCTATTGGTTTAAAATTCAATCTGGTAAGCCATACCTCTATGGGGTCTCTGTTGGGGTTTGATCCATCATAAGCGTACCACTGGCTTAATGAAATACTATCTGGTAATTTACGGGGGTCATTAAACATAAAAGGTGGCTCAGTAAAATTATGAATGCTTCTTTCCACATCAGTTCTCCATCTGACAAAAGCTTCTCCTTGATAAACGGGTTGATTAACCTCCATAGTTGCAAGACTCAAATTAGCATTAAAATGAATAGTGGGTTTCCCTGGCTTCCCTTTTTTCGTTGTGATCAAAATAACACCATTTGCTGATTTTGCCCCGTATACCGCAGCAGCACTGGCATCTTTTAATACATCAATTTTTTCTATATCGTCAGGATTGATATCCGATAAAGCCCCATAATATATTACCCCATCAAGAACAATCAATGGACTTGTACCCGCTGTAAGAGAATTCGTTCCTCGAATTTGTAAACTTCCTCCCGGCTTCGCTCCAGCACTAAAACCCACATTCAGACCCGCAATATTCGATCGTAAGGCATCCTGTACCGACATGGGGTTCTCTGTTTCCAACTTACTCACATCAACCGAGGATACTGCACCCGTAACGTCAACCTTCTTCTGAGTTCCATATCCAATCACTACCACTTCGTTCAAGCCCGTTATGGATGGAGATAACAAAACCTGAATTGTTTTTCTTCCATTTAAGCTTACTTCAATGGTTTTATATCCTAAATAGCTTATTTGCAATGTAGCCCGATTGGGAGCTTCTATACGAAAATTACCGTTCTGATCGGTTATGGTGCCCACTGCAGTTCCTTTAACGCGGACAGAAACACCTGATAAAGGATTTCCAGTGACCGAATCAAGTATTCTTCCCGTAATAATTGAATCCGCAAAGTAATGCTTTCTCCATGTATAAGAATGAGCTGGATGGTTACTTATGGTAGATGCCCGGAGTTGAATGCAACATATCAGGATAAAAAGGGTTGAAAGCACAATGCGAGTAACGGGTAAAAGGAGTTTCATATTTTAAAATTTTATGGTTAAACCAGTCGTTTACGGTGCTAATATATTTTGATTCTTAAATCCTGATTAAAAAATCTACGGAAACGTTTTCGTAAATCAGGATGTTAGCTAAAAATCAATCACTTATAAAAAATGCCGTGAAGAATCACGGCATTTGATGAATACTCCTGAAATCGGCAATTAAAAATTACCCATAAACCAATCACCAGAGTTTACGCTCATTTAATATCCATTTGGTTTAAGCAGAGGATTTGTATTTAAAGCCCGGGAGGGAATCGGGAAAACAGTCTTATCCTCGCCATCAGGATCCTTATCCCACCATGCTAAACCGAATCTATGCCATCTCACCAGGTCTGTTCTTCTATGCCTCTCTCCGATAAACTCTCTGCCCAATTCATCCACAAACTCATCGTCAGTAAGCATATCTGGATGCATGACATAGCTATGCGCAGGCCATTTATTATCCGGGAAATCCCTCTTCCTGACGGCATCGAGTAATGCAGCAGCAGTTAATTTATCTCCGCTTCTATATTTGCATTCTGCAAGTGCATAATATATCTCCGCCAGTCGTATTTCCGGTGCTGAGTTGTACATAAATAAATCCTCTGACATCGGCAGCCAGGGAAATTTAATCAGTCGCACACCTGAGTTTTCCTCACCGGTAGCCACGTGTGAGCCTTCATTCCATCGTCCACCAGGCTTTTCTGAAAATCTTCCAACTTGATCAACATAAATTAAAGGTTTCCCGTTATATTCTTCAGTACCTAAAACGGGTTTTGTACTGTCAAATCCATAACCTTTTGAATAATCAAAATAATACTGTGGTCCGATCAAGAAAAAGCCATCATACTGCACTCCTTTTCCTGTAGTACGAAATGGCTGTTTTCTATAATCATCAGCTGAGAATTTCTCATAAGGTGTACCTAAATGAGAGCTAAATTGATACAAATTCCCATTTAAATCTCGGGATGGTTGCAAATGAATACCATTCCATGCACCATAGTTATTGTCCAACGAATACCTTGCCTGATAATGCATCATAGAATAATACAT
>ERZ795043.1688-NODE-1688-length-10209-cov-4.720997_pt1 | contig 10209 bp, 12 predicted proteins | sample MGYA00375127_ERZ795043 | MGnify/ENA primary metagenome ERZ795043 (study PRJEB30172, sample SAMN05518447) | compost metagenome | isolation source: Feedstock adapted compost from Newby Island compost facility, Milpitas, CA | place: USA:Newby Island compost... | reverse complement strand
GGGGGCGCAAGGCCGCGGGTCTAAAGCGCGGGACACCCGTCCGCGCCATGACAGCCGGGCCGCTCGATCGGTGGTGATGAAGAATGGAACATGCCGTTGCACACGCCTATCATACGGGCAATGCAAGCCTGATCATCCGGGGAGAGGCGCTCGATTTCGACGAGATTACGCGAAGATTGAACGTGGATCCGGCGGGAATCTTGCGGAAAGGCGGCAAGGTGCCGGTCGGCGGCCGGAAAGTGTCCACGGACTTCTGGATGTACCGGGTGCAGATGCGCGGCGACGATCCCGTCGGCGCGCTCGGGCAATTGCTTGCGGAGCTGGAACCGCACATCGACTACATTCATCAACTGTCCGACATCGGCTGCGACGTGTGCATCAGGCTGCATTACCAGTCCGAACTGGGTCAGATCTATTTCGAAATTCCGGGCGAACTGCAATCGCTGATCGCCCGGTTCAGGGTCCGCCTGGAATTTTCCATCCTGTCGTGGGGCGGAGCGATATAGCAAGCATCGGCAACCTCGCGCGGGCGTTTGGCTCCGCGTTTTTTTGTACGGTCGGCACATTATCGGACAAGGACGGGATACCGTATGATGGTCTCTTTTGACGTGGGCGAATCGCAGAAATTCAATTTGAGAGCCGCATGTCTGATTATGCAGGACGGCAAAGTCCTTTTTCAGCGATTTCACAACAGCGACTTCTGGTTTCTTCCGGGCGGACGGGTCGAGATGATGGAAGAAACGGAGCAAACCATCGAACGGGAATTGCGCGAAGAATACGGCTGGAAGATCAAGGACAAGAAGCTGATCTGGATTGTGGAGAATTTCTTCCGGCTGGAAGGCAGGGATTTCCACGAGCTGGGGCTTTACTATTTCGTCCGGATCGACGGTGGGATCGCATCAACGGACGAGGATTTCACGGGGCTTGAAAACATCTCGGTGAGCCGGTGGATCCCCGTAAGCGAGCTCGCGCAATATCCCATCGTGCCGGAGTTTCTCAAGCGCGAAATCGATGAGGAAGCGTTAAGGTCGATGAAGGAAGTCAAGCATATTGTCCATCGAGGGTAGCCGGTGGACCTGCAACGATGTTCTCGATGGGAAGTTCGGCGGTTGAGGAAAATTGGGCATTTCCGGCTTGGCGGCGGCTCTGCTCCGAACGGACCGGGATTGACGGTCTACCTGGTGATGGACCGGGAGCAAAACCGCGCGTACACGTTTGATGCCTGGGGCCAGGCTTCTTTCTTGGACATTGACGGGGACGGAGATGAAGAATTGGTCACCGAATTTCCCGGACTTCACATGTCCCCGCCCGATGGTGGACGGGACAGTCTGATGATTGGATGCAATCCCGCGCGAGCATATGGGCTCGGCGGGATTTTTGTATTATGATGGAAGCATGAAAATTGTTTACCGGGAGCTGGGGCATGACAAGGGGAAAATTGACGACGCCATTAATCCTCATTGTTCTGCTTGTCCTTGCCGCATGCAGCAGACCCTTTAATGTTTCGACGGCAGAGACCAAAGCGTACATGCGGGAAGTGCTCGCCGTCGATCACGTCGAAAGCGTCAAGGTGTACTTCCTGAGACCGGATGTGTACATCGAAGTCCGGGTGTCGGAAGAGATCGGCCGGCAGGACATCGACCGGGTGCTGGAGCTCACCCGGAACTACGTAACGACGGACAACATGAACAAGGTCGCAAGGCAAGTCAAATGGAGTAAGGAACTTTCCTCCGTCCATCTGGAGCTTCGCTCGGGAAAGGAGAGGCTGCTGAAACGGTATGTCACGCATTATTTCAAGACCTATGACACGACGGACCGTTCGCCGGAAAACCTCGACGAATACCGGACTTGGAGCGATGTAACGCCCGATCCATGAAAGAATCCGGCGGTGCTGTCCGCTCTCATCGCGAGGTTTCGTTGTCCACAAGCGCGGAAGCTGATGAAGCAAAGGGGGATTCGATGAGCAAGATCGATTACAATGGCCGCACCTTCCGATCGGTATCGAACTCCGAAAACGGTGAAGTGAGCGCGGAGACGATCTTTCACTATTCGCAGGAAGGCCGTCTCGTGACGGCGGCCTACTCGGGCGGCGGGATCCTGGCCGGCAGCCTCATCGCGGTTGTCGATGAGGAGGGCGTGCTGGATATGCGCTATCAGCATGTCAACGAACGGTTTGAGCTGATGACCGGGAAATGCGTCTCCAGGCCGGAGATCTTGCCGAACGGCAAAATCCGGCTGCACGAAGAATGGCAATGGACCTGCAAGGATTATTCGAAGGGGCGTTCCGTTATCGAGGAGATTTAGCTTTCCGAACGGCGGGATTGTGGCTTTCGCTCTGCCGCTTGCACGGGACGAGCCCCCAAATGGAGACTGCGAGGGGCGTTCCACGTATACCCAAGCAGCCGGATGCGGTTCCGGTCTGGCACGATGGAAAGGAGGATCCCATGAACAACAAAACGAGATTTTCGAACCGCGTGGATTGGTATGTGAAGTACCGCCCGAGCTATCCGAAAGCGGCCGTGGATTATTTGTACGATGAAGTTGGTCTGCGGCCGGACAGCAGCGTCGCGGATATCGGTTCCGGAACGGGCATTTTCTCCAGGCTGCTGCTGGAGCGCGGGAGCCGCGTGTTTGCGGTGGAGCCCAACGACGAGATGCGGGCCGTCTCCGAACGATTGTCAAACGGCGATCCGAATTTTCGGGCGGTGCCGGGCTCGGCGGAAGCGACGGGACTTCACGACCGGTCGGTGGAGTTCATCGTGTGCGCGCAGTCGTTCCACTGGTTTGACCGGCATGCGGCGAAAGCCGAGTTTCAGCGCATTTTGCGGCCGGGCGGAAAGGTGATCCTGATCTGGAACTCGCGCCTCGAGAGCGGCACTCCTTTCCGCGAAGCGTACGAGCGGTTGATTCAAGCGTACGGAACCGACTACAAATCGGTCAATCACCGGAACATTTCGCGGACGGATCTGCTTCATTTTTTCAAGGACGGGACGATGCGCGAAGCGCGATTTTCCATGAGCCAGCAGTTTGATTTCGACGGACTGAAGGGCAGGCTGCTGTCCTCCTCCTACATTCCGCTCCCCGGACATCCGCGCCACGATGCGATGGTGGAAGAGCTCCGGAATCTGTTTGATAAGTACAGCCAGAACGGAACGGTTTCGCTCGATTATGAGACTGTGCTCTATTGGGGCGAGGCCTAGGGGCCGGGTGAAGGCATGATGTGTTCTGATTGATTTCACCCGGAGGGCAAGCGATCCGCTTAAACGGGAGGATAAGCCTGGCAGATGGAGAGAATCATTTTCTTCATCGCGTTATTCCTGTTGCTGCCGGTTGTGATAGATGAATATTTCGTCTTTGTCTGGATCATGGGCAGCGGGGTGTTCACCCTCGCAGCGTCGCTTGCCGTGTTCGGCCTGTGCACGGCCGTCCACATATGGCTGATTCGGAAATTCAGGAGAAACCTGATGCTCAAGGCGGGATTGATGATCTCCGCGCTGATGGCGTCGCCCGTCATCGCCATTCTTGTGGTTGCGGGTGTGGCGCAGCTGTTCGGGATCGAGATCAAGGTTCACTAACGGGGGAAAGACAAGGCGGAAGATCTTGAAACCTGGTGTCGGGGAGGCCATACATGCGAACGTGGATGAAATTGCTGCTGATATCGGCGATCGCGTGCGGCGTTGCGGCGTTGATCTGGCTGGCCCTGGGCGAGACGTCGGCGTTTCAACGCACGCCGGATATTATCGGCGCGGCGCTGATGGGGTGGTTCGCCATTCCGCTGCTCGCATTGATCGCTCTGTCTGTTCGGGCACTGGCGGTGAAATGGGCGCCGAAGAACGTCCCGGGGCATGTCTTGCTGCTGATGATCATCATCGCGATGTTCGGGTTTTCCGCCAATCTGTTTAAGCACGTCAGAACGCTGGGCTGGCTGACCGAAGTGGTGCGGACAGACCAACTGAAGATAACCGAAGACCAACGATACGAATATCAAATCGAGCTCGTCAACCTGTTCCAGAGAAACAGCAAAGCCCGGTTATATCTGAGGGATACATCGACCGGAGAAGAGATGCGCATTCCGGTGGACATTCGAACGCGCGACATTCGCGTACTTGCACACGAGGAAGCCTGGGGGCTGCTGGAACCGGCCGGCGTGCGCGACCGGTACATCCTGACCACCACAAGGGAGCTTCTCATCCCCGTGGAAAGCTTCGAAATCGACGTCGCTGCGGGAACGTCGAGAAGAAGGGCGCAAGCGGAGCGGCCGCCCGCGGATGCGGCCAGGGATCCGGACGGGGCATGACAGCCGACAGACCTTGAGGAGACGCGCTCCTCAAGGTCTTCTTTTGTTGTGCTGCGGGAAAAAAGTGAACTTGCCGAAAGAAGTGAATTGCCACAACCCGCGGTTGTCCCCTAATATTTCGATTAAACGCAGGGGGGAATCTCAACATGACGGAAACCGTACAACACGGGGTTCACAATTACAGCGACGAAGCCGATTGGGTCAAACCGGAGGATCCGCTCATCCTGGAGCGGCTGGAATGGTTCAGGGATCAAAAACTCGGGCTCATGATCCACTGGGGTCCGTATGCCCAGCTGGGGCTCGTGGAATCGTGGGCGCTCAGCGACGATGACGGCCACTGGTCCCGCCACGACGTGGACTGGCTTGAGGATATGGAAGAGTTCAAGCGCCAATATTTCGATCTGAACAAGACGTTCAATCCGATCCGCTTTCAACCGGACGTATGGGCCGATCTCGCGCATGAAGGCGGTTTCAAATACCTGATCTTCACCACCAAGCACCACGACGGCTTTTGCATGTGGGATACGCGGACCACGGATTACCGCATCACCGGTCCCGATACCCCCTTTCATCGGCATCGGTACGCGGATATTTGCAAGCATCTGTTCGATGCCTTCCGGGCCAGGGGCTTGGCCATCGCCGCGTATTTCTCCAAGGCGGACTGGCACTGCCCGTACTACTGGGCTCCCGGCATGGAGAGGGGAAGCCGGACGTGGCGCGGCCCGTCCTATGATCCGCGGGAATACCCCTGGCTGTGGGAGCGGTTCGTGAAGTTTACGCACGAGCAGCTTCTGGAGCTCGTCACCCGCTACGGCCGCATCGACATCCTGTGGCTGGACGCGGGATGGGTCCGGGCCGGCGGGAGAGTGCCGCAGGATATCCGGCTCGGACAGGTCGTCGAGGAGGCGCGCCGGCATCAACCGTGGCTGCTGACGGCCGACCGGACGGTGGGCGGCCCGTTCGAAAACTACGTGACGCCGGAGCAGACCATTCCCGACCATCCGCTTCACATTCCGTGGGAAAGCTGCATCACGATGGGGACGCAGTTCTCCTTCAAGTATGAAGACGCATACAAATCGACCCGGCAATTGGTGCACATCCTCATGGAGATTGTGGCCAAAGGCGGAAATCTCGCGCTCAACGTCGGTCCCCAACCCGACGGACGGCTGCCGGCCGGGGCCGTGGCCCGCATGAAAGAGCTCGGCGCATGGCTGCAAACCTACGGCGAAGCGGTATACGGCACCCGCGTATGCGCGCCGTATTTTACCGGCTCCTGCGCGTTCACGCGCAAATCGGACATCGTGTACTGCACGCTGCTCTATCCCGACGAAAACGCGGAGGTTGCGGAATACGTCCATATTCCGTACGGGGAAGCCGCGGCCGGAGTCGAACTGGTCGGCCTCGACGCGAAACTGGAGTTCCGCCGCGACGATAACGGGCTCGTGGTGCGCCTTCCCGAATCCGAACGAAACGGCAAGGCTCCGATCGCCCATGTATTCCGGATTTACACATCGTGATCCCGTATCGTGCCGGTGCGGGTTTAGACGAAAGATCAGCTTCAAGGGGGCGCCATGAAAAACAGTTGGTTCCAGAGACTTCTTTTGTCATACCTCCCCGTATTCTTCGTGGTCATCGCCATATTGTTCGTGGTGTTCTTTCAGACCCTGAACGAGCAGAACCGCCGGGAGGCCATCCGGGCCAACGAGGCCCTTGCCCGGCAAGTCAGCAGCTATACGGACAATCTGCTTCGTTCCATTGAGTACCATGTCGTACGCGAGATCATAACCAACCAGGATCTGAAAGCTTTCTTCGGAACCGACCGTTCTGATGTTTACGCGAACATCCTGGCGCTCAACATCATTGAAGACCTGAAATTCAACTATCCCTTCGTCAGTTCCGTATACTTCGTGCGGCCGAAGGACCAATATGTCTTCGCGGACGGTTCGCTGTTCGCCGAACAGGAATTTCCGGACCATCCGTTCATCGAGCAGGTGTCGGAGACCACCGGCTATGTGAAATGGACCGGGAAGCGGACGTACCGCGCGTATCCTTCCCAGGCCGGCGAAGAAGTCGTATCGCTGGTCCAGAAGGTTCCGTACTTCGTCAGCGCCGACTCGGGCATGATGGTGGTCAATGTCAACCTGCAGAAGATGGCGGACGCCATCAGCCAGATGTACAGCTCCGAGGTCAGCTTCATCCGTCTGATGGACAAAGACGGGCTGGTTCTGGCAGAAAGCGGCAGCTCCAACCGCAAGGAAGTGTTGACGGCCTACGAGTCCCCCTACACCGGCTGGCTGGTGGAAAGCGGGCTCGTCGACAAGGGGATTCGGGGCTTTGCGTTCGATATCTACAACATCTGGTTTTTTCTGGCGGTTATCGCCGTGATGGCGGGCGCCGCGTGGGTCGTTTATGTGACCAAACGGAATTATACGCCGGTCAGACAGCTTGTCTCCTTGATCGAGACCAGTTCGCTGATGCGGCAGGATGTGGCGAAGACGGGCAGCAATGAATTCGGGTTCATCCATGAGGCGCTGGAACAATTGATGGCGGAAACGAAAAAAATCCAAAAGCAGCAATTGGAGCACGAAATCCGCGAGAAACGCCACCGGTTCCTGGAAGTGATCGACGGAACCGCGTCCATGACGGACGGCGAATGGCGAGCCATCCTGGGCCGGTACAAGCCGGACGCGGTGGAGCAGCCCGCCTGCGTGCTTGTGCTCGAACTGGACCGGTACGGAGAATTCGCGCGAACCTACGACAAGAAGGATCAATCGATTTTCAAATTTGTGCTGTCGCGGGTGGTTCACGAAACGGCGCAGCTGCATGGCGCCGCGGTCTGGGCGGAATGGACGACGGACCGTCAGCTGGCGGCGATGCTGTGGGCCCGGGATGAAGAAGAGCTGGACCTGATCCGGCAGTCCGTCGCCCAAACCGTCATTCAATGGGTCCGGAATCATCTGCGTTTCACCGTTACGATCGGTATCAGCGACTCCGCCTGCAGGTTGGAAGAGATCCGCCAGTCTTTCGAATCGGCCAGAAATCTGCTGCAGTACAAGGCGGTTCTGGGATCGGGACGCATCATCCTCACGGAGGACCCGGACCGGAATCGGAAGGAGCGGCACGACTATTTCCACACCGTGAGCGACTTTGTCCAAACTTTCCGTATGTCCGATCCGTCATGGCGCGGCCATCTGAACGCGTTTTTCGCGCAGATCCGGGAATCTGTCTGTTCGCATACCGAAATCGAGACCCTTCTGAAATTTCTCCACCTGAATCTCCAGCGTTCCTTCCGGGAGCTGTCCACCAAGGAATACCGGACGGTCTGGAAAGAGATGGAGAGCGGTCTGCTCGGTCTCGAAGGCCGTTGGGAGACCGTCGGGGAACTGCATGCCGGCTGCCTGGTGGTTTTTGAATCGGCGGCGGAGAAAATGCGCAAGATCCGGGATTCGGACGAAAACAGGGCGCTTTTAAGCGACATTCGCAAGTACATCGAGGAACATTACACGAATCCGGACCTTTCGCTGGACCATCTGAGCGACAAATTCCACATCAGCGCGAAGAACATCAGCAAGCTGTTCAAGGAGGAATTCGGCGAGAATTTCGTCGACTTCCTGATCGGGCTCCGGATGGAGCGCGCGAAGAAGCTGCTGGCGGAAACCTGCAAATCGCTGCAGGAGATCGGGACCGAAGTCGGCTACTACAACTACAATTCGTTCAACCGCGCCTTCAAGAACAGCGTCGGGCTGTCGCCCAGTGATTATCGGAAGCGGTTTCTCGATTCCCGGAAAAAAAGCGGATTCGGAGAATCTTGTGAATTGAACGGGCAGATGGAAGCCGGATAAGATGGACTCGCCGGAAACCGGAGGATTCACGCGGGAGAGGAGAAGGGGAAATGAACAAACCGGTATGGGTGAAAATGCGGCATTGCTGGGAACTGTATCTGATGGTTCTTCTCCCGGTCGTCTACCTGATCATTTTCAAGTACACCCCGATGTTCGGCGTGCTGATCGCGTTCAAGCAGTACAACGTGATCGACGGCATTCTGGGGAGTCCATGGGTCGGCTTCCAGCACTTCGAAGCGTTCTTTCGCTCGCCCAACTTCTGGCTGCTGATCAAGAACACGCTCGGCATCAGCTTCTATTCCCTGCTGGCAGGCTTTCCGATTCCCATTCTGCTGGCGCTGGCGCTGAACGAAGTCCGTTCGAGGCTGTTCAAGCGGACGGTCCAGATGGTGACGTACGCGCCCCACTTCATTTCGACCGTCGTCATGGTCTCCATCATCATCCTGATGCTCACGCCCCATGTGGGCGTGGTGGAGCGCCTGTTCCAGCTGCTCGGACTGCCGACGACCAACTTCATGGGAGAACCGGGGTTGTTCAAATCCATCTACGTGTGGTCGGGCGTCTGGCAGGAGATGGGCTACGCCTCCATCATTTACATGGCCGCGCTGGCGAGCGTCGATCCCGCCTTGTACGAGGCCGCCCGCATCGACGGGGCGTCGCGCCTGAAGAAAATGATCCATATCGATTTTCCGGCCCTGATTCCGATTTCGGTGATCCTGCTGATTCTGAATCTGGGCAGCGTCATGAGTGTCGGATTCGAGAAGATCTATCTGATGCAGAATCCGCTCAATATCAGCACATCCGAAGTGATCTCGACCTATGTCTACAAGGTCGGCTTGCTGAACGCCAACTTCAGTTTCTCCACGGCTGTCGGCTTGTTCAACTCCGTCGTCAATCTCATCTTGCTGGTGTCGGTCAATTTCGTCGCGCGCAGGATATCGGAGAACAGTCTGTGGTAAAAGTCGGGGGTGACGACGTTGAGAACGAACAGAATCAGGGAGCCGTTCGGCGATCGCGTCTTTCTGGCGGGCATTTATCTGCTGCTGACCATCATCACGTTGATCGTGCTGTATCCGCTTCTCTATATCGTGAGTTCGTCGCTCAGCTCGCCGAGGGCGGTTGTGTCGGGCTCGGTGTGGCTGTTCCCGGTCGAGCTGTCCTTCAAGGCCTATGAACGGATCTTCCACAGTACGCAACTCATGCTCGGCTACTACAACAGCATTGTCTATACGTTCTTCGGCACGCTCATCAACGTGACCTTTACCGTGCTCATGGCGTTTCCGCTGGCGCAGCGGCATTTCTACGGACGCAATTTCTTCATGATTCTGATGATGATCACGGTATTCTTCAGCGGCGGGCTGATCCCGACCTATCTGCTGGTCAAGAACCTGCACATGCTGGACACCCGCTGGGCGCTGTGGCTGCCGGGCGCCATGTCCGTCTTCCAGGTCATCGTCGCCCGGACGTTCTTCCAGACTTCCATTCCGTCGGAACTGCAGGACGCGGCGAAGATCGACGGATGCGGCGACACGGGATATCTGGTCCGCATCGTGCTGCCGCTGTCCAAGCCGATTCTGGCCGTCATGTCGCTCATGTACGCGGTGGGACACTGGAACGCCTATTTCGACGCCTTGATCTATCTCCGTTCGGAGCATTTGTTCCCGCTCCAGTATGTGCTGCGCAACATTCTGATTCTGAATTCCACGGACCCGGAAATGCTGGCCAATACCCACCAGCAGTTGAGGGACCAGGGATTCGAACAGGTGCTCAAATACGCGCTGATCGTCGTGGCGAGCATTCCGGTGCTCCTGGTCTATCCCTTTGTCCAAAAGCACTTTGTGAAGGGGGTGATGATCGGTTCGCTGAAGGGATAGTCGTCACGCGCTCGCACGGGTGACGGTGGCAAACGTCAAGTCGAATTCCTATCGGGAGGTCGTATGTGCATGAAATCGAAGAGATGGCTGCTTCTCCTTCTCGCCGCGGTCGTCCTGCTGATGACGGCATGCGGCGGCAAAAAAGAAAGCGGCGCCGGCAGTGATGCCAGCGGTGGAGCCGGCGGCGGATCGTCGA
>ERZ795043.1687-NODE-1687-length-10227-cov-32.036079_pt1 | contig 10227 bp, 9 predicted proteins | sample MGYA00375127_ERZ795043 | MGnify/ENA primary metagenome ERZ795043 (study PRJEB30172, sample SAMN05518447) | compost metagenome | isolation source: Feedstock adapted compost from Newby Island compost facility, Milpitas, CA | place: USA:Newby Island compost... | reverse complement strand
GCGGCGCGGCCAGGTGGCGAGCAGGCCGCGGGCGCCGTAGTTGAGGTTCTCGACGAGCGCCGTGTAGAGCGCGGACTCGTGCGCCGTCTGGGCCAGGAAGTGCGCGACCCTCAGCGGGGTGTCGATCGCGAACGCGCGGCACGCCTCGTTCACGGGCTCCACGAAGGTCTCAGCGGCCCCGGCCACGACGGCGGCGAGCGCGTCCAGGCGCACCACGGGCTCGTCGGCACCGGGCGGCGTCTCGCCCGCTGCGGGCGCCTCCCTGGGCGGCGCCCCTCCCCCGTCGTCGCTCGGCAGGTCCGGGGCGAACCCCGGCCCGCCGCGGCGCGCCCTCTCCTCGGCTAGCGCCTCGCGCAGCGCCCGCATCCGCCGGGCGACCTCGTCGGTCCTGTCCGGCCCGGTACGCGCGTCGTCGTTCATGGCGCCTCCTCCCGCTCGCGGCGCCGACCGTGCCGCCGCTGCGACACTCTAGGCCGAGCGCGGCCCGCGGCCGGGTGGCCCCGGGCCGCGCCGCCTGCCCCGGCGGACCGCCGGGCGCCCGATGGGCGTGAGGCGCCCGCCCCGTCTCCCCTCAGGCCTCGCCGCTGCGGAAGAGCACGGCGAGCTGGTCGGCGCACGTGCCCCAGCCCTCGTGGAAGCCGCGCCGCTCGTGATCCTCCTTCGCCTCCGCCGTCCAGTGGCTCACCCGGTAGGTGGCCTTCGTGCGGCCGTCGCCCAGGTCCTCGAACGTGAGGTCGATCGTCATGTAGGGCCGCTCGGACGGCACCCACGCCGCGACGTAGGCGTCCGTCGAGACGAGGCGGCGGTTGGGCACGACCTCGAGGTAGACGCCCCGGTTCGGGTACTCCGTGCCGTCGGGCCCGCGCATGACGATCGTCGACGCGCCACCGGGCCTCACGTCGAGCTCGGCCACGGGCGTCGTGAACGGCTTGGGCGCGAACCACTTCTTCAGCACCTCGGGGTCGGTCCAGGCCCGGTAGACGCGGTCCGGCGTGGCGTCGAAGACGCGCTCGAGGACCAGCTCGTGGCGGGCGGTGGGTCTCGTCTGGGTGTCCGGCATGTCGTTCCCTTCCGTACGCGCTCGCCCGTCCCTCAGTCGGACAGGTCCCCGGCGCTGCGCAGGAGGTCGTCCAGCCTGTCCATGCTCGCCTCCCACTCCTCGCGCCGGCCCCTCAGCCACCGACCGGCCAGCTCGAGGCCCTCGGGCTCGAGGCGGCACGGCCTCTTCTGGGCGACGCGCCCGCGGGAGATGAGCCCGGCGCGCTCCAGCACCTTGAGGTGGCGGGAGACGGCCGGCAGGCTGATGTCGAGCGGGGCCGCCAGCTCGTTCACCGTCGCCTCGCCGCGCGCGAGGCGGGCGAGTATGGCCCTGCGGGTGGGGTCCGCGAGCGCGGCGAACGTGAGGCTGAGCCGGTCGGTGGCGGGCATGTACTTAACCTCCTCGCTAATTAACGCAGTGGTTAAGTTAGGCCCCGGACGCCGCCGTGTCAACCCCGCGGGTCGCTCCGGACCCCGGCGCGAGAGCGGCGGTCAGCGCTCCGCGCGCGTCTCGTAGTTCGGGCTCAGCACCACCCAGGTCCTGAGGCCGGCCAGGTCGACGCGCTGGCCCGCCTCGCTGATGAACGTCACGCCCACCCCGTCCACGACCTCCCAGGTGCCGTCGACCGCGCGCCCCTGCAGGTAGAGGGTCGCGGGCCCGGCGCGGATCGGGATGTAGAGGCGGCCCGCGTCGTCGCCCGGTATCGGCACGGCGTCGATGTCGCCGACGAGCACGGCCTGAGTCTCGAGCACCTGGCCGTCGGGCTGCACCGCGGGCTCGCCCGCCCGCACCCAGCGGTAGCGGCCGGTGATGGGGTTGAAGCGGAAGCCGCTGGTGTAGGCGCCGTAGCTGACGGTGACCTCGGCCACCTCGCGCGCCTCGGGCGACGGCCGGTAGGTCGCGTTCGCGACGAGGCGCACGCGCTCCGGCGCGATGCGGTTGACGGCCGCGCGCAGCGCCTCGCCGACGGAGTACAGGTTGTACGGCGCCGAGCGGTCGCCGGAGCGGGCGAAGAGGTCGCCCGAGGTGTAGGCGTTGAGCGTCGGCACGGACGCGCTCGCGATCATCACCATGGCGTCGGGCGAGCCGCCGTCGTGCACCAGGACGGCCTGGCTGCGCTGGGCGAGCTCGACGAAGTAGGGCCGCGCGCTGCGCACGGGGCCCACGCGCTGCGGGTCCTGCGCGTCGTAGAACGCGAGCAGGCGTGTGATGCCGCCCTCGACGGGCATCTCCACGACCATGCTGGCCTGAGCCAGCCCGCTCTGCGGGTAGCCGTTGGCGTTGTCGATCACGACTGCCAGCGCCCTGTCGCGCCGCTGCGCCAGCGGCGGCGGGGCGGGCGGACGGCGGGCGCCGTCGCCCTCGCCGGCGCCGTCGGGGCCCGCGGCCAGCCCGCGGTTCTCTACCGACGCGTTCGGGTCGGGCGGGCCGGCCTGCCCCGGCGATATCGCGTTCCCGCCAGGCGGCCGCTGCGACTCGACCGTGGCGCGCACGTCCGTCGCGCCCTGAGCCACCTGGCCCGGCTGCGGGGCGCCGGGCGCCTGAGGGCCGGTGACGACGGCGCGGAGCTGCGGCTCCGCGAGCGGCCGCGGGTTCACGACCTGCACGCTCGGCTGCACGTCGAGCGGCACACCGTCGCCGACGACGGCGCTCACGCTCGGCTCGGCGAGGCGGCGCGTGCCGGAGACGCTGGCCGTGACGCCGTTCGCCGAGAGGCTCACGGACGCCGCCACCGAGGCCCTGACCTGGCTGGCGTCGAGCGCCACGGCCTCCGAGACCGAGGCGCTGACGTCGGGTGCGGCCACCGCCACGGTCGACCGGACCCGCGCCTCCGCCTGTGGCGCCTGCACCTGCACCGGCTGCGCGACGGCGGCCCTGGCGTCCGGGGCCGTGACCTCGCGCGCCTGGGACGTGCTGGCGGACGGCGCCAGCGCCAGCGCGCGCGACTCGGCCACCTGCACCTGGAGCTGCGGCTCGGGGATCGTGACGGGCGCTGGGGTCTCACGGGCGGCCAACGGCTCGAGCTCGATCTCGGGGAGCTGGCTGGCGGGCGCCTCCGCCACGGGCAGGTCGGGCGACTCGGTGGCGACCTCCTGCAGGGCCGGCGGCGGTGGCGGCACCACCTCGGCCTCGACCGGCGCCGGCTCGGGCGCGGCCTCCGCCGCCGGCGGGGCTGGCGGGGCGGGCGGCTGCACCGTCGCCTGCTCGAGCTCCTCGGAGGTCGTCTCCTCCTGCGGCGCGCTGAGGGCCTGCGGGTCGCCGGCCTCGGTCGAGGCGACCTGCGGCTCGGGCGCCTCCACGGTGGGGGCCTCGGCGGTGGCTGCCTCCGTGTAGGTCTCCGCGTAGGCCGGCGTGCCCACGTCGATGACGATGAAGCTGGGGATGGGCTCGGGCTGCGGGCGCGTGACGACGTAGAGCAGTATCAGCAGGAACGCGAGGTGCAGCACCAGCGACAGCAGCGCCGCGCGCCGCTTGTCCGGGTCCTGCCAGATCGAGGCCTCGCTCCGCGTCATCCTCAGCCGCCGGTAGCTATGACGATGCGCTCGGCGCCGGCCTGGCGCAGGTAGTCCATGATGCGGACCGTCTGGCCGTGCTGCGCCGCCCTGTCGGCGCGCAGCACCACCACCCGCTGGCCGCTGAGCTCGAGCGCCTGCCGCACCAGCCCGGGCAGCTCGCTCTCGGCCACCCTGGTGCCGCCGAAGAACACCTCACCCAGGCCGTTGACCGTCACCGTCGGCAGCTCGCTCGGCGACGCCTGCGCCGTCTGCGCCTCGGGTAGGTCCACCGGCAGCCCTGACTCGGTGGTGATGAAAGTCGTCGTGAGCATGAAGAAGATGATCAGGAGGAACACGACGTCCACCATCGGCGTGAGGTCGATGGTGGCGTTGGTCTGGAGGGACCTCCTCCTCGCCCGGCGTACGGTCATGGAGCTAGGCGCCCTGGGTCAGGTCGGCCGCGCGGGGCACCGCGGCCTCGCGCTCCTCGTGGGCCCTGACGTCGGGCTGAGGGCGCGGCGCCGGGCGGTTCTGGCGCTCCGGCGTCTCGTCGCGCCGCGACGCCACGGCCTGGGCGATGTTGCCCATGAGCTCCTCGCGGCGCCTGTCGATCTCGACGAGGATCGCCTCGACGCGGCTCGAGAGGTAGGCGTGGCCCATGATCACGGGGATCGCCACGATCAGGCCGGCGGCCGTGGTCACGAGCGCCTGCCCGATGCCGTTGGCCACGATCGACGGGTCGCCGGTGCCGAAGCGCGAGATCTGGCCGAAGGAGATGATCATGCCCGTGACCGTGCCCAGCAGGCCGAGCATGGGCGCGACCTGGGCGATCGTCGCCAGCGGCCGCAGGCCGCGCGCCAGCGACTGCTCCTCCTGGATCGTCGCCTCCTCGAACGCGGCCTCGACGGCCGGGCGGCCGTAGGGCAGCTTCAGCAGCGCCGCCGACAGCACGCGCGCCACCGGGCCGCCGTGCTCCTCGCACGCCGCCAGCGCCAGCTCCAGGTCGCGCTCGCGCACCGCGGCGTTCACCTTGACCATCAGCTCAGCGGTGTCGGTCCGTTCGGCGCGCAGCTTGAACAGCCGGTAGAAGAAGACGTAGACGGCGTAAAGCGAGATGAGGACGATCGCCGCCAGGACGGGTCCGCCGCTAAGGATTATGTCCATTCACCACTCCTCATGAGCCTCTCAGAGGCTACGGACCGGGCACGTGAACGCGATGAGATGGGTGAAGGGCGTGGTCTACGCGACGTCAGCCGGTCGTCCGCATCCCCGCTGATATCCCTACCAGCGAGACGCGCACAGCGTAACTCAGCGGCTGCCGGTCGATGGAATCCTCGGGTGACGCTCGCAGCCGCCTCAGGAGCTCGACCTGGAGGTGGCTGATCGGGTCGACGTAGGGGTTCCTGAGCTCGATCGACCGGGCCAGCACGGGGTCGTTGGCCAGCAGGGGGGCGCCGGTCGCGCGCTCGACCTGGGCCACGGACAGCGCGAACTCCGCCAGCACGTCCTCGCCGAAGCGCTCGGCCAGCCCGGGTGGCGCCAGCGTGAGGTAGCTGCGGAAGACGTCCATGTCGGCCTTGGCCAGGCTCATCTGCGCGAAGTCGACGACGGTGCGGAAGAACGGCCACTCGCGGTACAGCTCGGCCGAGAGCCCCTCGGGGAGCCGGGCCAGGCCGGTGCCCACGCCGTACCAGCCGGGGACGTTCGCCCGGCACTGCGTCCAGGCGAACACCCAGGGGATCGCCCGCAGCTCCTTCAGCGTGCGGCCCTGGCCGCGGCTGGCGGGGCGCGAGCCGACGTTGAGGCGGCTGATCTCGTCGATCGGGGTCACGGCCCGGAAGAAGTCGATGAAGCCGTCGGCCTCCACCAGGGAGCGGTACTTCTCCCTGCCGGCGGCGGCCACCTCCTCCGCCGCCTCGCGGTACGCGGCGGGCAGCTCGGGCCGCTCGCGGGCGTCGCGCGCCGACGAGACGATGAAGGCGTGCACGACCTGCTCGAGGTGCCGGTGCGCCAGGTCGGGGTCGGAGTAGCGGTCGGAGAGCGCCTCGCCCTGCTCGGTCATGCGCATCCGCCCGCCGAGGCTGCCCGGCGGCTGCGCCAGGATCGCCTGCCCCGCCGGGCCGCCGCCGCGCCCGATGCTGGTGCCGCGGCCGTGGAACAGCCGCAGCGGCACGCCGGCCTCGCGCGAGACGCGCGCGAGCCCCTCCTGGGCGCGGTAGAGCGCCCAGTTCGCCGCCAGGAAGCCGACCTCCTTGTTCGAGTCGGAGTAGCCGATCATCACCTCCTGCACGCCGCGGCGCGCGAGGTGCTCGCGGTAGACGGGCAGCTCGTACAGGCGGCGCATCACGTCGGGCGCCCGCTCGAGGTCCTCTAGCGTCTCGAACAGCGGCGTCGCGTCGATGTCGGGGATGCCGGCCTCCTTGGCGATCACAAGCGCCTCGAGCACGTCGGAGGGGGCGTTCGTGAAGCTGACGATCGCCGCCCCGACGGCGCCCTCGCCGAAGCGCTCCCGCTGCGCCCGCAGCACCCTGAGGGAGCCGAGCGCCTTCGCGGTCTCCTCCGAGAGCTCCGCCCACCCCGGCACCAGCGGCCGCGGCGACGAGAGCACGTCGGAGAGCAGCGCGACCCTCCGCTCCTCGGGGAGCGCGGCGTAGTCGGACGCCAGGCCGGCGTACGCCAGCAGCTCGGCGACGGCGCGCTCGTGCACGGTCGAGTGCTCGCGCAGGTCGATGGGCGCCAGCACGAAGCCGAACGCCTCCGCCCGGTAGCGCGCCGGCCGCACGAACGCCTCGGCGAGCCGCGCGGCCTGCGCCTGCGCCAGGGTGTCCTCGAGGAGCCTGAGGTCGGCGACGTACCCGTTCGCGCCGCCCGGGTAGCGCCCGACGCCGGCCAGCTCGGCGGTGAGGAAGCGGTGGACGTGCTCGAGCTTGCGCCGGAACGGCTCGCTCGGGAAGCGACGGCTCTCGCCGTGCTCGGCGTCAAGCCTGGCGAGGTCGTCGCGGAACGCGGCGCTCAGCGCGACCCTGTCCTCGTGCTGCGAGAGGCGCTGCACCAGCAGGTCGAGGTCCTGGAGGTAGCGCCCCAGGGCGACCTCCGTCTGCAGCGCGTACGCCGCGCTCGTGACCTCGGGCGTGACGTAGGGGTTGCCGTCCCTGTCCCCGCCGATCCACGACCTGAAGCGCACTATCGGCTTGAGCGGGCCGCCCCTCAGGCCCTCGGCGCCGTAGTACGCCTCGAGGGCGTCCTCGACGTCGCGCATCAGGCGCGGCACGGCGTCGAGGAGCGAGCGCCGGTAGTAGTAGAGCGCGCTCTTGACCTCGTCCAGGACGGACGGGCGCTCGTCGTTCACCTCGCGCGTCAGCCACAGGCTCGTGACCTCGGCGTAGATCTCGTCGACCAGCGCCTGGCGCCGCTGCGGGCCGAGGCGCGTCTCCCCCAGCGAGCGCAGCGCGGCGGCGATGCGCTCGAGCTTGAGGCGCACGGTGTAGCGCTTGACCTCGGTCGGGTGCGCGGTCACGGTGAGCTGGACGTCGAGGCCGTCGACGAAGCGCCGCGCCTCCGCCGCCGACCAGCCGCTGTCGCGCAGCGCCTTGATCGCCGCCGCCACGCTCTCGCTGCGCGGGCGCTCGCGCGTGGCCGCGAAGTCCCGCTCGCGGTTCACGCGCACGCGGTGCACCTCCTCGGCCAGGTTCACGAGCTGGAAGTACACGGTGAAGGCGCGCACGAGCTTCTCCGCCGTGGCGGTCTCGAGGCCCCTGAGGAGCGCGTGGAGCTCGGCGCGCAGGGCCGAGGTGTCGGCGCCGCGCGCGGCGCGGATGGCCTTCGTCAGGCCGCGCACCCGCTCGACCAGCGCGAAGAGGTGGTCGCCCTCCTGCTCGCGCAGCACGTCGCCGAGACAGGTGGCGAGGAAGTCGACGTCGGCGCGCAGCCGCTCGAACCCCTCCGGCGCCTCGCCCGGGGCGGCGGGGCGGACGCGCTCCGCCGGGTGGACGGCGCGCACGGCGGCGCGGTCCTCGTCGCTCACGCGTCGCCTCCCACCGCGCGCTCGCGCGCCTGCGGCACCCACAGGCGCTCGACGCGCGTCGCCCGCGCGCCCTCGACCTCGACGGCCAAAGCGCACACCGTGGCCTGCCCCTCGGCGGGGCGGTAGCGCCGCGGCAGCTTCGTCACCAGGCGATGGTAGACGTCCTCGTAGCGCATCCCGATCGAGGAGCTCTGCACCCCCGTCATGCCGACGTCGGTGATGTAGGCGGTGCCCTTGTAGATCGTCTCGTCCGCGGTCTGCACGTGCGTGTGCGTGCCGACCAGGGCGGCGACCCGGCCCGCCAGGTGGTGGAGCATGACCTTCTTCTCGCTGGTGGCCTCGGCGTGGAAGTCCACGACCACGGGCACGCCCGCCGGCACGCGCTCCAGCGCCTCGTCGACGGCCCTGAAGGGGTCGTCGATGGGCTCCATGAAGACCCGGCCCATCACCTGCACCACCGCGACGCGCCCGCCGTCACGCGAGGGGAAGACGTGCGAGCCCACGCCCGGCGTGCCCACGGGCAGGTTCGCGGGGCGCAGCAGGCGCGGCGTCTCCTCGAGCAGGGCCAGGGCGTCGGCCTGGTCGAAGGCGTGGTTGCCGAGGGTGACGACGTCGGCGCCGGCCCCGACCAGCTGCTCGAAGTGCCGCCGCGTGATGCCGAAGCCGCCGGCCGCGTTCTCGCCGTTGACGATCACGAGGTCGAACTCCTCGCGGCGCTCGGCGATGAACGCGGTCGCCGCGACCATGCCCGGGGTGGCGAAGACGTCGCCGACGAACAAGAGCCGCACGCGGCCACGATATCAGGGGCCGACCGCGACCCCCGGCGTGCTAGATTCGCGCTCGGCATGCGCTTCGACGCCGTTGACAGGCGCATCATCGAGATCCTCCGCGAGGACGGTCGTGCCAGCCACGCCAGCATCGCGAAGGTCGTCGGCCTGTCGGCGCCGGCGGTCGGCGAGCGCGTGCGCAAGCTCGAGCAGGCGGGCGTGATCCGCGGCTTCCGCGCCGTTCTGGACCCCGAGGCGCTCGGGCTGCACGTGACCGCCTTCGTGATGATCGCGCCGCAGCCGCGCACGCCCGCGCGCGACCTCGTGGCGCGGCTCGAGGCCCTGCCCGAGGTCGAGGCGCTCTACGCCGTGGCCGGCGTCTACTCGTTCATGGCCAAGGTCAGGGCGCGCTCGACGGCCGAGCTGGACGAGTTCCTCGACAGGCTGTTCATGCTCGAGGGCGTCGAGCGGACCGAGACGACGATGGTCCTCAGGACCGTCGCCGAGCGCGCGATCCCCCTGCCCTTCGCCGAGTCCAGGTGAGCCGCCCGGCGGAGCGGCGACGCGCGGAGCGTGGCCCGCGGAGCGGCCCGGAGCGAACGTGGACGTAGAGTTCAGACCCCTCACCGAGGACGACATCGACCAGGTGCTGCGGCTGCGCGCCATCGCCTTCGGGCAGTTCGGCGACAGGGAGGGCTACCTCGCCAGCGTGACCTGGCGGCTCCCCTACTCCCTCGGGGCCTTCTCCGGCGGGCGCCTCAGGAGCATGTCGATCATGATCCCGTTCGAGGCCTACGTGGCCGGCCGCCGGGTGACCGTCGGCGGGCTGAGCGGCGTGGCCACCGCTCCGGAGGCGAGACGGCTGGGCCTGGTCGCGAGGGGCCTCAGGCGCTGGTTCGAGGACCTGCGCGAGCGCGGCGTGGGCTGGAGCACCGAGCACCCGTTCGACCCGACCTTCTACGCGCGCCTGGGCTACCAGACGGTGCCCAACGGGCACACGCTCGAGCTCCCGCTGCCGCGCCTGAAGGCCGCGGCGCGCGGCGCGACGTGGGAGGGCGGCCTCGTGGCGGAGCCGGCCGGCCCCGAGGCGGCGCCGGCGCTGGCCCGGGTCTTCGCGCCCTGGGCCCGCCGTTTCTCGTTCGCGCTCACGCGCGAGGACGGCCTCAAGCCCTACTGGGACTGGACCTTCAGGCGGCCCTACGGGGACGTGACACACGTCGCCTACGTGGCCGACGACGCCTACGCGGTGCTGACGGTCAAGGACGAGGACGGGCGGCCCGAAGGGCGCACCGTGCTGGTGGTGTGCGACCTGGCCTACTCCTCGCCCGCGGGCAGGCGCCGCGTCCTGGCGCTGCTGGCGAGCTTCGAGGGCCAGGCCGACGCGGTGAGGCTCCACCTGCCGCCGGGCGACCAGGTCGCCGCCGACTGGGCCGCGTACCACACCGTCCGTTCGCCCGAGCTGCAGGTGCGCGTGGTCGACCTGGCCGCGGCCCTGGGCGGCCTGCCGTGGCCCGCCGACGACAGGGTCGTCCTCGGCGTCTCCGACCCCGACTGCCCCTGGAACGACGGCACGTTCGTCGTCGAGACGGGCGCCGAGGGCGCGCGCGTGACCCGCGCCGCGGGCGCTGAGCCCGAGGCCCGCCTCTCCATCGCTGCGCTGGCGGCGCTCCTCACCGGCTCCGCGGCGCCGGCGTCGCTGCTGTCCGACGGGCGCGCCGAGGGCTCGCTGGACGCGCTGACCCAGCTCTCGACGCCGCTCGCCGGCCACCCCGTCTTCAAGCCGCACAACGACCACTTCTAGGCGAGCCGGCGCCCCGGGGCGCCGGACGGCACACCCGGGCCCCGGACGGGCGCCGGGCCCGCTGCTCCCGGCCCGCGCCTCGGGCCCTGACCCCTGCTCAC
>ERZ795043.1685-NODE-1685-length-10232-cov-31.986735_pt1 | contig 10232 bp, 9 predicted proteins | sample MGYA00375127_ERZ795043 | MGnify/ENA primary metagenome ERZ795043 (study PRJEB30172, sample SAMN05518447) | compost metagenome | isolation source: Feedstock adapted compost from Newby Island compost facility, Milpitas, CA | place: USA:Newby Island compost... | reverse complement strand
AAAGGTAGTCCTGATTTTTGTTATTTCAGGTGTCTACTTTGAGGGGAGCATATCAAAACCGATGCTCCGGTTCCTTTTCTTTTTTAGACCTTTTAGGCCTCCTCAGCGATAGTAGCCGAGCTGCCGGGACACCTCCAGCGCCGCCTGCTTCACCTTGCCGGCGTATTGGGGGATCTTGTGCGGCGCAAACCGCTGAATCGGCCCCACCACGTTGATGGCCGCCACCACTTCGCCGGTAAAATCGCGCACCGGCGCCGCCACGGACACGGTGCCCTCATCCATTTCATTGACGTCGTAGGCATATCCCTGGCTGCGGATTTCCTGAAGCTGCTTCAGGAGAACGTTGGGATCTGTAATGGTCGCGGAAGCGTACTTGTTCAGGCCGCCGGACAGAACCTGGTCGATGAAGGACGGGTCCTTGTGAGCGAGGATCACCTTGCCGGAACTGGTGCAATGGAGCGGGTTGCGGCTCCCGAGATGGGTGATCAGCCGCACCGGATGGTTGCATTCCACCTTCATCAGATACACCACTTCCATGCCTTCCAGGATCGCGAGATGGGCCGTCTCATCCACGGTGTTCACCAGCCGGCGAAGCACGGGCATCGATTCGTTGTACAGATCGTTGCTGGATGTAATGACGCCGCTTAAGCCAAGGATCGACATGCCGAGCCGGTAGCGCTGGGTCTGCGGATTTTTTTGCAGGAATCCCTCATCCGCCAGCGTCATGACCATGCGCTGCACTGTGCTTTTCGGCATTTTGAGGGCTTTGGCCAGTTCGGTAATGCCTTTTTCCGGCTCGTCCACCGTAAAACAGCGCAAAAGCCGGATGGCTTTTTTCAGCGAATGCAGCGTGTAATGGTCCTCCGCCATCATCTTTCGCCTCCAAATGAAAAGCTCGAAAATTGTACCGTATTACGAAACACGATCATTCATTTTGTTTCCTAATATCCAATAAAGATCATAAACGATCAAGTCAAATAAAAGCAAAAAATATTTTTGTTTGTACCGTATTCCGGTACACAACCCTTTCGTCTGTTTGAAGTTGTCGCGTACAATCGAATCAAACCTTGCGCAATTTAAAATATCCAAACCTAGGAGGTCATTTCGTATGGCAGTGGAAATGGGGATTATCGCTCCGCATGCCCCCAGCATGATCTTCGAGGACCAGGCTCCGGAATATCAGAAGGAAGCTATCCAAGGAATGAAAACGGTTGCCAAAATCATTGACGAGATCAACCCGGATGTGGCGTTGCTTGTCTCCTGTCACTGGATGACCACATTCGACCATTATGTCGACGCTTCCGAGTATCACAAGGGCAAATGCACCTCGCCCGAAAATCCGGCCCTGATCCACAAGGTTCCGTACTCGTATCCCGGCGACCGCGAACTGGGCGTCAAACTGGCGGAAGCCGGCCAAAAGGCGGGCATCCCGGTCGTCGAACTGAACGACCCGGAATATGACTGGGACTATGGCACGCTGGTTCCGCTCCGCTATTTGATTCCGAAAGAAAACATCCCGGTCATCAACATGCCGGTGGTCATGTGCTCCACGCTGGACGAATGCTACCTGTGGGGGCAAGTCATCCGCGACGTGGTGGAGCAAATGGGCCGCAAAGCGATCATGATCGCCAGCGGCGCCCTCTCCCACAACCTGGTGCGGGGCCGTGAAATCATGCCCACCCTTGCGGAACAGGCCATGAACAACCAGTTCGTCAGCCTGCTGGAAAAGGGCGACCTGGACACCGCCTGGAATATGCTCCCGCAATTCGGCCACCTCGCCAAGGTCGAATCGGGCGGACGCCATCTGGCCACGCTGCTCGGCTTCCTGAAAGGCGGGTCCTACGATTACGGCTATTATGGGTTCTGCCAATCTTCCGCCAGCGGCAACGTGGTCGTCACTTTGCGTCGCAAAAGCTAAAGGTTCGCATTAAAAAAATCGGGGAGCCATCCGGACACCATCCGTATGGCTCCCTTTTGCGTTCCCTGTCGCAGCGTCATTACGCGCCAACGCCGATGCCGATGACCAGAGGCAGCACGATGAAGGAGGCCAGCGTCGTCCACAGGATGCATTTGGCGAGCACCTTGGGCGACGCGTCGAATTTTTCCGCAAGAATGACGGCGTTCACCGCCACCGGCATGGACGCCAAAATGAGCAGCACCATGAACTGGATCCCCTTGATGCCGAGGGCCCAGAGGATGGGCGCTGCCACCGCAGGCGCCACCAGCATGCGGATCGCCAAGCCGCTCCAGAACGTTTTCCGGCTGCCGCCATCCGTGTCGCCCTTTCGGACGCCGGCCATCTGGGAGCCCAGCACCATCAGCACCAGCGGCGGCAGCGCCGTTGCCAGCATGGAAATGCCCGACGCCAGCCCGGCCGGCACCTGCACATCAAGAAGCTTTAATACACCTGCCAGCGCCGCCGCATAAACGGCGGGAAGCTTGAACACGGACAGGATGGCATCCCGGACTGAAAAATGGGACCGCGCCGCAATATACACGCTGACCGTGTTCATCAGGATCATGCCGATGATCACATACACCGCTGCGAAATCCATCCCTGTCTGGCCAAACGCCATGAGAATCAAAGGAATGCCGTAGTTGACGCTGTTGGTGGTGGTGGCGATCAACCCAAGGCCGGCCCGATCCGGAGCGGAAAGCCTAAGCAGTCGGCTCCACAGATAAGCAATCAGCCACATCAGAAGGATGTTCAGCGTGCAAAACGCCAGGGTACTCCCGATCATCCCGGGGTTCAGTTCGGCTTTCATCAGCGCGTCAAAAACGAGGGCCGGCACCAGCACATACAGCGTAATCGTCATGAGCGGCCCGGTGTCCAGGCCGAATTTTTTGCGCAAAAGCCACCCCGCCATCACCGGAATCGCGATGGGCACAATCACCTGGCCGAGGGTGTAAAATACGGCTTGTATCATTTTTCATGATGCCTCTTTCTGTTTGCCTTGGTATGCGAGATGCGCCCGCCTCAAGCGTCAGCCGCCGTAACCCGCGATCAACGCCTCGATGCGCGCCTTCAGATTCCCCCGGCATACGCCGCCGTGATAACAGATGGCCGTTTCAAGGTCCAGATCCAGGAAGCGGTTCAGCGAACGGATCGCGCCATCCATATCCAGCGTAAACACGGGGTTCGGATACTGAAGCTCGCCGTCCGTTGCCGTCATCGCATCGCCCACGATCAGCGTCTTGGTGGCGTGATGATAGAAGCTCGTATGATCCGGCATATGGCCCGGCGTGAACACCACCGAAATGCCGCCGCAAAAAGGCAGCACTTGGCCGTCGGTCAGCGCGTGGTCGACGGTCACCTTCGGGACGATGTTTTTGGTTTTCATCAACGGCTCTTCGCCCTCAATGTAAGGCTTGGTCAACTCATGGGCGTACACTTCGATCTTGCCGCCAAATGCGCTGACGATTTCCGGCAGGCTGCCCAGATGGTCGTAATCCTGATGCGTAATGAAGATCTTCGTCAGACGGCCCCCGGTCAGGCGCTCAAGAGCGGTCCGGATCGTTTCCGGTTGCCCGGGCAGCCCCGTGTCAAACAGAATCACATCCTCGTCATCCCAAATGACGGTGGGCCGGAAAATTTTCTCGACGCCATCCGCCGTCATTTTCAGCTCAATCACGTCAATGTTCACATGGCCAGCTGCCATTGCACACGGACCTCCCGCCTATTCCCGCATTCGTGATTTAAGACAAAATCAAATAAATCGCCCCAATGGTCCCCAGGGCCAAAATGATCCATTTGAAAAGCTCTTGCGGAATCTTGGGCAGCACCTTGATGCCGGCCCAGGTGCCAAGGAGCACGGCCGGCAAGGCCAGCGCGTCAAACAGCAGCGACTGGGCCGTGATCATGTCCAGCTGCACGTAGAAAGGCACCTTGATGAGGTTGACAAACAAAAAAAACCAGGCGCCCGTGCCGACAAACTCGCTTTTGGGCAGCCGTTTGGCCAGCAAATAAACGCTCATGACCGACCCCGCCACGTTGCCGACCATGGTGGTAAAGCCGGCCAAAATGCCGACGACGCCCGCAAACCACGCCGAATCCGGAACGCGCTGGTCCGCCTTCGGTCCCATCGCATCGCGGATGATCTGGAACACGTTCAGGGCGATGACGAGAAACCCGAGCAAATATTTCAATTCGGGGCTGTCAATTTTTAATAGTACTAGATAACCGAGCAGGATACCAGCCAATATCCACGGCACCAGCGTGAGCAGGTACTTCCACACCACCGCACGCCGGTAATACGTCACCGCCACGATGTCGCCCATCAGCAAAATTGGCAAAAGCAAACCGACGGCCTCCTTGGCCGGGAAAACGAGGCCGAGCATCGTCACGGTAAACATGCCGAGCACGTTCAGGCCCGTCGTTTTCCCGAAACCCGACAAAAGACCGGCAAGCATCACATACAGCACCAGCGCAAGTTCCAACCCAAACACGGACTCACCTTAATTTTTTCAATAAATAATATTTAAGATAGCTTGTTTAAGCCGAAAAATGGCTCAGCACTTTCTGATGGCCGCCGTTTTCCTCGTACAGTTCGACCCGTTGCAGATCCAGCGTCTCATAGAGCGGAATGTCGTTGGTCTGGAACAGGTACGCGTCCTCGGTCTCCGACAGGTTGACGTGCTCATGCCAGCACCAGGAAGGAATGACGAGGAAGTCTCCCTTGGACCAGTCAAAGCGCACGCCGTCGATCACCGTGTAGCCGCGGCCTTCTTTTACGTGGATCACGACGCTGTTGACGTGGCGGTGCGCCTTGCCGTGAAACTTCGGCGGCAGCTTCTGCATCCAGGCGCCGATGTTGGGCACCGCGGATTTGCCGGTGGACGGGTTGAAGTATTCGACGACGTAGCCTTCCACCGGGTCCGGATCGTAGTGGTCGCTCAGGCCTTTGAGCGCGTCCACCGTCGGCTTCCATTGATACACGGGCAAGGCGGCGATGTCCGGCGTGTGATCCGACAGCGGCCGGACCATCGTGGCGCCGCGGTATTTGTCCACCGCCGGCTTCACCTTGACCGGCTGCCACTCGCCGGGGTACCGCTCGAAGAACGTGGCGTGCAAATAGTAAACCAGCGGCGTGTCCAGGCAGTCCATCCAGATCATCGGCTCCGTGCCCTCATGCTCGTGCTCATGCCACAGCCCCTTGGGCGTAATGACGTAATCGCCTTCGGACATGTACACTTTCTGGTATTCGACCAGGCTGTAGGTGCCGGAACCCGTCGAAATGAACCGCATCGCGTTTTGCGTGTGGCGGTGCGCCGGCGCCTTCTCGCCCGGCAGCAGGATTTGCACGCAGGCGGACATCGTCTGCGTCGTCGCGCCCCAGCCGAACGGTTCCAGATCGCGCATGCCGGGATTGATCAGCATCAGCACGCGGCGGTCGCCGCCGTTTTCAAAGTCGATGATTTCCGCCGCCCGTTCCAGGTGCTTCTTGACCGTCTCCCATTTCCAGATGTACGGAATCGGCTTCGATTTCGGCTCCGGCAGCATGACCTGTCCGCCCGCCACCCAGAGCGGCTCAAAGTTGTCTTTGCGGACATCTTCATGAAATTTCGCAATTTCCGGCGTAATGTTCATGATTTGCTTCACGCTGCATCCGTCCTCCCGGTTTGTTTGATTGTAATGGTATGCGCTTATAGCTGTTTTTTCAAGGATTTTTCAGGAAAGCAGGGCGTCCTTCTTGCCCAGCGGAAGCCCGAATTCCATTTTGCCGAACATCTCGCCCAGCCAGTCCAGGTTGAACGTCAGGTGCATGGAACCGCATTGAATGTCCCGCCAGTAGCGCTGGAGCGGATTCGCATGATAGACAGCCCCGGCGCCGCTTGCGTCAAAGATCATTTTGGAAGCCTGGCTGCAAAGCTTCGCGACGATGGCGAAGTTGCGCCGGATGCGCAAGCGCTCGTGGGTGTCAATGGGCTCGCCCGTGCTCAGGCGGCGCACGTTTTTCTCGAGCAGCGCTTCCGCGGCTTCCAGCATCCCTTCCACTTCCGCCGCGCGGATCTGCATGTGCGTAAATTCCGCCACCCTGGCGCCCCGCAGGCTCATCTTGCTCTTCAGGCCGTCCCGCCACGTTTCATAGAATCCGATGGCGGCGCCGAGCACCGCGGTCGTCAGGCACACCGGCATGGCCGCATAGAGCGGATGGCTGTACAGAAGCTCCGGATTGACCGCCCGGCCCGGACCTTCTCCCCGCTGGCACCAGGGCACCATGTCGATGGCCATGTGCTTGGGAACAAAGACGTTGTCGATCCGCACGTTTTTGCTCCCCGTGCCCCGCTGCGCGCTGGTGTCCCAGGAATCGTGCAGGATCGTGAACTGGCTTCGCGGTATGACCATGAACACGTATTCCGAAGCGATGCCGTCTTCGTCGAACGGCCCCACATTGCCTTGCGCCATAATATAATCGCTGTGGTCGATGCCGGAAGAATAGCCCCAAACACCGTTGACGCGGTAGCCGCCTTCCACCGGCACGACTTCGCTGCCGGGCATTTGGTTGAAGGAAGACGCCAGGCACGCGTCCGGATTTTGGCCCCACACCTCCCGCTGCGCTTCCTCCGCATAGTACGCCAGCATCCAGTTGTGCACCACCAAAAGCACGTACACCCATCCGGCGGAAGGATCGGCTTTGGCGATCTCGATGCCCGTCCTCATCAGCGTGTCGAAGCCGAGCTGATGGCCGCCCCAGCGTTTGGGCATCATCGCCCGGACAAGCCCGGCCTCCTTGAATTCCCGGATCGTCTCCGCCGGCTGGCAATTCAGTTTTTCCGTTTCGTGAAAACGCGCCTTGATGTTCTGCGCAATTTTCTTGGCACGCTCCACCGCTTCCTCATGGGTCAGATGGGTCAACATCGTTCGGTCCATCCGCCGCATCCCCTCCCTGCCGCAAGGACCCTTCGTTATTTTCATGATAAAAGAGCGGCTGTTTTAATGGAAATATCGCAAAATGATCGTTATAATAAGGAAAATCTTATAACCAAAACGAAAGGATCGGATTTGTCACACCAAAGTCACACATTTGCCGACCATTTGCGGACATTCGCCATAACTTTAAGCCCCGCGAAAGGAAGAGGAACATGATGGACCTGCGGCCGATCCGCTACTTCGTCGCAGTGGCGGAGCATCTCAACTTTACCGAAGCGGCCAAACGCCTTTATGTGGCCCAGCCCGCCGTCAGCCAGCAAATTGCCTACCTGGAGCGAAAAATCGGCGTCAAGCTGCTCTGCCGCAACAAGCACAGCGTCCGGCTTACGAACGCCGGCGCCATCTTTTACCGGGACGCCGTGGAGCTATTGCATAAACTCGATGAAGCCATCGAGAACGCCCGGCAGGCGGAAGCCGGGCTGATCGGGAACCTCAGCATCGGCCTGCTTGGCGTGCCGGTGCGAAACTTTCTGCCGGTGCTGGTCCGCCGCTTCAGGCAGGCCTGCCCGCAGGTCAACATCCGGTTCCATCATTATCAGCTCGGGCAAATTCTCGAAAAGCTCAAGAGCGACGAGATCGACGTCGCCTTCACGCTGTCGGTGGGATTGCAAAGCGTCGGCGGCCTGGCGCACCAAACGCTGTTTACGCAGCCCCATTGCGCCATCGTGCACCAGGATCATCCGCTGGCCGCCCGGAGCAAAATCAGCCTGGCCGAACTGGCCGATGAGCCGTTCGTCGTGCTGGAGCGGCAGGAACACCCGCCGGGCTACGACCTCTTGCTGACGGCCTGCGCCAAGCACGGCTTCTCTCCCCGGATTGTGAACCAGGCATCCCGCATCGACGCCGTGCTGATGATGGTGGACGCCGGCTTCGGCATCACGGTCCTGCCAAGGTATCACCGGATGCTGGCTTCGCCCAGCCTGCGGTTCGTCGAAATAGAGGACGAGGACCTGCGCGTGGACATCCTGGTTTGCTGGAAAACCGCCAATCCGAACCCCACCATTCCGCTGTTCCTTCAGGAGATGGACCGACTGCTGGCCGAGCGGAACGCGGACTTTTTTGGCGCCGGCGAAAAATAAAACGCCGGGCCGCATCACATAAGCCCGGCTCTTGTGACAAAAGTCATACCCGCTAACCGTATTCTCGTTTTATCTTTGGATTATACCACTTCTCAAAGCGGTATATTCGTCAGCCCTCCTACTTCCTGCCTGGCTCCCGGTTCCTGCAGCGAGATCGGGAGCGCTTTTTTTTGCCGCATTTTCCCCCGTTTTGTCTCCGCCGCTGCCGGGCGATCCCCCGCTCCCGGTTTTACGCGCCCGCGGCAACGCGAAAGAAACGAGAAGACCAAACAGCGTCATGCCGGCCATACAGGCGAACGCGGCCGAAATGCCGTCCAGCGCGGCGGCGCCGGGATCGGCAGCCGGGCTTTTGGCCGTCGCGCTGTTCATGACGGAAACGATGATGGCCGTGCAGATGGCCCCGCCCGTCATGCGCATCGTGTTGATCATGGCCGACCCGTGCGGCACCAGTGGCGGCGACAAAGTGTTCAGGCCCGCCGTGACGAGCGGCATCATGTTGAGGGAATTGCCCAGCAGGAGCAAAGCATAGCTGAAGGAAACGCATATCGCCGGATCATCCATGTCCAAATTCACAAGCAGCAGCATCGCCGCCGAACCCAGCGCAAAGCCCGCCACCGACAGCACCCGCGCGCCGCTCCGGTCAAAAATTTTTCCGGCAAACAGGCTCAGCACGCCAAACACGATGGCGGCCGGCATCATGACAAGGCCGGTGAACGAAGCCGAATGCCCCCGCAAATCCTGCAGATAGATCGGCACCAGAATCTGGGTCACGTTCATGAGCGTAAAAATGATAACGGTCAAAAGGACGCTCTGCACGAAAACCCTGGAGCGGAACACGCGAAAGTTCAGGAAAGGCCTTACCAGAAAATTTTGCCGGATGACAAGCAGCCCGACCATGAGCGCCCCTGCGGCGATCGGACCGAAAACCGCCGGATCGGCAAGGGAGGCGGTTCCGACAAGGCTGAATCCGTACAGGAGCCCGCCCCAGCCCAGGCATGAGAGCGCAAGCGACAGCACGTCCATTTTGACCGGGCGCTGCTCCGTCACATTGCGCATGATTTTGAGCGCGACGAAAAAAACCGCCAATCCGGCCGGCGCCATGAACCAGAACACGGCCCGCCAGGAAAAAAGGTCCGCAATCCATCCCGACAAAACGGGAGCCACCGTCGGCGCGAAAGCGATGACGGTTCCGTGGATGCCCATGACGGCTCCGCGCTTTTCCACCGGATAAGCGGTCATAATGACCGTATGCAAAAGGGGAAGCAAAAGTCCCGCCCCGCACCCCTGAAACACCCGTGCGGCCAGAAGAAAAGGAAACGATGGCGCCGCAGCGGCCAGCAAAGTTCCCGCCAGAAAAAAGCCCAGCGCGGCCAAAAGCAGGCTGCGCGACGAAAAGCGTTCAATCAGGAAAGCGGTTACGGGTACGAGCACGCCATGGGTCAGCATGAAAATCGTAAACAGCCACTGGGCCTCTGCCGCATCAATGCCCAAATCGCCCATAATGGCCGGAACGATCGTAAAAAGCGACGTCTGGTTCATGACGCTCAAAAAAGAGCCGGCAAACAGGACGCCCACGATCCTTCTTCGGCTGAACGGCAAATTTTGCCCTATCCTTTGCCCCATCCGATGACGCTCCCCTCCGACGCACTACGTCCGAATATAGTTCCTGCGCGACGGCAGAATCAACGTATCACCGGGGCCAAAACGCCGGCGGATTTTCATACATTTGGTCAATTCCCATTCCGCATTCGCGCTTAAACGCCGCCGGCGCGCCCAGCCGAGGCACCTGGCGGGTTGCAGCCGATTGATGATCGTCACCGTTTCCGCTCTTGTTACATATTGATTTGGCTTGAGTTTCTCATATGCAGATTTCTCCTTGTTTATGTCGTCCGCTCTTTATGCAACTATTGTTTTATCAGCCATCCGGATGCATCCACAAGTGAGAAAAATCATGTATGAATTATAACATTTGACATGTCGCCTTCCGGCAATCTGTTGACGCCAAACGGTTGACAAAACCGGCCGCATCATGAACAATAATAATGTATTTATTCATCTATCGCGAACGTTATTCGATAATATCGAACGGAAGGGAGGAATCATGTCCGACAAACGCATCCAATCTGTCGACCGTGCGCTGGATATTCTCGAACTTTACCTCACTTCTCCCGAAGAGCTCAGCGTCAAGGAAATCAGCGAAGCGATGGGCCTGTCCAAAAGCA
>ERZ795043.1680-NODE-1680-length-10254-cov-4.166291_pt1 | contig 10254 bp, 10 predicted proteins | sample MGYA00375127_ERZ795043 | MGnify/ENA primary metagenome ERZ795043 (study PRJEB30172, sample SAMN05518447) | compost metagenome | isolation source: Feedstock adapted compost from Newby Island compost facility, Milpitas, CA | place: USA:Newby Island compost... | reverse complement strand
ATGCGTTACGGATCTCTCCTGCCCATCAGCGGCGCGATGAACGCCCCGATGTCGCCGCCCTGCACGCCATATCGGTCATAACCGAGCCGCCGCATCAGCTCGACGGGCGCGTCGGCCACTTTTCCGTCCGTCCATCCCGGTTGGCGAATCGGCCCCGAGAAACCGTGGCCGGGAAGCGACGGAATGACGAGGTGAAACGCCTGATCCGGATCGCCTCCGAAGGAACGCGGGTCGCTCAGCGGACCGATGACCCGCAAAAATTCGACGACGGAACCCGGCCAACCGTGAATGAGCAAGAGCGGCAGCGCATTCGGCTCGGGAGAGCGCACGTGCAAGAAATGCACATTCTCGCCTTCAATCGTCGTCGTAAACTGCGGATACCGGTTCAGCTCCTCCTCGTGTTTTCGCCAGTTGTAAACGGATCCCCAATAGGCGGCCAGCTCTTTCAGATAGGCAAGCGGCACGCCCCGGCTCCAACCGACTTCCGGCAAATCGTCCGGCCAACGGGTCCGCCGCAGACGGTCCCGCAAATCATCTACCTGATCCTGGGAAACCTCAATGCGGAAAGGGCGGATGGCGGTATCCCCGCTGCTTTGCTGTGCGCCAAATTCGGACAGTACATGTGTCATAGGATCTCCTCCTCAAATTAGGGAAATGTGCAGTGCGCCTTCATGGCTCACTGGCAATATTCATTTTAGAAGGGAGATGCTGACAACTATATGTCAGGAATTTGGAATGACCGACAAAAATTTGTCGGATGCCGGAAAAATGGGTGTAACAATGGGTGTACGAAAAATAGGTGCGCCTTATGCGGTACGATTCAGCGAATGCGGATCGTCCATACTCCGGAGCAAACGACGGTTTCGGCACTTTTCGGACGAAAAAACCCTTGATTCATCGGAAGACCGACAAATCAAGGGTTTTGTATCAAGGTTCGGTTTGCCGTCTTCGGCTTTCCGCCGCAATGTCCGTTTTTTCCGCGGCGGCCGCATCATTTCGCGAATACCGGATGACGCCGTTCTGACGGACGCTCACGACGAGGCCCTGATCTTCCAGGAAATCGAGGGCGCCGATAATCGACGACATGACGAGTGAAAATTGACGCTGATATTCGGTCGGGTAATATTTTTGCGCGAGTTCGAAGGCGGTCGTCGGCCGATCCGGGAACAGCGACAGCAATCGCCGCACTTTTCTTTCGATGTGGGCAAGCCGCTGGTCCACCGTCTGACGGTAATTTCGGAAAGGTTCCCCGTGACCCGGCAGCGCCAGCTCGGCGTCGATGTTCCGGCATCTCTTCAGCGAACGGTAATAGGTCACGAGCGTTTTCAACCGTCCGCCGCGCAAATCCGGCTCGACGATCGCATTGCTGTTGATTCCGGGCAGCACATGGTCGCCGGAGAAAAGCACCTTTTCGCGAGCATCGTACAACATCACGTGATCCGGCGAGTGACCGAAAGATTCGATCGGTTCGAGTCCGGCGACGGCGGACAGCGCATCCGGCGCGGCCGGGCGAATGTCCCCGTCCACCTGCAGCCGCGCGTATTCCTTCTGCCTTCGCCGCAATCCGGCGATTTCCGCTTCCCCCAGCTGCCCGCAGCCCATGTCGCGATACAAATTCCGGAAAAATTCGACTCTCATTTCGGCATATGCGGGATCGAACCGCATCCTCGGAATCGCTTCGGGATGGGCGAACACGGGAATGTTTCGCTCGGCCAGCAGACGGTGCAAAAGCCCGATGTGATCTTCATGATGGTGGGTGATCAGCACGCGGTCGATGTCGCCGATGGACCGCCCCGCCTGTTTCAGCGTATCGAGCAGCCGCTCCCAGTTTTCATCGGAGTCCGCGCCGGCGTCGATCAACGTCAAACCGTATTCGTTTTCCAGCAAGTAGGCGTTTACCCCACCGTTATGATAAGGCATCGAAATCATGTAGACGATCTGTTCGCCATGAATGATTTTTTGCATTGCGCTCGCCTCTAAAGATGTCGACATCGCGTAAGGAATGGTTTCATTATACAATGGCCGCGGTTCGAATCACAAAAGGGACGGATGGCCGTCCCCAAACAGGTGATACGGGAGAGTATCGGTTACGCAAAAAATCGCGGCGGCGCTGATCCCGCTTAGGCACGGACGGGAACAGCCGCGAATTTCACACACGACGGCTGGGTAACGCGCGCGGACGTTCCTGTCGGAACGGGAACGCCGTCCTCGTTCAGCCGAAACACCGCGAGCGAATCCGAATCCTGATTCGCCACGACGAGAAACCGTCCGTCCGGCGTCAGCGCAAAATGCCGCGGCGTCTTCCCGCCGCTCGGCGTATGGCAGAGCAGCTCCAGGCGGCCGTCGTCGCCGACGCGGTACGTGACAATGCTGTCATGACCGCGGTTGGAAGCATACACCCGCGTCCCGTCATGGGATATCGCGATTTCCGCGCACGTGTTTCCCGCGACATCGTGCGGCAGAGCGAATATCGTCTGAAGATGCGCCAGCGTCCCGTCCGCCCGGTTCAGCGCGTACGCGGACACGGTGGAGCTCATCTCATCCGCCACATACACGAACGGCTGCTTCGGATGAACGGCGATATGCCGCGGTCCCGCGCCGGGCGCCGCCTTCGCTTGTCCTGTGGGCGTCAAAGTTCCCCGCTCCGCATCCAAACGGTAAGCATAGATCGCATCGGTTCCAAGATCCGCCACGAGCCAGAGGTCGGACTCGGGAACCGGATAAATCGAATGCGGGTGCGGCGACTTCTGCCGGTTTTCGTCCACGCTGCGGCCGACATGCCGCACCTGCTCGGAATGCGGACCGATGCGGCCGTGATCGTCGATGGGATACACCAAGACGTTGCCGCTGGAATAGTTGACCAACAAGAGCCACCGGCCCGTCGCGTCCACCATGGCGTAGCAGGGGTGGTCGCCGTGGGATGGCTGCCGGCTCAGCTCGTGCAGCGATCCGTCTTCCTCTACGCGAAGGGACGCCACCGCGCCGTTGAACGTCTCGCTGACCGAAAACACCAGCTTCCCTTCTCCCGTTACGGCGAGAAACGCCGGATTCTCCACGCCTGCGGACCCGCCAATCCGCTCCAGCGCCCCGGTTTCCCCGTCCATGCGGAACAGATGAATGCCTGCTTCCGCTGCCGGACTATACGAGCCGACATACATCGCAAACGACTTGCCCGACATCCTTGACTTCCTCCTCCCGCGCAGCAAACGCTGCCGTAGTGACATTTCATCGCCAATGCCGGAAACGAGTCCGATCGCGGACGTTCAACGTCCGGGAACCGGTGTTTCCAGCACTCGCTTCAATTCCACCATCATCGCGCCCATCCGTTCGCTTTCGGGAACGACGACGCGCCGGACGCCTTCTTCCCTCAACGCTTCGGCCGTCACTTTGCCTACGGCCGCCGCCCAAACCGTGCTGTTGAACCGCTCGGTCAACTGTTGCGCCCAGCCGTGCTCCTTCGCATACCGGTACAAAAACCGCACTTGCACCGCCGCCGTAAAGCAGACGGCGGACACGGAACTTTCCGCAATTTCTTCGCACAACCGCCTCGTCAAGCCTTCATCGGAAGGCAAGTGCCGATAGGGCATCCACTCCCTGACCTCGGCGCCACGGCTTTTCAGATATTCGGTCAGCTTCGGGACCGGCTCGCCGTGCAGCTGGACCGACATCGTCCGACCCGCCAAGTCGTGCGCATCCAGCGCCCGGATCAGCCCCTGCACCGTTCCGTCATCGTCGACGACCGCCGGCCGGATGCCGAGCTTTTGGAGAGCGGCGGCGGTTTTGTAGCCTCTCGCCGCCACCCGGCATTGCGCGAGGCGTTCCTGGATGCGGGACCGCATACGAGCGGCTTCCGCCCGGTCCAACAGCGCTTCCAGCCCCATCCCGGTCGTCAACACCATCCAGTCGACCGGGTTTTCCGAAAGCCGGTGAAGCTCGCGTTCCACCTCATCCGCGAGAAACTCCGTCCTCTGCATCGGCATCGGGACCGGATTGCCGCCCTGTTTTTCAATGATCGTTTCCAGTTCGCGGATTCTCCGGGAAGCCGCGATCACAATACGTTTTCCCTGCAGACTTCCGGCCATGACGATCCCTCCCCCGCGCGATTCCGCGGATCAAAACCGAAAACTCAACGTGCTCATCGTTCCGTGCTCCATCGTATCAAACAACACTTGCGGTTTGCGCTCCGGATTCCCGCTGCCCATGGCGATGAACAGCGGCACCAGATGTTCCGGCCGCGGCACCGCCATGTTCGCGTACGGCGCCAGCGACTCGTACCGGACCAACGATTCCGTATCCCCGGCCAGCACTTTGTCGCGGATCCAGCCGCTGAACTGGACGGCCCACTCTTGCGGCGGCGCGTCTTTGCGCATGTCAAACACGCGCAGATTGTGCACGACAAAGCCGCTGCCGATCACCATGACGCCCTGCTCTTCCAATCCGCGCAGCGCTTCGCCGATGGCAAACTGCTGCTTCGGCGGCAGGAACGGATGGACGGACACCGGCACAATCGGAATGTCCGCATCCGGATACGCATGCATCATGATCGGGAAGACGCCGTGGTCGAGACCGCGGTACCGGCTGCGCACCGGAATGCCGCGCTTGCGCAGCCGTTCCTCCACGAGCGAGGCGACGGCGGTCGAGCCCCGCGCCGGATACCGAACCTGATAATATTCGTCGGGGAAACCGTAATAATCGTACACCATTTCATGCACATCGTCCGTGGCGGAGACCGTCGTGACGTCGCTTTCGAAGTGGGCGGAAAAAATGACGATCGCTTCGGGCCGGTACGTTCGGCCGAACTCGGCCAGAAACTTCGTGTAATCGGTGTTTTCAAAAATCGTGAACGGACTGCCGTGTGCCAAAAAAACCGGCGCAATCATTTCATCGCCTCGCTCTCTTGACGCGGTTTGCCTATTTCCACCAGCGACCGGTTCAGCAAAATCAACGAGGAAAGCAGCACCATCACCAGGCCGGTGCCGATCAGCGGCCATTCGATGGGGACAATGTCCGCGATCGGACCGAAGACGAGCATCCCGATGGGCATCGTCGACGTCGAAATCATTCCCATGATCCCGAACACCCGCCCCAGGTAATTTTCATCGACTCTTTCCTGCAGCAGCACATAGCTCGGCGTGTTCAAAAGCGGCAAGGCCACCCCGAAAATCCCCATGAACAGCAAGTAAATCCAGAACACGGGCACCACCCCGAGCGCCAGCGCGCACAAGCCCATGATCGCGGACGAGAACGCGATCGTATGCACGCGGTTGGTGAAGCCGCCCCAGGCGGCGATGATGCCGCCGCCCGCCATCATGCCGATCGAAAACACGAGTTCGATGGCGGTCAGCCGCCATACCGCGTCGCCGAAGCTGCGCGTCACCTGCAGCGGCGTCAAGAAGGCGGCGGGCGTCATCAACCCGTTAAAAAGCCCGAGAAAAATGAAAAACGGTTTGAGAAACGCGTTCTGCCGAATGTACGCAAGTCCGAGTTTCATATCTTGGAAATATCCGATTTCCTGCGTTTCGGCCGCTTTTTCATGCGCCGGAATGCGCACGAGCCAGAGCAGCACCCCGATGGCCAGGGCGGCGGTGACGACGTCGACGAGGAAAATCGTTTCGATCGCCGCGTAGGACAAAAGCGCGGCGCTGACGGCGGGAGCGACCAGCATGTTGAGCGACTGCAAACTTCCGTTGATGCCGTTGATTTTCGTCAACGCGTCTTTGGGAACGATTTGCGGCAACACCGCGCCGACGGCCGGGGTCTGGACGCCGGTTCCCACCGCGCGCACCGCCGCCATGACATACAGCAGCCAATTGGCGCCGTAACCGAGATGAAACACGATCGCGAGAATCAGTGTGGCCAGCGCGATAAACGCGTCGGAAATAATGATCAGCAGCTTGCGGTTTTTGCGGTCGGCCCAAACTCCCGCGAAGGGAGACAGCACAAACGCAGGCAAAAATCCGCACAAAATGTAGATCATCATGACGACGCCGGACTTGGTCGACAGCGTGAGATGCCACATCATCGCGTATTGAACGAGCGACGAGCCGAACAGCGACAGCGTCTGGCTGCCCAAAAACAACGCGATGTTTTTTTTCCATCCGGAGCCGGAAGACGGAGGCGCGGACGTTGCTGCGGACTCCATTCGTTCCATCCTTTCCGTGTCCATGTCCCGATACATGAGCCTTCGTTCAAAAGTGACCTCCCAAAAAGCATACAGGAAAAGGAAATACTTTGCAATTCCGATTTTCAAGACGATTTCAAGACGCCCCGGTCCCCACGGAGACGAACCGGCGGCAACCGCGCGAGGACCGCTCGATGACGCGAAGCCGCGCGTCGATGCACCTGAAAACCAATCCGGGACACACCGGGAAATCCGCTCTATGATGCGCCGGAAAGCTGCACGACAATGCACCTTTCCGCGCGACCTCTAATACGATGAAATAGATTTGCGGGCGTACGTCCTGAAAGGTGGGATTACGGTGACACAGTTAGTCCCCGGAGAGGCGCTGCATTTTTTTGCGGAAGGAAACACGGCGCGCGGTTCGGTCAGCTTGCTGGATTCGTCGCTGCAAGACCTCGACCGCGTCTACATTCTGAAAGGCGGACCGGGTACGGGCAAGTCCGGCCTGATCCGTTATGTCGGCGAGCATTTCGAGAGGAAAGGTTTTCACGTATGGTGGCTGCACTGCGCGCGCGACCACCACTCGCTGGACGGCGTCGTCATTCCCGGCCTGAAAGCGGGAATCGTCGACGGCACGCCGCCCCATGTGGTGGAACCGAAATTGCCCGGCGTAGTGGAGCAGTATGTCAATCTGGGAGAAGCGTGGGATGCCGAGGCGCTGCGAAGCCGGAAACGGGAATTGGAAACCCTTCACCACCGTATCCGGGAAGCGCTGGACCGCGCCTACGGCGGATTTGCGGAAGCTCTGCGCATTCACGACGAATGGGAAGCGATCTATATTGAAAACATGGATTTCCGCGCGGCCGACCAGCTGAAAGATCACTACGTCCGCCTGCTGTTCGGCAGCGAACGAAGGGCGCGCGAAAGCCGGATCGACCGCCGGTTTCTCGGCGCGGCGACGCCCGCGGGCGCCGTCGATTTTGTCCCCAATTTGACGAAGGGGTTGAAACGCTATCTCGTCAAGGGACGGCCGGGAAGCGGAAAATCGACGATGCTGAAACAGCTGGCGAACGAGGCGGCGCAGCGCGGGTTGGACGTGGAAATGTATTACTGCGGGTTCGATCCGAACAGCGTGGACATGATCATCGTGCGGGAACTCGGCATCGCCGTGTTCGACAGCACGGCGCCGCACGAATATTTTCCGGAACGTCCCGACGACGAAATCATCGACACCTACGCCCACTGCATCCGTCCGGGCACCGATGAACGGCACGCGGACGAACTGGCGGCGCTGCGGTCGCGTTACGCTTCCCGGATGAAGTCTTCCATCGCCTGTTTGGCGGAAGCCGCTTCCTATCACCGCGAATTGGAAAAATGGTACGTTCAGGCGACGGATTTCCGCATCGTCGACCGGATAAAAGAGCGCATCCTGCAGGACATCGCCGGCCTGGCGGTGTAAGCGGCCGGGAACATCACGGTTCTCCCGTTCGCATCACGCGAGCCTATCCGTCATTTCCCGTTGCGCCGCCGGCCGCCGCTTCCCAGGACGCGCACAAAATTTCTTCGTCATCGGCGGCAAGTTCGCCGCCGATCTGCACTTCGATGATCTCCAGCGCGCTCGCCGCGCGTACCGCATGATTCGCTCCCGGGGGGATGTAAAGCACGTCCCCGGCCCGGATCGGCCTCAGTGCGCCGTCCAAAATCCATTCCCCGGCGCCGGAGACCACGGTGCAAATTTCCGACCGTTTCCGATGCCGATGATAAGACGTATGCGCCCCCGGGCGCATTTCCACTTTTCGTGTGACCGTTGGCGGTTCGGTCATCGTGCGGTCGAGAACCCGGTATTTCCCCCAGCTCGTTTCCCCCACCATGGCGAACGGCGGCGGCAGCGGCCGGGCGGCCAGCTCCTGTTTGATCCGATTCGCCTGTCCCTTGTCCGCGACGAGGACGCCGTCGGGGCCGGCCGCCACGATGGCGTTCGGGATGCCGATCACGCGGACCGGCACATCCAGCTCGTTGATCAGACACGTGCCGCGGGAGTCGTCGGAAACGTGCCCGATGCCGACGACACGGCTTCCCGCCGCTTCGGCCAACTGGTTCCAGTCGCCGAGATCCCGCCACGTTCCCCGGTACGGCACCACGATGCGCGACCGCGTTTTCTCGGCCACCTCCACGTCGAAACTCATTTCGGGAAGCGACGCGTAAACGTCGAGCAGTTCCGCGGGGCGTGCCGGCACGCCTATTTCGGCCATGCGGGACAACATGAACGAGACGGTGAAAGCGAACACGCCGCAGTTCCATAAGGCGCCGCGGGCGATCAGACGAGCCGCCTCCTGCCCGTCCGGTTTTTCCGCAAACCAAGACACGAAATCATAGTCTGCGCCGCCGCTGCCGCTCGGCACGATGTAGCCGTATTGCGAAGAAGGATGATCGGGCTCCACGCCGATCATCGCCAGTTCCGCCCCCGATCGGGCGAGCAAAGCCGGCAGTCGGCCGACCGCCGCAAAAAACGCCGGCTCCGCATAGCAGTCCGCCGGAAGGACGCACAACGTTTCTTCGGGATCGGCGTGCGCTTCGGACGACAGCGAGGCGGCGGCCAGCGCAACGGCCGAGAACGTTCCCCTCCTGAAAGGTTCCGCGAGGACGGGGACCGCGTCTCCGACGTGATGGCGCACGGCTCCCACCTGGCTTTCGTGCGCGACGATCGTCGTATGCTCCAAGAGACCCGCGTCATGCAGCATTCTGCAAACGCGCTGAATCATCGATTCTTTTTCGCCGCGCTCGTCGGGCAGCAGCTTGACGAACGGTTTGGAACGAATGTCGTTGGACAGCGGCCACAGCCGTTTCCCGGAGCCTCCGCAGAGCAAGAGCAAACGCAAACTCGATTCCTCCCGGCGGAATGGGGCGGCGCATCGGGGCGTCGCCCATTCCGGATGATGTTGAAGACAATCGGCGGCGCTTATCTTGGGGGGCCCTCCCCGCTATTGCCGCTGCAGGTCAGCGCGGTATCCTATCGCTGCGCACGCGGCCGGAAGCTGATGAACGGCAAACGCGCCTCCGCAGGCTTGCGCGCGTACACTTTGCGCTGATGGAACGACAGCGACCGGTACCGCCGGGCATACGACCGAATTTTTTGCGGTGTCAGCTTTCCGATCGGCGTGCGCAAACTTTTGTTGAGCGCCGGTTTCCGGATGACGCCGTCCGGGTTCATGCCGTACACAAAGTTGCCGTACGTCTCAAATTCCGAAAAAGCGAACGGCTTCGTACGGTCGATGTTGTTTAAAATCGCCTCGTACCAGCTCGTGTGATGGCGCGATTCGATCGTCCGCTTCAGCTGCGCCAGCTTCTTCTTGTTGAACAGCATGTAGTGGGTGACAAAAGACAGACGGGATGACGGCGGTTTCCCGAGCAGTCTGCGGTACATCCGGTAATATTCCGGCTGCGTCCACCGGCGGCAGTAAAACACCGTCTTACCGCCGACCTTGAATACGTGAGGGCGGATCAGCACGGTGTCCGCGTCCACGACGAGAAAATGGTCCGCGGCGCACAGTTTGTCTCCGCTCCATTTCAAGAGCTGCTGAAACAGCCAGCCGGACTTCTCCCATTTGCGCGAACGGTAGTTGATGTGTTTTTTCGTGATGGGCAGCACGGTGTTTTCATCGACGAACCGGCAGCGCTTTTGCTCGCACAGGCGTTGGATGCGCTCGCTCCTCGGAGAGACCACCAAAATTTGCCCGATCGGATGTTTGACCTGTTGGCGGATGGCGTCGATGACGCGGGGAAGCGTCTTGAGATCTTTCTCGACGGCGGGAATCAGCACATCGATGCGCGGCGTTTCGGACCGCCGCATTTTCACTGCCGACATCGTCTCCACTCCATTGAACCAGTATGGAACAAATTATGCCGTGACCGGGAATAACGGCACGGCCATTGGCTCAATCCGTTTCCCTGGCGAAATGGAGCGCCTCCCGCCGCGCTTCTTGCGGATCGGGCATTTCCGATTCGTCTGCCTTTGAAGGGGATTCGAGCGGGGGATACGAACAGGGGATACGAGCGTTTAAGTAAGCGCTTTGAGGGCATCGAGTAGGAGGGGGCGGCTAGCCCCCGTCCTCTCTCACCACCTAGCATGCGGG
>ERZ795043.1679-NODE-1679-length-10269-cov-39.711768_pt1 | contig 10269 bp, 9 predicted proteins | sample MGYA00375127_ERZ795043 | MGnify/ENA primary metagenome ERZ795043 (study PRJEB30172, sample SAMN05518447) | compost metagenome | isolation source: Feedstock adapted compost from Newby Island compost facility, Milpitas, CA | place: USA:Newby Island compost... | reverse complement strand
ACCTCCCGGGCCAGGCGCAGGCAGTGTTCCAAGACCTCCTTGGGGCTTGCCTCCCGGCGAAAAAAGCCCTGCTTGCCCATCGGGGCGGGAATATACACCTGTCGTCCCGACCTTTGCAAGGCAAGCCCACAGAGACTTGACACGCCCCGGCCCCCCGGGTATATTTACTTTGAGTCGGGAAAAAAAGAAAATCTTCCCTAATGCCCACGGCGGCCCGGCTCGGTTGGAGGTGCGTTATGCGGAAAGGGTGGTTCGGCTTTTTGGCCCTCCTGGTCCTGGCAGGCGGCGCTTGGGCGCAGCAGCGGCCCCTGGTGGTGGGGGTGAGCTGGGCTAACTTCCAGGAGGAGCGCTGGCGCCGCGACGAGACGGCCATCAAGGAGCAGCTGGCCCGCATGGGAGCTCAGTATGTGAGCACCGATGCGCAAAGCTCGGCGGAAAAGCAACTGAACGACATAGACAGCCTCATCGCCCGCGGGGTAGACGCCCTCATCATTCTGGCTTGGGACAAGGACGCTATCCTCCCGGCGGTGCAGAAGGCGCGGGCAGCGGGCATCCCGGTGGTAGCCTATGACCGGCTGATCGCCGATCCTTACGCCTTCTACATCTCCTTTGACAACGTGGAGGTGGGGCGGCAGCAGGCGCAGGCAGTGTACCGGGTGCGTCCTAGAGGAAACTACGTTTTCATCCTGGGCTCGCCCACGGATCCCAACGCCGACCTCTTGCACCAGGGGCAGCTAGAGGTTCTTCAGCCCGCCATTAATAGGGGCGAGATCCGCGTGGTGGGGAAGCAGTACACCGAGGGGTGGCGGCCGGAGATCGCCCAGCGCAACATGGAGCAGATCCTGGCTGCTAACCGTAACCAGGTGGACGCAGTGGTGGCTTCCAACGACGGAACCGCCGGTGGTGTGATCGCCGCCTTGGCGGCCGTGGGCCTGGCGGGGAAGGTGCCCGTATCCGGCCAGGACGGGGACTGGCCCGCTTTGAACCGGGTGGCCCGGGGTCTGCAGACGGTGAGCGTGTGGAAGGATGCCAAGGAGCTTGGACGCCGGGCGGCGGAGATTGCGGTGCTCCTTGCCCGGGGGACCCGCCCCGACCAGATCCCGGGTGTCCAGAAGTTCCGGGTTCCCGGGGATCCCAGGGGGACCGTAGTGAACGCCGTTCTTCTTAAGCCCATTCCCATAACCCGGGATAACTTGCATATCGTCCTCGAGGCCGGCTGGATCACCAAGGAGGCCCTCTGCCAGGGGGTAAGCGGGCCCCAGGCCCCGGCGGCCTGCCGCTAGCCCTTTCGGGCCCAGGGGGGTGTCCCCCTGGGCCCTTTGGGGGAAAGGCGATGGAGGCGATGCGACCTCTGAACCAAGCTTCCCGTCAGGAGATTGGCCTTCACTCCCAGAACCTCTTTCTGCTTCTCGTCTTGGGGGTTCTTTGGGGTGTTTTTCACCTTCTGACCTTGGGCCAGCCGGGCCAGTTCTTAAGCCCCCAGAATCTATGGAATCTCTCCGTGCAGACCGCTGTGGTGGCCATCCTGGTGGGGGGGATGGTCTTGGTCATCGTGGCCCGGCAGATTGACCTCAGCGTGGGTTCCCTTTTGGGGTTCACCGGGATGGCCATGGCCCTTTTGCAGGCGGTGCCGCCTATCGGCGAGGGGTGGCCCTGGCCTTTGGCCCTTTTGGTGGGCCTCGCTTTGGGGACCGGGGCGGGCCTTCTTCAGGGTTACCTTATCGCTTACCTCGGGGCCCCTTCTTTCATCGTCACCATGGCCGGGCTTCTGGTCTTCCGCAACGCCGCCTACCTTATCGCTGAGGGGAGGACCATCGGGCCTCTCCAGGACGGCTTTCTGGTCCTGGGCGGGGGACTTCAGGGCTCCATCGGCCCCTTCTGGTCCTGGGTGGTGACCCTCCTGGCCCTCGCCTATACCCTCGGCGCGGTGTGGCGGGGGCGGTGGCTTCGGCAGCGGCACGGCCTTCCGGTCCGCCCCCTTTGGCTGGACGGGCTCCTAAGCCTCTTTCTGGCCGGCCTTTTTGGGGGGTTTTTGTGGGTGATGAATAGCTTCCCCCACCCCGTCACGGGCCAGGGACGAGGGATTCCCGTGCCCGTGTTGGTGGCCCTGGGGGTCCTCATCTTCCTCCACTGGCTTTCCCAGCGCACCCGGTTCGGGCGGTATGTCTACGCCATCGGTGGCAACCCGGAGGCGGCTTTGCTGGCGGGGATTCCTGTGCGCCGGATCCAGGTCTTGGTGTTTGGTCTCATGGGGCTTCTGAGTGGTCTGGCCGGGGCGGTCCAGGCGGCGAGGCTGGCCTTTGTGCCCACGGGGATGGGGACTCTTTTGGAGCTTTACGTGATCGCTGCGGCCGTGGTGGGGGGCACCTCTTTGGCCGGGGGCAGCGGCACCATCCTGGGAGCGGCTTTGGGGGCCCTCATTATGTCCAGCCTGCAAAACGGCTTGGTGCTCCTGGGCGTGCCCACGGAGTGGCAGAACCTGATCCTGGGCGTGGTCCTGGTGGCGGCCGCCGTGTGGAACGCCCGTTTTCACCGGAGGCGGTCATGACGCCTTTGCTGCGCGCCGAGGAAATTTCCTTGCGCTTTGGGGGCCTCCAGGCCTTGGACCGCGTTTCCTTTGACCTCTATGAGGGCGAGGTCCACAGCCTGGTGGGCCACAACGGGGCGGGGAAGACCACCTTCATCCGGGTGCTCTCGGGAGTCTATGCCCCCCAGGAGGGAAGGCTCCTCCTCCGGGTGGGGCAAGAGCTTCGGGAGGTGCGCTTCGCTTCCCCGCGGGATGCCCAGCGCCACGGGATAGAGACCATTCACCAGAACTTGGCCCTGGCCGACAACCTAGATGCGGTGGCCAACGTCTTCCTGGGCCGGGAGCGGGCCCGACGCTTTTCTTTGGACGAGGAGGCCATGGAGGCGGAAGCCCGCAAGGTTTTGGAGCGGGTGGGGGCGAGGCTTCCCTCCCTACGGGTGCCCGTGCACCGGCTTTCCGGCGGCCAGCGCCAGGCGGTGGCCATCGCCCGAGCCCTCCTCTTCCGGGCCCGGGTGCTCATCATGGACGAGCCCACGGCTGCTTTGGGTCCTGGGGAGACCGCCCGGGTCAAGGCCCTCATCCGGAGCCTTCGGGAAGAAGGGCTGGGCATCATCCTCATCAGCCACGACCTTCACGACGTCTTTAACCTGAGCGACCGGATCACGGTCATGAAGGGGGGGAGGGTGGTAGGCACGGTGCGGGCCCGGGAGAGCAGCCAGGAGGAGGTTCTGGGGATGATCCTGGCGGGGGAGCGGAAGGGGTAAGCGAGGGGGTCTGGCAGAATGCGTACGGAGAAGCCCCCTGCTTCTGATCTTCCCAAGGGTGGCACGCGGCAGCTTCGCCGCTGGCACAAGGCCCGGATCCTGGACCTCTTGCGCAAGGAGCCCGGCCTTTCCCGGAGCGACCTGGCGCGGCACCTGGAACTCTCCCCTTCCGCCGTTACCGAAGTCGTGGCCGAGCTTTTGGAGGAGGGCCTTCTCTTGGAGCGCCCCCTTCCCCCCCAAGGGCAGGGGAGGCCTTCCATCGCCCTCGAGGTGGAGGGAAACCGGACCCTGGTCTTGGCCTGGGAGATTGACGTGGACCGCATGGCCGTGGCCCTGATGAGCCTTATGGGAGAGGTCCGGGCAAAGGTCCTCCTTCCCCCGGCTCCGAGGCATCCAAAGGAGGCCCTTGCCCTTTTGGTTGAGGCCACGGGCCCTTTGATAAAGGGGAAGCGGCTGCTGGCGGGTGCGGTCACCGTTCCCGGCCTCTTGGAGCCGGAGGAAGGGCACCTGACCCTGGCCCCCAACCTGGGCTGGAAGGATCTACCTTTTGGGCAGATGGTCCGAGAGGCCTTGGCGGAACTGGGTTTGGAGGGCCTTCCCCTGGTGGTGGAAAACGAGGCCAACGCGGCCGCATATGGGCTTTACGCCTTGGGAAGGTGGGAGGTGGACCACTGCCTTTACCTGAACCTGGGGGTGGGCGTGGGCGGGGGAGTGGTGGTGGACCGCAAGGTTTACCATGGTGCCCGCTTCCACGCGGGAGAGGTGGGGCATATCCCCCTGGACCCCGATGGACCCGCTTGCGGTTGCGGCAAACGCGGCTGCGCCGAAGTGTTTTTGAGCTACCGACGTTGGCAGGAGGGGGCTTCGGAAGAGCTTCTCAAGGAGATGGCCGAGAGGCTCGCTCACCTCTGCGCCATCGCTCTGAGCACCTTGGACCCCGGGCTGGTGGTCCTCGGCGGCCCCCTGGCCGAGGCTACCGGAGAGAAGCTTCTAGAGGAAGTGCGGAAGCGGCTTCCCCGCTACGCCCTAAGGGTGCACACCCCGGAGCAGGTGGTCCTTTCTCCCTTCAAACGGGAGGCGGCCCTTCTTGGGGCCGGGGCTTTGGCGGCCGCCCGCTTTATAGAAGAGCTGGCCTTTGCGGAGGTGGTGTAGATGTACGAGCCGAGACCGGAGCACAAGTTTACCTTTGGCCTTTGGACCGTGGGCAACGTGGGCCGCGACCCCTTTGGGGATGCGGTTCGGGAGCGGCTAGACCCCGTGTACGTGGTCCACAAGCTGGCGGAGCTTGGGGCCTACGGGGTGAACCTCCACGACGAGGACCTGATCCCAAGGGACACGCCCCCTAGCGAGCGGGACCGGATCGTAAGGCGCTTTAAGAAGGCCCTCGAGGAGACCGGCCTCAAAGTCCCCATGGTCACCGCCAACCTCTTTTCCGACCCCGCTTTCAAGGACGGGGCCTTCACGAGCCCGGACCCTTGGGTTCGGGCCTACGCCTTGCGGAAAAGCCTGGAGACCATGGATCTGGGGGCGGAGCTGGGGGCGGAAATCTACGTGGTCTGGCCGGGCCGGGAGGGGGCCGAGGTGGAGGCCACGGGCAAGGCCCGGAAGGTGTGGGGGTGGGTGCGGGAAGCGCTGAACTTCATGGCCGCCTACGCCGAGGACCAAGGCTACGCCTACCGCTTCGCCCTCGAGCCCAAACCCAACGAGCCCCGGGGGGACATCTACTTCGCCACCGTGGGAAGCATGCTGGCCTTTATTCACACCCTGGACCGGCCCGAGCGCTTCGGCCTGAACCCTGAGTTCGCCCACGAGACCATGGCCGGGCTCAACTTCGTCCATGCCGTGGCCCAAGTTCTGGACGCAGGAAAGCTCTTCCACATCGACCTCAACGACCAGAAGATGAGCCGCTTTGACCAGGACCTGCGCTTCGGCTCGGAGAACCTCAAGGCGGCCTTCTTCCTGGTGGATCTCCTGGAGAGCTCCGGCTACCAGGGCCCCCGCCACTTTGACGCCCACGCCCTGCGTACCGAGGACGAAGAAGGGGTTTGGGCCTTCGCCCGAGGCTGCATGCGTACCTACCTGATCTTAAAGGAAAGGGCCAAAGCCTTCCGCGAGGATCCCGAGGTCAAGGAGCTTCTTGCCGCTTACTATCAAGAAGATCCTGCGGCCTTGGCCCTTTTGGGCCCCTACTCCCGGGAGAAGGCCGAAGCCCTCAAGCGGGCGGAGCTGCCCCTCGAGGCCAAGCGGCGCCGGGGCTATGACTTGGAGCGCCTAGACCAGCTGGCGGTGGAGTACCTCTTGGGGGTGCGGGGGTGAGGGCGGCCATCGGTCTGGACTTGGGGACAAGCGGGCTCAAGGCCCTGGTGCTGGACGAAGAGGGTAGGAAGCACACAGAGGCCCGGGCCGGTTACCCCCTTCACACCCCGAGGCCAGGCTGGACGGAGCAGGATCCCCAGGACTGGGCCCGGGCCCTGAGAGAGGTGTTCCGGGCCCTGGCGCCGAAGCTTTCGGGCTTGGAGGTGGTGGGCCTGGGGCTTTCCGGGCAGATGCACGGGGCGGTCTTCCTGGACCGGGAGGGCCGTCCCCTCCTCCCCGCGCCCCTTTGGAACGACCAGCGCACAGAGGAGGAAGTCCGGTGGATGGAAGAGGTCGTCCCCCGGCCCGAGCTCATCCGCCGCACGGGCAACCCCGCGGTCACCGGCTTCCAGCTCCCCAAGGTCCTTTGGCTCAAACGCCACCGCCCGGACCTCTTCGCCAAGGTCCATCGGGTCCTCCTTCCCAAGGACTACCTCGGCTTCCTCCTCACGGGCGTTCAGGCCACGGAGTACTCGGATGCCTCTGGGGTGGGGGCCATGGACATTGCCCGCCGGGTGTGGGACGGCGAGCTCCTCCAGGCCTTGGGCCTCGTTTCCGACCTCTTTCCCGAGCTTGGGGAAAGCCACCGGGTAGTGGGGGGGTTGAGGCCAGAGTGGGCCGAGGTCCTGGGGGTGAAGGCGGGGGTTCCCGTGGTGGCGGGGGCGGGCGACAACGCCGCTGCCGCCTTGGGCCTGGGCGTTTCCCGCCACCGGAAGGGGGTGGGAAGCGTGTCCTTAGGAACAAGCGGGGTCCTCTTCCTCCCCTTAGAAACCCCGACCCCTGATCCCGAGGGTCGCGTCCACCTCTTCTGCCACGCCGATGGGGCCTACCACCTCCTGGGGGTTACCCTGAGTGCGGCCGGGAGCCTAGAGTGGCTGCGGAAGCTCTTTCCCGAGACCAGTCTGGAGACTCTTCTCCGGGAAGCCGAGGCTGTCCCTCTGGGGGCCCTGGGCCTCTACTTCCTTCCCTTCCTCGCCGGGGAGCGGAGCCCCTACCTCGAGCCCCGGCTCCGGGGGGCCTTCCTCGGACTTTCCCTGGCCCACACCCGCGGGCACCTGGTGCGGGCGGTGCTGGAGGGGGTGGCCCTGAGCCTCGGGGTGGTCCACCGGGTCATGCGCCGCCTGGCCCAGGCCGAGGCCTACCTGGCCACCGGGGGTGGGTCGGCCTCCGACCTCTGGCTGGCCCTCCTTGCCGGGGCCCTAGAGACTCCTGTCCTCCGGGTGGTGGGCGAGGAGGGGGCGGCGCGGGGCGCGGCGATCCTGGCCCTGGTGGGGACAGGGGTCTACCCCAGCCTGGAAGAGGCCCTCCGGGCCACCCAGCTGGAGGCGGTTCCCGGGCCGCCGCCCGTGGAAGGGGTTGGGGCTTTACTCCCGGATTACGAGGCCTGGGTGGAACTTCTTCTGGAACGCTACCGGAGGTTGCCGTGAACCTCGAGGCCCTGGAGAGGCTTCGCGGCTGGATGCGGGCGAAGGGCTTCTCCCGCTTCTACGTGGCCCGGCCCGAGAACTTCGCCTGGCTGGTGGGCGGGGCCAACACCCTGGGGATGGGGGAGGGCGTGGCCTACCTGGAGGTGGGGGAGGAGGTGGTCCTGCACACGAGCGCCATAGAGCACCCGAGGATGGTGGAGGAGGAAGCCCCGGGGCTTCCCGTGCGGGTCCACCCCTGGTACGCCTTCCCCCCACCGCCAAGCCCCAATGACCTGGAGCACGACCTCACCCCCCTCCGCCTCGTCCTCTCCCGGGGGGCCCAGGAGGCCTTTGCCCACCTCGGGCGGGAGGCGGCCATGGCGGTGGGGGAGGTGGTGCGCTCGGCCCGGCCGGAGTGGACGGAGTACGCCCTCGCCGGGGCCCTGGCGGAGGCGTTGTGGGGGAGGGGACTCCGGCCCTTGCTCCTTTTGGTGGCGGGGGAGGAGAGGCTTTTCCGGCACCGCCACCCCTTGCCCAAGGGGAAGCCTCTGGGGCGGGCCTTTATGGCGGTGGCGTGCGCGGAGCGGGGGGGCTTGGTGGCGAACCTTACCCGGATGGCGAGCTTCGGCCACGAGGAGGTGGAGGCCCGGTACCGAAAGGTTTTGGAGGTGGAGGCGGCGGCCCTTTCGGCTTCCCGGCCTGGGGCCACCTTGGCGGAGGTGTTTGCGGCGCTCCAGGGGGCTTACGCGCGGGTGGGGTTTCCCCTGGCCTGGGAGGAGCACCACCAGGGGGGCGTAGGGGGGTACCGGTCCCGGGAGGTTCTGGCCACCCCGGGGCACCCCTTGGCCCTGGAGGCGGGGATGGCCCTGGCCTGGAACCCGAGCCTGGCCGGGGCCAAGGTGGAGGACACCTTTCTTTTGACGGAAGCGGGCCTTTTGAACCTCACGGAAGACCCCGCCTGGCCCTTGGTGGAGGTGGGGGGAAGGAGGAGGCCGGACCTTTGGAGGGGAGGATGGTGAGGCTGGGTCTTGTGGGGGCGGGCTGGTGGGCCCGGGAGGTGCACGCCCCCGCCTTTCGGGGGGCCTCGGTCCGGATCCAGGGGGTCTACGCCGCGGGGAGCCCCCGGGCCAGGGCCTTGGCCGAGGCCTGCGGGGCGAGAGTCTATGAGGACTACCTGGACCTTCTGGAGAACGTGGACGCCGTGGCCATCGCCACGCCGGATGCCGTCCATGTACCCTTGGCCCTCGAGGCGGTGCGCCGGGGGCGGCACATCTTTCTGGAGAAGCCCGTGGGGGTGAGCCTGGAGGAAGCCCTCACCCTCTTAAGGGCCGTGGAGGAGAGGGACGTGGTGGCCATGACCGCTCTCACCGCCCGGGCCGACTGGGCGGCGGAGACCGCTGTCCGCTACCGAGAGGCCTTAGGGGAGGTCCTCACCTTCCGGGGGGCCTTCCTCGCCGACTACCTGGCGGATCCCCAGGCTCCCGTTCCCTGGCGGGGGAGGCTTGCCGGCGGGGGTCGGGCTGGGGTGGTGGGGGACCTCGGGGCCCACCTCTTTGACCTCACCGCCTGGCTCCTTGGGAAGCCGCTGGAGGAGGTCATCGCCCGTACGGAGATCCTCTTCCTTGGCCGGGAGAACCCGGATTGGGCGGGAATTCTGGCCCGTGCGGGCCAGACCTGGGGTTCCTTGGAGCTTTCCCGGGTCCATCCCGTCCGGCCGCAGCGGCTTTACCTGGAAGTGGAAGGCGATCGGGGTGCCCTCCGGGTTCTGCCGGCCCTGGCCGGGCGGGCCGAGGAGGCTGCGGTGTTTTGGTCCGAGCGCCCCGGGGCGTGGGAACCTCTTCTCCTGGATCCTGGGCTGTTGCGGGGTCGGGATCCCAGCGAGCCATGGGGCCTCTTTCACTTCCGCGAGCTCGTGCGGCGCTTTCTCCGCGCCATCGAGCTTGGAGAACAGCCGGTCCCTTCTTTGAGAGAAGGGGTTGTGGCTCAGGCAGTGATTGAAGCCGTTTTGGAGAGCAGCCTAGAAGGTAAGGCCAAGGAGGTAAAAGGTGTTTGAGGGAAGGGTTGCGGTAATCACGGGGGCGAGCCGAGGCATCGGGCGGGCCATCGCTTTGGCCCTGGCTGGACGGGGAGCGGACGTGGTACTCGCTGCCCGAGACCGGGAGCGTCTGGCCAAGGTGGCCCAGGAGGTGGAGGCTTTGGGCCGGAAGGCCTTGGTTGTGCCTGGGGACCTCCGGCAGGAGGAGGCTGTGGAGGCCTTGCGCCAGGAGACCCTCCGGACCTTTGGCACCGTGGACATCGTGGTGAACAACGCTGGGGTAGGAAAGTACGGGCCTCTTCTGGATTTCACCCCGGCAGACTACGACTGGATTATGGACACCAACATGCGGGCGAGTTTCCTGGTGACCCGCGCTTTTTTGCCGACCCTTCTCGCCAAGGGCTCCGGAGACTTGATCTTTGTAGCTTCTGTGGCGGGGCTCAAAGGTCTTCCGCATGAGGCGGTTTACTGCGCGAGCAAGTTCGCCCAGGTGGGTTTTGCTCAAGCTTTAGACCACGAGGTGAGGGAGAAGGGCATCCGGGTGAGCGTCATCGCTCCCGGTGGGGTGAAGACCGAGTTTGCCTTTGGCACGGGTAGGACGCCGGGGGATCCTCGTCTTGAAGCCTTCCTCCGCCCAGAGGAGGTGGCGGAAGCCGTTATCTTCGCCCTATCTCAGCCCCCTCACTCCCGGGTTTTCTTGGTGGGCGTGCGCCCTATGGTGGAGCCCCTTTAGACTGGGAACCGTTTTAGAGGCTGCCGTAGAAGTCTCCCACGGACGGCTGTGCGGCCTTGGTCAGCCGCAGTCTCTTACATCAGAGTGTTGGTGCTTCTCCACCAGGGAACACCCTGGGCGAGGTTGTTTTTGGTCCCCCGTGCTCAAAATAGACGATGCCCTTGAGGGAATGGGCTACAAGGGTCAGCGTCAAAGGGATTATCTTGGAGATTTCGTCATTAAGCCCACATTCCGCACCCCCTTCACTCCAGCAGGTAATATCGCCCGGCCCCCAGGAAGCGCACCGCGGTCTCATGATGTGGAGCTGGGTCGAAGACCAGCAACTTGCCCCCCCAGCTCTACCAAGCGAACCCACATGGACAGTTGAAACACTCAAAACTTGCACTTATTCACTGCGGGCATGAGTATGCTTGGGGACCACTTGAAGAGGGCTACTGGTTTCCCCTCTT
>ERZ795043.1678-NODE-1678-length-10270-cov-36.027313_pt1 | contig 10270 bp, 7 predicted proteins | sample MGYA00375127_ERZ795043 | MGnify/ENA primary metagenome ERZ795043 (study PRJEB30172, sample SAMN05518447) | compost metagenome | isolation source: Feedstock adapted compost from Newby Island compost facility, Milpitas, CA | place: USA:Newby Island compost... | reverse complement strand
CCTACCAGAAGCTCATATCTTGACCTAAGCGGAGCTAACTTGATATTCAAAATTTTTAATTTTAGTATGTTGCCCTTTTTTTGCGCATACAAGTTTCACATTGAGACTATCAGAGACGAACTTTTGGGTGTTTACACCGGAAAGCCTGCAATGTATGATGGAATTACGCTTACATTATTGGGAGTATCAATACGATACTTAACATCTCAATTTGATACTTAAACGGAACGGGCCGAGCCGGATCACCGGGAGAGGAGGGGGACGGGGTGGAACTGAAGGCGCTTCAGCCCGGCATTCAGCAAGTCGTCAGCGCCATCGCAGCCGTGCTGAAAATTGAAGTGGAAGTGGCGGATCATCAGTTGTTCCGCGTGGCGGGAACGGGCCGGATCAAGGAGAAGATCTGGCGGGAAATGAGCGGGGAAGATGTGGTGTTCCGTCACTGCCTCGAAACCGGACAGACAACGGTCATTGACCGTCCGGGCTTTCATCCGCTGTGCGAAAGCTGCGGCCAATACATGAAATGCGCGGAAGCCGGGGAGATCTGCACGCCGATCACGGTGGACGGCAAAGCGATCGGCGTGATCGGCCTGATCGCGATGAATGAGGAGCAGAAAGAAAGGCTGTTTGGCGATCTGCAGGCCAACATTAATTTTCTGGAAAAAATGGCCGATGTCATTGCGTCGAAAATCAAGGAACATGCCTATTATCAGCAGCAAATTCTTGCGGAGAAGAAAATCTCCACTTTGTTAAACTACATGGACACCGGGATTCTCATGCTGAACCGCAAAGGTGAATGCGAATTTTTGAGCGCCGCCGCGCGGGCCATGCTGGAGCTGGAGCCGGGACAATCGCCGCCGGAAGCGATCGTGCAGCAATTGCTGAGCCAAATGGATAATCTGGCGGGAAGCGGCAATATTATTTATCTGAATCTCGGCGCGTTTTCGCGCAAGTTTTTTGCCACCTGCCATCGGATCGACGACGAAGACGGCGGCGAATCGGCCGTGATCGTGCTGGATGATCCGGAGCATATCACGTCGCTGGCGTCCCATTTGTCTTTCGAGGTCCCGCTGCGCGATGAGCTGATCAGCACGCATCCGGTGGCGGTCAAACTGAAAGAGATGATTCCCAAAATCGCCGCCAGCCATCTGCCCGTGCTGATTCAGGGGGAACCCGGGACCGGCAAACATTTTGTCGCCCGCTACATCCACCGGTCGGGAAGCCGGGCCGGCCATCCCTTCGTGCGCCTGAATTGCTCGTTCTTCACCGAAGCGCAGCTGGATCAGGAACTGTTCGGTCATTCCGGCGGCCCGGAACCGGTTCCCGGCAAGCTGGAGCTGACCGACGGGGGCACTTTATACCTGGAAGAAATCCATCAGCTTCCCATGTCCATTCAGGTGAAGCTGATGACCTTCCTCGAAAACCGTCTCATCCGGCGCGGCGGCGAATTTTACGAGATCAATGTGCGGATCATTGCCTCCACGAATGTGAACCTGGCCGATTTCGTGCGCCGGGGCTTGTTCCGCCAGGACTTATATTACAAACTGAGCATGTTTCCGATAACGCTGCCGCCGCTGGCGCAGCGCAAACAGGACATTCTGCCGTTTGCCCAGCTTTTTTTGCAGCAGCAAAGAAACGGCGTGGTCAAGAAACTGGACGATGCCGTCATCGACATTTTGCTGGCCCACGATTGGCCGGGAAACATTCAGGAATTGAAAAATGTGATCGAATACGCGTGCCATATGGCCACCACCAGCGTCATTGAGGTTCGCCACCTGCCCGATTACATCGTGGCGGAAACGCAGGACCGGGTGAGAGCAAACCAACCGGTGTTCAATTTGCAGACGATCGAGAGAGAAACCATCAAACGGGCGCTGGCGGAGGTGGAAAGCCGCGGAGGACGCAAGGAGGAGGCCGCGGCGCTGCTCGGCATCAGCCGCGCCACCCTGTTTCGCAAGATCAAGGATTACCGGCTGTAAGCCCGATTCCATCCGCGTTTGACGGATGATCGGGACATGCCCGGTGACCGGAACGGCTGGCGGCGGAAATACGGGAGAGGATGACGGATCGTGAACAAATTGGCGGAAGCGGACAAGCTCAAAATGGGCGATGTGGTTGTCGTCACCATCAAGCGGCTGGGCATCAACGGGGAAGGCGTCGGCTACTATCGGCGGAAAGCGGTGTTTGTGCCCGGCGCGCTGCCGGATGAGGTTGTGAAGGCGAGGGTGGTGCGCGCCGAGGAGCGGCACCTGGAAGCCGAGATCGTTGCCATCGAGAAAAAATCGCCGCACCGGATGAAGCCTGTCTGCCCCGTCTATGAACGGTGCGGAGGGTGCCAGCTTCAGCACATGGACGCGGCAGGGCAACTGGCGGGGAAAATGGAGATCGTCCGCGAATCCTTCGCCCGCTATGCCGGCATCGAGAATCCGCCCATCCGCCCCATCGCCGGCATGGCGGAGCCGTGGGGATATCGGCATAAAGCGCAGCTGCAGGCGGGCGTCATCGGCGGACGCACAGTGCTCGGTTTGTATTCGCCGGCCAGCCGCAGGCTCGTGGATATTGGCGCATGTCCGGTGCAGCAGCGGGACATCAATGAAGCCGCGGAAGTGATCCGCGGCATTATGGAGGAACTGGGCATCCCGCCGTACCGGGAAAAATCGCGGGAAGGCCTGCTCCGGACCGCAGTCATTCGCAGAAGTTCGCATACCGGCGAGCTGCAGGTCACTTTCGTTCTGGCGGAGGACCGCTTGCCGCAGGCTGAGAGGTTGATGGAGCGCCTCACCGCCAGGCTGCCGAAGGTGGCCTCCATCGCCGTCAATATTCAGCCCAAGAAAACGCCTCTGGTCTTTGGGGAGGAAACCCGCATCCTGTGGGGGAAGCCGGAGATCGAGGAGCGGCTGGGCGATCTCGTGTACCGCCTGTCGCCGCGGGCTTTTTTCCAGATCAATCCGGCCCAGGCCGCCGTGCTGTATGACTTCGCGAAAGAAGCCGCGGCACTGACCGGTGCCGAAAGCGTCGTTGACGCTTATTGCGGCACGGGAACCATCGCCCTCTGGCTGGCTCCGTTCGCCCGAGAGGTGCGCGGCATCGAGGAAATTGCCGAAGCCGTCCGGGACGCCCGGCTCAATGCGCAGCTCAACGGCATCCGGAATGTCCGGTTTTATGAAGGCAGGAGCGAGGCGCTTCTTCCCGCGTGGGTCCGGGAAGGCTACCGTCCCGACATCATTGTCGTCGACCCGCCCCGCACCGGCTGCGATCGCAAATTTCTCTCCGCCGTCCTTGCGGTTCGCCCCCGTCGGTTCGTCTACATATCCTGCAATCCCGCCACGCTGGCCAAAGACTGCAAGGTGCTCCTGGACGGCGGCTATGCGCTGGAATGGATCCAGCCCGTGGACATGTTCCCGCAGACGAGCCATGTGGAGTGCGTAGTATTGTTGGTTCGGAAAGAATAGCTGAGATTCGGCACCCTGCCTTATCAACAAGACGGTGAACCGCATCACATTCGACGCATTTTTTTGGCTGCTGTGTTTGATAAACCGGCCGCTGAAGCAGCAGCGGACCCATCTTGACGGATGGACCGCCCGCATCAGCGGCCTGGCTCGTTTACCCAACCCTTTGGCCGGGTCCTTGTTTTTCCGGCTTGATCCATCCGAGGTTTTCCAGCTCAAGTTCAACGCGGACGGTGACGGGAAGCTCCCGCCAATGGCGTTTCCATTCGGAGCCGGAAAACGGTTGACGGAACGGTGACAACGTTTTTCTGCCGATATGCGCCGGGTCGATGGCTAGTTTTTGCCAATCCCGAATGTGTTCATGAATGCGTTCCTCGAGATAACGCTCCAGATCCCGGATCATATCGGCGACCTCCTCGGGACGGCTCAAATCCTTGTCCCCGGTATATTCCTCAACGATGCCGCGAAGTCGCAAATTGACGATAGCATGTTCGTAGCGATCGGCAAAGCGGATTTTCCGTGTCGAGAAGACATTCCCCAACACAATGTTCCGATCCGGCAACGGGATGTTGGTGTGAAAGCACTGGTGACGGTGGACGAATTGAAAAATATAATCTTCTTCATTCGGTATCGATTTTACCAACCGGTCTTCCCGGAACAATGCCGTTCCCGCATATATCAATTGTCCTTGCCGAATGGTGAATATCGGCAGCACGGGATCGGAGTAAGGCGAATAATAATTCACCAAAAAATGATGCAGGTCTACGATGGTCATATCTCCTTTTTTTTCATAGTGGCGGAACATTTTGTACAGGAAACGATCAATGCCTTCCTGACGGTTGATCTGGCTTTGCAAATACGAAACGAAATCGCCGCGTATGACGGCCATATACAGCCGCGTCTTGATTTCCTGATCGAGAAGCAGCGTATTGATATGGTCAATGATCCCTTTCCTGGCCAATTCTTCCGATATAAACAGCAAATGCAGTTGTCCGCTTTTGATTTCCCGGTAGTAGTTGCGGGTCAGCAGGTATCTGGATTCTTTCATCATCTTGCTGCGAACGGTCAGAAGCTGTTTTTTTTCTTCTTTTACAGCGGGAACGACCATGGTGCTTTCCACGGTGGAGTTTTCCCCTTCTTTCAGGTACAACAAGATGGTCGGAGTAATTTCTTCGATCAAATTCGTTTTCGGAGCAATTCCCGCGCAACCGGACAACAATACCGCCATGGCCAACACGATCATGATCTTCATATCACTTGTCCGCTCTCCTTTTGTTCCGCAGATAGGCAGTCAGAGCCAGGAATGACGGGATCACGGCATAGGTGGCGCCGGAAACCCATAAATGGAAGGTTGTCCACCGATTTTGCTCCGATTCCAGCACCCAGAAATATTTGCTGAAGAAGTACATGAACGATACCAACAGGATGGCCGCGACGGTCAATCCGAGAGCCGATTTCGGTTTATGTACGAAGTTGGCGACTGTGCGGACGGCATTATACAAGTAATGAATGAATAAGGCGTTCATAAAAATAATCAGAATCATGTAGTTGGACACCATGATCATTTCCAGCCTTTCAAAAAACGGGAGCTCAATATATCTGACGATTTGAACAACAGGAAGATCGATCTTCTGCAAATATTCGGCTCCATAAAACAGCAGTGTGATCACAAAGAAAAAAATATATTCCAAGGCAGTTGCGGCATTGCCCAAGGCCAGCCAGCGAAACAAACCAGTAGTTGCAGCGAATCTTTTTCCGGCAAAAGCCAAATATTCGGGGCCTGAAAAGGCAGCCCAGACGGTCAACAGATTGGACAGGATATGGTGCGGCACGTTTTGCGGGAAGATGGGAAACAAATGTTCGTATACCGCTTTCTGGGGCAGCAAAAATTGAACATATATCAAAACCATCCAGAAGGACATCACGAAAGCAAGAATGGCGAAATTTCCGACGGATATCATGCCGAGCCTCGCGAGATAGAAAGAAGCCAGCCCCAGGAGGATGAGCGGCGTTACTTTACTCATCGAGGGGAACAACGTTTGGTGCACGACATCGAGATAGCTGAGCGTCAAGATGGAACTTTGCATCAGAATCACGCCGATGCCGACAAAGGCCAGCAAGCGAACCGCAAAGCCGCCCAGAAGTTGGGTAAAACCGGCCTGTCCGAGACGAGCTTCTTGCGTTTGAAGCCATATTGACAATACCCGGAGATTGAGATGAGACAGTATCGCCACAATCGGAATGATCCAGATCATATAGGGATAAATCAATACATGCGGCAAAAAAAGGATGTAGTACACGATCTGAAACCGGTTGACGATGATCCATCCCAGCCAAACAGGCCAATGGCCTTCGTTTGCAAGCCGTTCTTCCATCCGTAACGTTTGGGCCAAGGGCATTACTTCCTTTTCGAAAATTTGTATTTCTTCAGCGGATTCAGATAAGCGGGACGCTGGTTCATCCAGCGGAACGGAAGCCGTACGATCGTATCTTTCCAGTCGGTTACGTAAAAAGGAACAAGCGGGCTAAGGAACGGCTGTTTCAGTGATGTCAAGCCGTGCAAGTGAATCAAGACCAGGATCAGTCCCAGCGTAATTCCCCACATCCCCAGCCAGGCAGCAAGAATAAGCAAACCGAACTGAATCAGTTTGCTGGAATTGGTCATCAGGTAATTGGGAATCAAGAACGATGCAATGGCCATTACGGCAACATGAATAATCAGGATATTGCTGGCGATTTTGGCTGCAACCGCCGCCTGTCCGATCACAATCCCTCCAACGACGCCCAGTGTCTGGCCGGATTTGGAGGGCATGCGCAGACTGGCTTCCTTCAGGATTTCCAACGTCAACAACATAAATAACGCTTCCCAGAACGGATTGAACGGAATCTGGCTGCGCGATTCGAGAAGCACGTACAATAGTTCAATCGGCATCATCTGGTAATGGTGCATCGTTAAGGCAACGTATAATGGTGTCAGAACCATGGCGAATAAAAAAGCAAAAAAGCGCAACCCTCTCAAAAAGCTGGCCACCAGCCAGCGGTGAATGTAATCTTCGGGCGATTGAAACAAATCGAAGAACGTGATCGGTCCAATCAGGGCAAATGGCGTGTTGTCAACCAGCCATACCACTTTGCCGCTGGTCAGTGCCGCAACGACCGCATCGGGTCGATCCGTTTGCTGAAATTGGGGAAACACGCTGTAAATATGATCCTCAAGAAAATGTGCGAGATGCGAAGTATCCAGGAACGTATCGTATTCAATGACGGCAGTTTTTGCTCGCGCAATCCGGATCAATTCGGGATTTGTGAGTCCATCTATATACAGCAGAATGACCGTTGTCTTGCTCATGCTTCCAACGATCATTTCTTCGGATTTCAGCGTCCGAATGGGCAATCTGCGGCGAATGAGCGTCAGGTTTTGGTCGATTTGCTCCGAGAAACTGTCCTTAGGACCATAGATGATCGATTCTTGTTCCGATGTTTCAATCGCACGGCTTATGGAATTGGGCAGAATAATGGACCAAAACCGGTTTTTCGCATGCAGTATGACAGATCCTTTGAGTGCTGCTTGTTCCGCTTCTTCCGCGGTATTCAATTCGTTAAGCTCAACTGTCGATACCGTTTTCCGCAAGGAGGGATTGGACGCATGTTGTAAAGGAAAAATGACAAATTCCTGCAATTGCCTGACGTCCACCAAGGAGCGGATATAAAACAGCGTGATTTTTCCAATAAATTCATTGTTTATTTCTATAGTTTTTGCATCGTGAATATTTTGAAACGCCTGTTTCATGTATTCCAGAGAAAGAGGCGGCGCTTCGCATTGCTTCCGTTCAATTTGCTGCTTCTTCTCGCGTTGGATCGAAGCCAGCAGTTTGGTCAACCAATGCATATCCATCCGCCCCAACCATTACCAAATCTTACTATTGAGTTAATATGGTTTGAAGAACAGGATTTTATTCGTACCGCGCGCGGAAAGTGAAAGATTTCGCAGCGAAATAAACCTTAAACGAAAGGACCTCACGTGCCGTTGCCGCGGCAAGTGAGGTCCTTATTGGTTTATTGGATCGTTACGGACACTTTCGTTTTCTTGTCGCCATAGCTGACCGTAATGGTCACTTTGCCTTTGCATGGGCGCGGATCAAACCGTCCTTGGCATCCGCTTTCAGCGGATGGGAGGACGTCCACAGCGCCTTCTTGGTGACGTCGGCTTCCGTGCCGTCCAAATAGGTCGCTATCGCTTTAATTTGTTTGGTTTCGCCCACTTTCATCTTGACGACGACGATATCCGTTTGCAAGTATTTCAAGCTGTCGACATCGACTTTGACGGTCACCATTTGCGATCCGTACTTGGCGGTGATCGTCGTTTTGCCCGCGGCGACGGCGGTCACGAGCCCCTTGTTCACTTCAGCGACTTGATAGTTACTGGATTTCCATTCCGCTTTGGCCGTCACATCCTGCGTGCTGCCGTCGCTGAACACCGCCATCAAGGTCAGTTGCACGCTTTCTTTGCTCTTCAACGAAAGCGTGTGTTTGTTCATTTCCAGTTTCTGCGTTTGATCGACTTCCACCGCAATCGTGACGGTTTGGCCGCCGTATTCGGCGGTGACGGTCGTTTTCCCGCGGCCGACGCCTTTGATGAAGCCGTTCGTCACCTCGGCGATCGCCGGCGATTTGGACGTCCACACCGCTTCGTTCGTGACGTTGACGGTCGAGCCGTCCGCCTTTTCTGCGGTCAGCACAATTTGCTTCGATTCATTGAGACCGAGTACGACGGTGGTCACGTCGGCCTTGAGTTTTTCACCAGTCCGACGCCGACTTTGACCGTTGCCGTCCGGCCGCCGTATTTGGCCGTGATGACCGCGGAGCCGCTATCGATGCCGGTGACGACGCCTTTGTCCACATCCGCCACTTCAGCGGAGCTGGTGGCCCATTCCGCCTTGTCCGTGACCAATTCTTCCTGGCCGCTCGCATAAATGGCGAGCAACTGAATGTTTGCCGTTTCCCCGATTTCGAGCGACACGGCGTTCGGATTGGCTTGCAATCTTCTCGGGATGTCGACATCGACCGTTAACGTCACCTGTTTGCCGCCGTAGGAGGCGGTGATGATGGCGCTGCCCGTCTTGTTGGCATACACGCGGCCGTTCAGCACATAAGCGACATCATCGCGATTGGAAGACCATTTCGCTTTGGCGGTAACGTCTTCGGTGCTGCCGTCGACGTACACGGCTTGCAGCGCAATGTCTTTCGTTTCGTTGGCTTTCAATGTCAAGGCGTCCTCGCTCAACATCAGGAAACGGGTCGTGTCCACATCTACGGTGATTTTTACGGATTTGGTCCCGTATTTGGCCGTAATGACCGCCGTGCCGGGCTTCAGCGCGTCGAGCAGCCCCTTGGTCACGGACACAACGTCTTCGTCGCTGGACGACCATTCCGCGGCGCTCGTAATATCGGCGGTTCTGCCGTCCGGATAAGTGGCCGTCAGCGTCAGCTGCCTGGACTCGTCCGTTTTCATGAACACATTTTGTTCGTTGACGGTCAATTTGCGCGTCTTGTCCACATCCACTTCGATCGTCGCCGTCTTCGTGCCGTAAGAGGCGGTCAGCGTCGCCGCGCCGGCGCCGTAGGCATGAATGACGCCTTCAATGACGTCGGCAACGTCCGGATCGCTGGACGTCCATTCCGCTTCAGCGGCGACATTGCGGGTCGTGCCGTCCGGATAGGTGGCTGTCAGCGTAATGGGGAACGTGTCGTTGAGCAGCAAAGACACTTGTTTTTATGCCGGATCCAGCCGTTTGACGTTTTCCACCCGCACCGTCAACGTGACCGTCTGCGACCCGTATTTGGCTGTAATGACGGTGCTTCCCGCGTGATGCGCGGTCACTTTGCCGTTAACGACGGTGGCGATATTCGGGTCGCCGGACGACCATTCCGCTTTGTCGGACACGTCTTCGCTCGTATTGTCTTGGTATACGGCGGTCAGAACGATTTCCGCCGTTTCGTTGCGCCGCAAGTCGAGGGCTTGCCGGTCTTTGATCAAGGCTTTGACTTTTTTGATGACGGTTACTTGGACAGACTGCGGTTTGCCTTCGTAAATGGCCAGAACGGTTGCCGTACCTTCGCCTTTCGCCGTGACGATGCCGTTATATACGGTGGCCCACGTCTTTGTTGTCGCTCGACCAATCCGCATATATCGTTACGTCTTCCGTTTTGCCGTTCGCATACACCGCGATGGCGGTCAGCGCGGCGCTGTCTCCGATTTCCAGGGCAAGTTCGGATTTGTTTAGGATCAGTTTCGTCAAATCGGAGGCCGCCGCCTGCAGCGTCCCGCTCTGGGCGACGAACAAAAGAAAAACAAGGAATGCGGCAATCGTCTGCTTGAGTCTCAATCCTGTCACTCCTTTTTCGTCGGCAAAATTCTCAGTTGTTACACCGTCTTTATCGGCAAAGTGCGGACAATTTGTAAGATTTCTGGAAATTACACTCCGCATTGGGTGCATATGGAACGCGGTGTTCCGCTCGTTTTCATAGTTCCGCCCGATACGGAAAACCCCATTGTCAATAGCAAAAAAATACTTTATCTTTATCTACAGACAATTGAATAGGAATCGAGGAAACGCCAGAACGGGAGCTTGAGGGAATCAGGCTGAGAGTGTAGCTGGAGGCCGCTACTGACCGTTGATCTGATCTGGGTAATACCAGCGTAGAGAGATGGCGGGATCTGTTTTTTTGCCCTACAATGAAACCGTCTGGCCATGTCCAGGCGGTTTTTCATTTGTACGCCCAGCATGGGCGTCATCTATACGGTGAGAGTCCGGAATGGGGGC
>ERZ795043.1674-NODE-1674-length-10289-cov-5.130545_pt1 | contig 10289 bp, 8 predicted proteins | sample MGYA00375127_ERZ795043 | MGnify/ENA primary metagenome ERZ795043 (study PRJEB30172, sample SAMN05518447) | compost metagenome | isolation source: Feedstock adapted compost from Newby Island compost facility, Milpitas, CA | place: USA:Newby Island compost facility... | reverse complement strand
CTCGTCATCGTGCCGCAGGTGTTTTTTTCCGGGCTGTTCAATCTCGACACCGTCGCGGATTGGCTGCGTCCGGTCAGCTATGCGATGCCGCTCTATTACGGCGCGGATGCGCTGCAGGGCGTGATGGTCCGGGGCGAAGGGATGTCGGAAATTGCGGTCGATCTTTACGTGCTGCTCGGGCTGTCCGTCGTGTTCGCCGCCTTGAACGTCGTCGCGCTGCGCAAACATCGCAAGCTGTGAGCCGTTGATGAGACACGTGCCGCATCTTTTGATCGTGACGGCTTCGCACGGATGAACGTTGAACGAAACGAGAAGCGAGAACCGAAGTATTTGCGGGATTGAGTTTTTACGCTTGGGGCGGCCCCGGCGCTTTCGTGACAGGATCCCGGCACAGCGGCGAAGAATTCCATATGGGAGGTGATCGCATGGATGCATTGGAACAATGGATGAACCAACTGTTCGACGAAGACGAATGGATGGGCAAAATGACCGAAAAACAGCGAAAAATCGTCAACGCCGCGATTGAAGTGTTTTCCGAGAAAGGGTACGCGTCCACCTCGACGAGCGAAATCGCCAAGAAAGCCGGGGTCGCCGAAGGCACCATTTTCCGGCATTACAAGACGAAGAAAGAGCTGCTGCTCGCGATCATCGCGCCGGTCATGGCCAAATTTGCCGGCCCTCTCCTCCTGAAAGATTTCGCCGAGACGCTGGATCGGCCTTACGATACCTACGAAGATTTCCTGCGGGCGGTGTTTCGCAACCGGTATGAGTTTGCCAAATCCCATCTTCCGATCGTCAAAATCATTGTGCAGGAAGTGCCGTTTCACGACGAACTGAAGGAACAATTCAAAAATTTGGTCTCGGAGATGGTCATCGCGCGCATGCACCGCATCATCGACAACTATAAAGACAGGGGCGTATTGACCGACCGGCTCCCGACCCCCTCGATGATCCGTTTTGTGGTTTCCACCATGGTCGGGCTGGTGGCGACGCTGCTCATTTTGATTCCGGAAAAGCAGCTGGACGAAAACGAAGAACTCGAGCGCACGATCGACATGATCATGCACGGCATCGCCGCGAAGCCTCATTAAACGACGTCCGGGCGCGTCCGGGGCATGCGGCGCCGGATCAACACGGTGAGCTGATCGGATCTCGTCCGAATCTGGACTTCCTTCGCGGAAACCCGTATAATTTAGCCAGACTGCGATACGTTGTGCTTGGGAAAGGACGATCCGCTTGCGCAAGATCACCGTCAAGGATATCGCCAGGGAGGCGGGAGTTTCGACCGCGACCATTTCCCGGGTGCTGAACAACAGCGGGTACGTCAGCGGCGAGGTTCGCCGCCGGGTGCAAGAGGTGGTCAAGAAATACAACTATCAGCCGAACTCGATTGCCCGCAGCCTGAAGCAGAACCGGTCGCGCGCCGTCGGCCTGGTCGTTCCGGACATGACCAACCCGTACTTCATGGCGATCGCCCGACGGATCCAGACCGTGCTGTTTGCCGCAGGATACCATCTCCTGCTGATGGATTCGGAAGATGATCCCGTCAAGGAACGGCGCGCGCTCGCATTTTTCATGGAGCAGCGGGTGGAGGCGCTCGTGATCGCGTCCACCGGGCGCAATCGGGAAAACATCGAGGCGATCCGCGCGCTCGGCATTCATGTCGTATTGATCGACCGGCGCATCGACGGACTCGATCTGGACATCGTGGCGGAAGACAGCCGGAAGGCGGCCGAGGAAGCGGTCGCCATGCTGCTGGCCAAAGGACATCGCAGAATCGGCGTCATCAACGGTCCGCTGTCGGTAGCGACGGCCAGGGAGCGCAGCGAGGGGGTCGCCGCCGCCTGCTCCCGATTCGGCGTTCGGCTGGACCCGTCCTGCGTCGTGGAGGGAGACTTCACGCGGAAATCCGGAACGGAGGCGATCATGCGCCTGATGCGGCTGCCGTTTCCGCCGACGGCAATCTTTTCCGCCAATAACGAAATGACGTACGGGCTGTATTTGGGGCTTCACGCGTTGGGCATGTCGGGCGACGCGGTGGAGGTCGTCTCTTTCGGCGAATTGGAGTTTTCCCCGCTGTTTCGCAACCGGTTGACGGTGATTCGCCAGGATCCCCATGCGATCGGCAACGCGGCCGGCGAACTGTTGATCAAACGTCTGGAGGGGAGGACGGGAGAAAGCGAGCTGCGGCTGTTTATGCCGAGATTGGTCGTCGAGGGCGAACGCGGAGAAGGCAAATCGATTATGTAAACGTTAACCTGTGTAAACGTTAACCTATGGAAATGAGGTGCCATATGATTACGACCTATGTCCGAGAAGCATTGGAGAACGAAGCGAAAGCGCTCGCGGAATTGAGCCGCAGCGCCGGCGGCGAGTACGAGCAGGCGGTGAAGCTGATCAGCGGTTGCGAAGGCAAGGTGGTCGTGTCCGGAATCGGCAAATCCGGCCATGTCGGCAAAAAAATCGCCGCTTCCCTGTCAAGCACCGGCACGCCTTCGTTTTTTGTCCACGCGGCGGAGGCGGTGCACGGCGACAGCGGCATGATCGAGCCGCGCGATGTCGTCATCCTGCTGTCCAACAGCGGCGAAACGCTGGAAGTGCTCAACGTGCTGGCGATTGTCGAAAAGATCGGGTCCAAGCGCATCGCGATTACGAAAAATCCGGACTCGACGCTGGCCAAACGCTGCGATGTGGCGCTGACCTACCGCTATGATTCGGAGGCGGATCATCTCGGGCTGGCGCCGACGACCAGCGCGCTTCTGCAGCTGGCGATCGGAGACGCGCTGGCGGTGGCGCTCAGCCGGTTGAAAGGGTTTACGAAAGAACAGTTTCATCTGTACCATCCCGGCGGCAGTCTCGGAAAGCAGCTGTCGGAAGAAAAGAAATAACGGCCAACGCTCATCGGATCGGCTTTTGGGAACAGGTCTACGGCGGCGAAAGGCGTCCGCGCGATGTCCACGCCGGCGTGCGTGGACCCGTTTGCGGGGTTTCGCGTCTTCGGCAGGAAGACGCTTCAGCACTTCGCCGTGTGCGGATTGACCGCCGCGGCGGGAAACTGACACGGAAAGGAAGAGGCGAATGGGCATTCTCGTGTTGGGAAGTTTCATGATGGATTTGGTCGTTCGCACCGGGCGCGCGCCGGAAGCGGGCGAAACGATCATCGGCCAAAGCTTCGGACGTTTTCCCGGCGGCAAGGGGGCGAATCAGGCGGTGGCCGCCGCGCGTCTGGGCGGAAAGGTGCGGATGGCGGGCAAACTCGGCCGCGACCAGTTCGGCGATGAATTTTTGTCGGTGCTCGCCGCGGAAGGCGTCGATACCGACCTGATTTTGCGCGACGAAACTGCGCCGACGGGGGTCGGCTCCATTGTGGTGGAGCAGTCGGGGCAAAACCGCATTATCGTCGTGCCCGGCGCCAACATGCAGTACACGGCGGAAGAAACGGACCGGTTGGAGCCGGTTATCCGGGAGTCGAAACTTTTGATCATGCAGCTGGAAATGCGGATGGAGGTGGTGCAAAGAGCGGCGGAATTGGCGGCGCGGCACGGCGTGCCGGTCATCCTGAACCCGGCGCCGGCGCGGTCGCTGGACGACGCATTGCTCGCGAACGTCTCGTACTTGACCCCGAATGAAACCGAGCTGGAGATTTTGAGCGGACTTCCCGTACGGGACGTCGGCGAGGCGGAACGCGCGGCGAAGCGGCTGCTGGACAAAGGCGTGCGCCACATCATTGTCACGTTGGCGGATAAAGGGGCGCTCATCTGCACCGAAAGCGGCACCGAACACGTGCCGGGTTTCCCGGTGCAGGCGGTGGATACCGTCGCCGCGGGCGATTCCTTCAACGGCGCGCTGGCGGTGCAGCTGATCGGCGGAAAACCGCTCGCGGAAGCGGTGCGCTACGCCAACGCGGTCGGCGCGTTGACGGTCACGAAGCAGGGGGCGATTCCTTCGCTGCCGACCGCCGATGAGGTGCAGGCGTTTCTGGCGGCGCGCGGCGGGAACTGAGCCGGGAAACCGCTTCTGTTGGCCGCCGCCTGCCGCGGCCTCGCAGGCACGGCGAGCCGCGCGGCGTACGTATTGTTTTCGCCTCGCATGGCGTACCGGACATCCGCGCGGCATCGCGTCATGATGCCGCGGCGAATCGTCCGTCCCGGCGGCGCGTCCGGACTTCCGCCTGATGCGGCGGTTTGCTGCGGATAATGGGCCGCGCGTAAAGGAACGATGGTTTCCCGGCGGCAAGAGCACGGCATCGTTGGATATCCTGAAACAATCAGGGATGGGAGGAGAAGTCGGATGTACTCATTTGACGGTTTGAACATGGGTCTGGGCAACATTTTCCGTTTGTCCGACGCCAAAACGCGGTCCATCAGCGCGGAAAACTTCACCGGGGAAAAAGGGAAAGGCGGCATGGCGACGGAAGGCACGGGGGCCAACGCCGCGCGCGATCTCGGACAGGGATGGAAAGTGTCCCCTTCGGTGGAAATCCAGGCGGGCAGCGTGTTTACGCTGGCGGACATCGCCGGTCCCGGCGCGATTCAGCACATTTGGCTCACGTGCTTTCCGAACACGTGGCGCCACCTGATCCTGCGCATGTACTGGGACGGTGAAGAGCAGCCGTCGGTGGAAGTGCCGATCGGCGACTTTTTCTGCAACGGCTGGTGCGAACGCAGCAACGTCAGCTCGCTGCCGATCGCCGTCAATCCGGCGGGCGGCATGAACAGCTACTGGGTGATGCCGTTTCGCAAGCACGCCAAGTTGACGGTGGAAAACCGCATGCCGGAAAACGTCGTGCTGTACTATCAAATCGACTATACGTTGACGGCAGTGCCCGATGACGCGGCGTATTTCCACGCGCAGTGGAGGCGCAGCAATCCGGTGAAGTACAAGGACGTGCACACGATTCTCGACGGCGTGAAAGGCAAAGGCCATTACGTCGGCACGTATTTGGCTTGGCAGGTCAACAACAACGGCTGGTGGGGCGAAGGCGAAATCAAGTTTTATTTGGACGGCGACCGGGAGTTTCCGACGATTTGCGGCACGGGGACGGAAGACTATTTCGGCGGCGCGTGGAACTTTGAGCATCCTCGCGGGGAATACGGCATGTATTCGACGCCGTTCCTCGGCCTGCACCAAGTCATCAAACCGGACGGACTGTACCGCAGCCAGCAGCGGTTCGGCATGTACCGCTGGCACATTATGGATCCGATCCGCTTCGACGAAGACTTGCGCGTAACGATCCAGGCGCTCGGCTGGCGCTCCGGCGGCCGGTATTTGCCGCTGCAGGACGACATCGCGTCGGTGGCGTACTGGTATCAGGCGGAACCGCACGCGCCGTACCCGGCGCTGCCGGATAACGACGGGCTGGAAGTCATCTGATCGTCCGCATGAATGGGACGGGCGGTTCCCGCAAGGTCCAATGCCGAATGACCTTGGGAACCGCCCGGTCTATTTTTGGCGGATCTATTTGCCCTCAATCGGCGATGATGATCGCCTGACGCCCGATCTGTTCCCAACCTGCGCGGAATTTTTGGAGGTCCAGCCGGGTGTTTTGCAGATACGGATCATGGACGTACACGTACCGGTCGTCAAATCCGGTGATGACGACGCTGTGCTGCTTGTAGGTGACTTTGACCGTTCCCCGCCGCGTTTTCCACGTCATCCATTCCCGTTCGGGGACGACGTCGTAAGTGGACGTGATAATGACCCATACCGGACGGCCCTCCGACACCTGGTACAGCACTTCTTCGAACTCCGCTCCCGTCATGTCGATCACCTTGCCGGGCGCGTACGTTTCGGCCAGCTCGGCGATCGGCGCGTGGTATACGCCCAGGCCGGGATTGGCGTACGAATACATGTCGCCCGCGAAACCTTCATTCGGATCGGCATAATACCAGGTTCCCTGCTCCAACGTGCGGAACGGAAGCTTGCGAATCGCGTCGGCCAGCTCCATCTTGTCCGTCCGGATGCCGTAAAAATTCAATAGCATGGCGAGGGAGGTCACTTCGCAGCCTCTCGGCAGTTCGGGAAACTGTCCGATCAGCGGGACGCCGCCGATCCGGTTCGGATGAAGCGGGCCGCGGCGAATATGCGTCCCGGTCGGCTGATGGATGACGCTCGCTTCGGGCAGCAGGCTTGCATAAGCCTTGGCTTCGGCAAAGGTATCGAAACTGTCGGCGGGCTCCCCGGCCGACATGACCACATAAGGCGAAAAGTTTTCCCACAGCCGCTCCCCGCGGCGGCTTCTCACCGAGGCGTTCTTCAGGAGCAGCGCCTGCGTTTTCGCCTCGGAAAGCGTCGCGTAGGCGGCGACGAAACGTTCGTCTTGATAGACGCGAAAGGGCAGTCCGGCGGACAGCGCGTTTTTGAGCGGCTCGAACTCGACGGCGGACAGCGCTCCGGCCGTTTCGGAAACCGACACGACGCCGTCACGGTATTCCACGTGCAGACCGAACAGCGAAAAAAAGCTTCGGGCCGGCACATACACGGCGCCGTCGATGAATCGCGACGTTTCATCCAGCCGAACCGTCTCATCGTTGAGGATGGCGAATTGGGAACCGTTCCAGGTGCGGACCAAATTGTCCTTCAGCATCACCGTGATGCTTTTCGCTTCATTCCACCGCACGTAGGCGCCGAAAAATTCCGCCGTAAACCGCAGCGGCACATAGGCCGCCCCGTTGTCGACAAAAGGCGCCGCATCGTCCCGGTCCGGATCGATGGGAACGGACTCCCGGCGGTCGGTCACGGCGAGATTGCTGCCGATCATCATATACACGGTGTTCCCGCCGCTTTCCATACGCGCGTCGGAGTCGATGCGCAGAAAAGACACCACTAGGACCGAAAAAATGGCGGCGAGCACCGCCACGGCCGCAGACAGCGTGCGAACGGACACAGCCAACGCTCCCTTCCCCCTGTGCCCGGATTTCCCATTCACCGGCATAGTTCCATTATACTAGAAATCCTTGGAATGAAAAGCGATCCGCGTCAAATCGCGCGAAATGGAGCGTTTCGTGTCGGATGGTGCCGGATATTGGTCTGTCAATGAACACTATTATTGGGCGATCAGCCGCTCCAGGGTTTGCACCAGTTCGGCGCTCGGGATGTCCGGCCCGGCGTTGATGCGCTTCAAGGCGAACAAGGACAGCGGGTCCCCTTGGCGGATCGTGTTGATGCCGTTTCGGGTCGACAACGTCACCTTGTATCCGAGATCCTGCAGCACCAGTTCGGACAGGAACGTGTATTCGCCGTACGGATAGGCGAGCGCGAAAACGTCGTTGCCCACATACCGCTCGATGTCCCGCTCGTTGCGCAGCACGTCTTCCGCCAGCGCCCGCGCGTACGCGCCGGAAGACTCTCCGGGCTCAGGCAGCACGCCGCGGCGCGACGGCTCCTCCGGCGTATTCGGATTGTGCATGTCGTACGTATGGTTCTGGATGTCGATGTGCCCGGACTCCACCATTTCCCGCGCCTGTTCCCACGTGAAATGCGGGATGATGTCGCGGTCCGTGCCCTTGTATTTCGTTTCGCCGACCGACCAGCCGATGACGGAAATCGTCGCTTTCATGTCCAGTTCGGCCAGCACGGGATAGGCGAATTCGTAATTGCTCAAATAACCGTCGTCGAACGTGACGGCGACCGGCTTGTCCGGGAGCGCTTTGCCCTCGTACACGTAATCCACGAGATCGCTCAGGAAAATCGTCGTAAACCCGGCTTCCTTCAGCGCCCGCATGTCTGCGGCGAATTTGTCCGGGGAGATGCTCGACGCGTTTTCCAGTTCCGGATCGGTGACGAGATGGTGGTACATCAATATCGGCACTTTCTTTTCCCCGTTGGCGCCTCCCGCGAGTTTCGGCGGCCGGGTGAAAATGCGCTCCGCGTGCTCCTCCACATTGTCGCGCGTGGTCAAATGCCCGAACCCTTCCGGCACGAACACGTCGGGGTCGTCGAACATGTAGCCGAGCATCATTTCCCCGAGGCTGTTGCGGTAATGCGACGGATCGTAGTAATGGCGCGGATCGAAGCTCACCGGCGTATATCCGGAAAAATCCCAGAAATCCGTCACTTCCGCGAGCTTTTTCCAGTACGTTTTCAACGCGTTGAGATCGCTGTACCGCTCCAGTTCGGCGTAATACGTCGCGCCGGTGACGACGCGAAAGTCGATGCCGCGTTCTTCGCAAAACGCCTTCATCCGGCGCAGCGAGGCGACGTTTTCGTCGATGGCCCGCGGAGGGATTTGGTACAGTTTTTCGGAAAATTGCGGGTTGGCGGCCAAATAGGCGTCCAGATCGTTCACGTTCTCGGCGTCCCGCCGCGTTTTGTTGTACACGCCGGTCTCCGGAATGATTTGCGAATAGGCGAACGCATCAATCCGCCGTTCGGCGTATCCCTGCAGCTTGTCGATGCCGTAGCGCGGGTGCAGCGTCAAATATTTGAGGTAAAACAGCGGCAGCGACGCGCCGGACACTTTCGCGTGCAATTCTTCCTTGACGTCCGCGGAATCGTACCCGAAACGTCCGACTTCAAACATGCTGATGTGCAAAATGATGTTTTTGACTTCGTAATGGTTCGCCAGGTAGTACAGCGTTTTTTCGTAATCGTCGAAATCGCCGCCGTACATCATCATGCTGTAAAAGCGGGCGTCCCCGTAATATTTGTTCAGCAGTTCAGGCGGCAGCGAACTCGATTTGGACCCGCCGATGACGTAAGAGTCGTAGCGGTCGTGGTATTGATCGAGGTAGGCGATTTTCGCCGTCCGCGGATTGTTGACCATATTGTACGAGTGCCATTGGAGCACCTTGTCGCCGAACACGCCGAACGGGTCGACCAGAACGTTGAACGCGCACAAGAGCAGCGCCGCGCCGAACATGCCGGCCAGAAACGTCAGCATCCATTTTCGAAAAGACATGGGCGCACCTCGAAGTCGTAAGTTTTCCGTCGGAACGGTTCATCGAACCCGTGTATCGAAAGAGTTCATCGAACCCGTTCACCGGAACGGTAGATCAAAACTGGAAGTACAGGAAATCGGAAACGGTCGTCATTTGCGACAGCGCCAGCACGAACAAAAACGCGCCCCAGAGCGCGAATTTCGCGTTCGGCCGGAAGTTTTCCGTGATCTGCCGCGTGTTTTTGGCGAAAAAGGCGATGCCCATCGCGACGGCGAGCAGCACGAGAATGTACAGGTTGTAGGCCGCAAAGGCCGCGAGCTCCCCGGCGACGCCTGATGCGGTCATGCCGCTGAACTCGCTGAAGTCGAACAGCTTGCGGAACACCGCGATCGCCTGCGTCGTGCCGGAGGACACGAACAAAATTCTCGTCCCGACGACGCCGGCGAAACAGAGCAGCCAGGCGAGCGGCCCCGGCAGCGAAAGCCCGTTGCGCCGCATGAAATGCGCCATGCAGACGAAAATGCCGTTGACGATGCCCCACAGCACAAAGTTCCAGCCCGCGCCGTGCCAAAAACCGGACACGAGAAACGTGATCATGACCGCGCTGTAGAAGTTGAAGCTGCCCCGCCCTTTCCGGTAAAACGTCCGGAACACGTAATCGTTCAAAAACCGCGACAGCGACATGTGCCACCGCTGCCAATATTCGCGGAAATTGCGCGCCTTATAGGGCGATTCGAAGTTTTGCGGCAGCCGGATGTTGAACAAAAGGCCGAGCCCGATCGCCATGTCCGCATAGCCGGACAAATCGAAATAATAGGACAGCGTGTAGCTGAGCACCGCCACCCAGGCCGTCGCCACGTCCGCTCCCGCGACGTCCGCGTAAAACTGTTCCCCAAAGGCGGTCAGGGGATCGGCGAGCACGACTTTTTTCGCGCAGCCGACGCAAAAAATGAACAGCCCCAGCATGAAGTTGTTCTTGTTGAACAGGGGCTGGTCGGCATTGTTGAACTGCGGGATGATTTCCTTGTGATGGACGATCGGCCCGACGATCAGCTGCGGGAAAAAGGTGATGAACAGCAAAAAATGGAGCACCGAATGGTCTTCCGCCTCGCCGCGGTAGCAGTCGACCAAATAGGCGATCAGCTGGAACGTGAAAAAAGAAATGCCGATCGGCAGCACGATGTTCCAAAATTCCACCGTGTGGCCGGTGAGCAGGATGTAATTGTTGATCATGAAATTGGTGTATTTGTAGTAGCCGAGCAGCGCGATGTTTTCCACAAGCCCGACGGTAAGCAAAATGCGCCGGGTGAGCGCGGCCCGCGGCCCGTCCGCTTTGATGATCAAGTTCCCGACGACATAATTGAAAAACACCGACGCGATGAACACGAGGACGAACCCCGCGCTGCCGAT
>ERZ795043.1673-NODE-1673-length-10295-cov-6.402930_pt1 | contig 10295 bp, 7 predicted proteins | sample MGYA00375127_ERZ795043 | MGnify/ENA primary metagenome ERZ795043 (study PRJEB30172, sample SAMN05518447) | compost metagenome | isolation source: Feedstock adapted compost from Newby Island compost facility, Milpitas, CA | place: USA:Newby Island compost facility... | reverse complement strand
CCCCCGCCCCCGCCCACGCAGCCAGCAGACCAGCGCCCCCAGCACCTGCGGCAGCGACAGCGGATGGCACATCGCCCCAAAGATCGTAACCGCCTGGTAGCTCCAGGGAAACGCCAGGAAGAACGCCCCCGGCAGCAGCGCCCACCGCCAGCCCACCGCCCGGCGCAGCAGCAACACCACGCACCAGCCAGCCAGCGCGTGCCCCAGCAGCGAAACCCCGTGCAGGAGCACCGTGTCGTAGCGGCCAAGCAGATCGAACGTCGCCTTCCAGAGCACGAACGGGATCGGCCGGAAGTAGGGATACCCGTTCGGCAGCGGCTGCGTCAGCAACTGCCAGTAGCTCCGCTCCTGCGTCCGCGTCGTGTCGTAGGCATCGTCGAGAAAGAAGGAGAAGCCCAGCGCCCGGCCATAGAGCGCCAGCGTCACCAGCAGGCACGCCACCAGCGCCCCCGCCGGCAGCGACCAGCGCGCCCACGCCCGCGGCAGCCCCACTCCCCGCGCAGCAGCCTGCCGCGTCGCCCGGCGCGAACGCTGCGCAACCTCCACTCCTGCCATAACGGCCCCCGCCCGTTCTCCCAATTCCCCGGTAAGCCTAGCCCAGGCTTTTCCTTCCGGCAACCATGCGGTAGCCTGAAGCACAGCGGCGCTCGAGCCGCCACACACAGAGGGAAAGGATTGCAGGTATGCGGGAAAACACGGCCAAGCGTAAGATGCTCGCCGGCCAGCCAGCGTTCGGCTACACGCTGCAACTCTACGCGCCGCTCGTCGCCGAGGCGCTCGCCAGTTGCGGCATCGACTTCATCCTCATCGATACGCAGCACGGCACCTTCGGCCCCGACGGCCTCATCGACACCCTCGTCGCCCTCACCCACGGCACCGCCGTCCCGATGGTGCGTGTCGCCCGCAACGACTACACGCTGATCGGCCGTGCCCTCGACGACGGCGCACTCGGCATCATCGTGCCGCTCGTCAACAGCCGGGCCGACGCCCAGGCCGTCGCCGACGCCTGCCACTTCCCGCCCCGCGGCACACGCTCCCTCGGCTGGGGCCGCGCCCGCGTCTACGGCGCCGACTACCCCGACTGGATCGACCGCGAGCTCTTCGTCGCCGTCCAGATCGAGACCATCACCGCCGTCGAGCACGCCGACGAGATCCTCGCCGTCGACGGCATCGACGGCTGCTGGATCGGCCCCGCCGACCTCGCCCTCTCCCTCGGCATCGACTACCGCCGCGCGGCCGACGACCCCCGCCACGCCGAAGCCATCGCCCACGTGCTCGGCGTCTGCCACCAACTCGGCAAAGTCCCCGGCTTCGCCGCCTACTCCATCCCCGACGCCCAGGCGCGCGCAGCCCAGGGCTTCCGCTTCGTCACCGCCGGCAGCGACATCGGCTTCCTCGTCAACGGCGCGCTTGAGGGCGTGCGCGCGCTCGGCCTCACTGCCCAAACGGGGCCGGGCTACGGCGCCTAACGCCGTCAGCTATCCTTGGGCCAGGCCAACGGAGGGAGGCTCCCATGTTCTACACCCGCAAAGGCGACGAGGGCTACACCGACCTGCTCGGCGGCCGCACCCGCGTCGCCAAGTATCACCCGCAGCCCGACGCCTACGGCACGCTCGACGAAGCCAGCGCCGCCCTCGGCCTCGCGCGCGCCCTCGCCCAGCACGAGCGCACCAAGGCGCTGATCATCCAGGTTCAGCGCGACCTCTACCTGCTGATGGCCGAGCTCGCCTTCGCCCCCGGCATCGAGCAAGAGCGCTACCACATCACTGCCGAGCACGTCGCACGCATCGAGCGCGAGACCGACGCCCTGGCTGCCGACGTCCCGCTCGGCCGCCACTTCATCCTGCCCGGCGACAGCCTCGGCGGGGCCGCGCTCGACCTGGCACGCACCATCGTGCGGCGCGCCGAACGGCTCGTCGTCCGGCTTGCCCACGAGGGCGCCTTCGACAACCCCCAGGCGCTGGCCTACCTCAACCGGCTGTCCTCCCTGCTCTTCATCCTTGCCCGCTTCGAAGACCGCGTCGCCGGCGTGACGCCCACGCCCGCCAAGGCCGAGGACGCGTCCTGACCAGGCGCCGGAGGGATCACAGCGGGATGGTAGCACACGGCTGAAAAGCCGCCGGAGCGGGCGCCCAGCGACGACCATGGGCATGCCCGCTCCAGCCGACGGGAGGAGGAGAGCAGGCAGCTGGCTGGGGAGACGACCAGCTGCCTGGCGCCGGGTGCGCCTGGCCCCGCCCCCGGCCTAGTAGAGGTAGTAGCCGCCCATGTAGTAAGTTCGCTCGAGCAGCGCGGCAGCCGTCCCAAGCAGGGCCAGCACCGGCACCAGCCGCACCGCCAGCAGCGTCAGTCGCATCCGCATCACACACCTCCCTTCGGTCACTGACCGGCTTTGCCTGTCCGCCCGGGCGCCCCCGGCCTGGGGCGCTCGCGAGCGACTTCCACCCTGTTCAACGCACGACCCCCTGCGCGACTTACATCCCCCGGCGCGCCCAGCGGTGCACGCCCCGCCAGCTGGTCAGCGTGCGGCGCGTGCGGCGAGCGCCCCGTCTGATCCGGCTGTCGCCTGCTCGGCTGACCCCTGTTCGGCTGAGGCCACTGCCGCGTGCCAGGCAGCACTGCAGGCCGCGCTGCAAAAGCGACCGCTTGGGTCGGCTGGCCAGAAGTCACGGGCGCACCAGTTGCAGATGGCCGGCTCAGGGGGCAGGACGCGCCCAGCGGGGCGATAGCGTGACTGAGACGTTCCCGGGCGCGAGGTGGCGAGCAGGCGCAGCCACCCAGCGTCGGCCAGCTCATGGGCAGCCGACATCGCCACATCGACCGGCAGGCCAGCGGCCCGGGCAGCGTCGGCGATGCTCGACGGGCCGAGGCGCGCCCAGGTCCTGAACAGCGTGACCGCCTGGGGCGAGAGGGCGAAGCGGTTCGCTGGCGCAGCTGCCGCAGTCGGCGCGGGCGGGGTGGACACCGCCACCGGAGGCGGATCGCTCGGCTGGCCACCGGTGGCCGGTGCGGTGGCCGCGGCAGCCGGGGGTGGCTCGGGGCGCGGGGGCTCCGCGGGCGGGGCAGGAGCATCCGCCGCGGGGGGAGCATCCGGCTGGGCCGCATCGCCAGTAGCCGCCCAGCGGCCGTCGCCGAGGGGGGCAGCGCGCCCACGGCGGCGCAGGAGCGTCAGGGTGTTCCGCACGGTCTTCTCGGCGAGGCCGAGCTGCTCGGCGAGCTGGTCAGGCGTGCGCGGGCCCTCCAGCGCGAGGACGCGGGCGAGCTGTTCCTGCGGCGGCAACTGCGGCGCAAGACCATCGAGGGCGGCGTCGGTCAGCTCAAGCGGGCGCACCTGGATGGCGTCGGCGGTGAAGTGCAGGGCAACGCTGCAGAGTGCCCCCACCGGTGCCAGGTTCGACTTGGTCACCCGCAGCAGCACGGCAGCGCCGTCGGTGGCGGAGAGGAGCACCACGTGGCGCGCTTTGGCCCGTTTCGCGAAGCTCCCCCAGGGGCGGGGGGTGGCAGCATAGCCGAGGCCGGGCGGTGGTTTGGGGATGTGGTCGATGACCAGCACGGTGGTCGGCAGGCTCTCGAGGAAGGCGATGATCCCGGCGGCGGCCGTCGCCTCTTTCAGGTCATCGGCATAGGAGCCGAGCGTCAGGCTGTCGACGATGAGCAGGCGGGGCTGGTACCGCGTGACCAGGCGGGCGATCTCGTCCTGCCCGGCGGGGCTGCCGAGGCTGGCGCGCAGGCGGTAGTAGCGCAGGGCATCGCGCTGGGCCTCGGTCGGCGTGAGCTGGAGGCCGCGCACGAGGCGCTGGCACCGGCGCACGAACTCGTCCTGGGCGAACTCGGTGTCGAGGTAGAGCACGACGCCGGGCTCGACGGCCTGGCCGAGAAACGGCGTGCCGGTAGCAACAGCGACAGCCAGGGCGGTGGCCAGCGTCGACTTGCCGCTGCCGTCGTCGCCGAACCAGAGGGTCACGGTGTGCTCGGGGACGAAGCCCGGCAGGAGCCAGCGGCGTGGCTCGGGCTCGGGCAGGCGCAGCACCGCGACGGCCTCCGGGCTGGGGTCCCCGCCGCCGGGCAGCACGTCACCCAGCAACCCCGCCGCGCCCTCCTCCCGGCCTCCGTCCTCCCTGGTTCCCGATTCCCGATTCCCGTTCCCTAATAGGGAACGGGAATCGGGAATCGCCTCCGGGGAGCCATTGGGGGATTCCCGAACCGGTTCCCGGCGGGAATGGTTCGGGAGGGAACCGGGAATGGGGGCACGGGCAGCGTTGTCCGATTCCTCCCGTTCCCGATCCCTTAGGGAAAGGGAACGGGAGGAATGGGATGACTCGCCGGGCGGGTAGGTGCGCCAGACCCGGGCGATGAGCGCGGCGACTGACTCTTCGCCAGGATCGGAAGGGTAAGGCGGCTGGCACGCCGCCGCTGCCTCGGCCAGGAGCCGCTCCGCCACCACAGCCGGCACGTCGGCCGCGCGCAGCCGGCAGGCTAGCTGGAAGAGCGCGGTGTTGCGCTGCCCCTGCGGCACCCCGGCCAGTACCGCCGCCGTCGTCCACCGCGCCGCTCCCCCGTCGCGTGCCGCCTCCGTGCCCCCCGCGCGCCCCACCCCCGGCAGCACTGCTGGATCGAGCACCGCCAGCGCGCTCCAGTCGTCGCCACCCCCCGCGTGCAGCCAGCGATACTCCCCACCCGACGGATGCCGCGAGGGCGGCACCAGCACGTAGCTCCGCTGGGCTTTGACGTCGCCCCAGGCGCAGCGGGTGGTGCGCACCGGCTGACCGTCAGGCGCGCGCAGGTAAACGTGGAGCCCGCCCGAGCCCGTCTCGACCACCAGCCCCTGCTCCCAGGCCGGGCACTGCTGCCGCAGCCAGTCCACCGCCGCGTCACGGAAGCGCGCTTCAATGTCCAGCACCCAGATCCCCGGCACCAGCCGCTCGAGCGCCAGGCCAATCGGCAACGCCAGCCCGGTGGCCGCCTGCCAGGGCCAGCCCGCCGCTTCTGCCGGCGTGGGCAGGGCGTCGCAGTACGGGCCCCAGGTCACCAGCGCACGCTTCCCCTGCACCGGAAAGACCGGCAGCCCACACTGCCAGTAGTCCGCCGCGACCGTTTCCCAGTCCAACCGCGGCCCAGACAACGCAGACGACGGTATCACGAGGCGCTCCTTTCACCATGCAGCCTGACCAACCCGCCGGGAAGGAGTGCGTCCCGGCGGGCGAAGGTGGCGCCGCCGGCACCCAGGCGCACGCTCGCCGCTGGGCTCCCAGCATTCCCCCTTCTACTCACTATCAAGACAGCGAGCGAGGCAAAAACCGCCACATTTTCTTTCAGCAGAAATCGCCGCCTGCAGCGCTCGCGCGCCTCTCGTGATTTCGTTGTCATTCTGGGAAGATCGTCACAGGCTGGACGCCGGCTCGCCCGGCGTTTCTTCCATCAGCAGAAAGCCGCAGCGGGCTCCACGCGCCTCACCGGTCGTGCGTGGGAGCACCACGCAGCTCCGCCGTTCGTGGGTGCGCACCCCCAACACCTGGCAACGCGTCCCGCAGTCCTCACCCGGACTTCGCGTGTCCCGCACGCCGGTGCTGGGAGACTGTGACGGTACAGCCAGTCCAGGTGCGCCGCCACAATCGCTGGAGCGATCGCGACGAGCGCGTCGAGAGACGCCTCTTCAGCCTGGCAGCCCGGCAACCCCTGGACGACGCCGAGGTACGAAGCACCCCCAGCGCTCGACGAGGAGCGAGCATGGCATCGCCCCTCCTCCCGATGGCCGCGCTATCTTACTCCCCGCCGCGCCGGCGCGTCGTCAGCTCCTCCGGCAGCCGGCTCGGCCGCGGGTCGACCTGGCCGGCGTACTTGTTGCCACGCTTGTGCCGGTAGGGAACCAGCGCGGGGGAGGTCAGCTCTTCGAACGTGAAGGAGCAGATCCGCATCCCCGGGTAGAGGGCAACGGCCATCCGCCCCAGGTTCGACAGCTCCATCGTGGCCGTGCCCGCCCAGCCCGGCTCGAACAGCGCCGCCGTGCTGTGCACCGTGATCCCCAGCCGGGCAATGCTGCTCCGCCCCTCCAACCGGCCGACGAGGTCATCAGCCAGCTCGAGATACTCGAGCGTTGAGGCCAGGGCAAAGTCGCCCGCTTGCATGATGAACGCCTCGCCGTCCGGCACCACAATCGTGCGCATCGCCGCGTCGATCGACTGTGGCTGCTGCGGGTCGATGTAGGAGAAGCGCGAATGCTCGAACACCATGAAGGTGTTGCCGAGGCGCAGGTCAATCGAGCACGCCCCGAGCTGGGTCGACAGGTCAGGCTCGGGCGTAATCTTGATCCGCCCGCTCTTGAGCGCGGCGAGAATATCGCGATCCGAGAGAATCATGCGCTGCCTCCACCCTTCCGGCGCGCCACGCGGCTCCCCACGCGCGTGGCAGCACGCGTCTGGGATCCCACCGCCCAGTGTACGGACAGTATGCGCTGTCCACGCACCCTCGTCAAGCGTTCCGGTCAGCGGCGTGTTGCGCTGGCGGCCAGCTGATGCCGTACTCGGCGGCGTGCTCGGCCATCCAGCGCTCGGCCGCTGCCTGGGCCCCAGCCTTGTCGCCGGGCGCGAGCGTGCCGTCGAGCACCAGCTCGCGCAAGTACGCCTTGAGCCCGGCGATCCACCGTCCGGGCGGTAGGCCGAACAAGGCCATCAGCTCGTGGCCGTCCAGCGGACTCTTGATCTCGGCCAGCGCCGCCTCCTCGCGCAGCCGGGCGATGTGCGCGCGCAGCTGGGCCAACCGTTGTGCAGCCTGCCGCCGCCGCTCGGGCCGAGCGCTCGTGACGTCAGCCGCGGCCAGATCGAGCAGGTCATCGAGCAGATCACCCGTCTCGACCATCAAGCGGCGCACGGCGCTGTCCGTCCAGGTCTCGTCATAGGCGGCCGGGCGAAGGTGCAGCGCGACCAGCTGGGCCACGCGTTCCGTCAGGGCCTTGTCCTTGCGCAACCGTCGTAGCAGCCGTCGGGCCAGCTCGGCGCCGACCACGTCATGCCCGAAGAAGTGGACTTCCCCGTGCTCGTTGATCACGCGGGTCATCGGCTTGGCGGCGTCATGCAGCAGCGCCGCCCAGCGCACCGCCAGTCGTGGCGGCGTCTGGTCGACGACCTTGAGCGTGTGCCGCCAGATATCCTTATGCCGCCCCAGGCCGCGGTCTTCGGCCATCGGCACCAGTTCGGGCAGGGCAACCGCCAGCAGCCCGCTCTCGCGCAGCAGCTGCAGCCCGTGCGATGGCCGCGGCGCGAGCAGCAGCCGGTCGAGTTCGGCGGCGATGCGCTCGACGCTCACCCGTCCAAGCTCGCTCGCCATTGCCTGGATCGCAGCCAGCGTCCGCGGCTCAATGGCAAACCCGAGCTGTGCCGCCAGGCGCACGGCCCGGAGCATCCGCAGCGGGTCTTCGTCGAAGCGCGCCGCGGGGTCACCGACCGCCCGGATCACCCGGCGCGCAAGGTCAGCCTGCCCGTCGAATGGATCGACGAGCGCCCCGGTGAGCGGGTCGAGCGCCATGGCGTTGATGGTGAAGTCGCGGCGCGCAAGGTCGGCCTCCAGCCGGTCGATGAAGGTCACCACCGGATGGCGGTCGGGCGTTGGGTAGACCTCCGCCCGGAACGTCGTGATCTCGACCGTCACCCCATCGATGACCAGGCCGATCGTGCCGTAGGCCTCGCCAACCGTGTAGATCGCCTCCGCGCCAGCCTCCTGCGCCAGCGCCTTCGTCACCGCCGGCGGGGCGGACGTCGCGCAGTCCAGCTCGCCGACCGGCCGCCCGAGCAGCAGGTCGCGCACCACGCCGCCAACCAGGTAGAGTGCCTGGCCGTGCGCGGCGAACACCTCCGCCAACCGTGCCGCAACCGCGCGCTGGGGCGCTGGCAAACGGTCGAGCAGTGGAGCCGCCTCGGCCAGTGATGCATCGTGTCGCACAGTCCCTCCTCGGACAACGCCAGCTGCGTTGCCAATATCGGTATTGTACCCGCGCCCGGCCACCAGCTTGCGCGCTCGCCCCCGCCCGGCTACCCTTGCCGCGGCACGAGCGCCCACCGTGCCGACACGGACGCGAACGCACGATGACGCGAAGGACACCACCGTCCGGCTCCGCACCACCGGCGCCACTGCGCCGTCTCACGCCTCAGCCTGCCGCCGTGCCAGCCCGTCGCTGGCGGGCCTGGCAGTGGGTTGTCGTTGCCGCGCACCTGGCCGTCATCCTCGGCCTGCTGGCGACCACCGGCGGCGTCGTCCTCGCGGGCCGGATGGCCCTCCGTGGCATCGAGACCGGCGAGGACGGCCAGCCCATCCCGTATACGGACGTCAACCCGCTCGGCGTCAACACGTTCCTCAACGAGCTCGCCAACCCGGCCGACGTCGCGCGCGAGCTCGACATGATCGCCGCGGCCGGCTTCAGCTCCATCCGTCAGCCGTTCTTCTGGTATGAGATCGAGCCGCAGCCCGGCGTCTACCAGGACCCGCAGTGGGGCGGCAGCACCTGGACGAAGTACGACCGGATCGTCGAGCTCGCCCAGGCCCGCGGCATCGAGATCATCGCCCGGCTCGACAAGCCGCCGCGCTGGGCTCGCGCTGGCCAGCCCAACCTCGACCAGTGCCCCGACGGCCCACCCACGCACCTTGCAGACTACGCCCACTTCGTCGCCACCGTCGTCAGCCGCTACCGCGGGCGCATCCACTATATCCAGCTCTGGAACGAACCGAACCTGCAAGGCGAATGGGGCTGCCAGCCGATCGACCCCGCCGCCTTCACGCAACTCCTCAAAGCCGGCTACGAAGCTGCCAAACAGGCCGACCCCTCGATCGTCGTCCTGATGCCCGGCCTCGCCCCCACCGACCAGCGCGGCCCGGCTAACCTCAGTGACCTGCTCTTCCTCCAGGGCATGTACGACGCCGGCGCGAAGCCCTACTTCGACATCGCCACCGCCATGGTCTACGGCTACGGCTACAGCCCCGAAGACCGCCGCGTCAGCTTCGCCCGCAACAACTTCTCCCGCGTCATCCAAACCCGCGAGATCATGGTGCGCAACGGCGATGCTGCCAAGCCGCTCTGGGTCATGGAATACGCCTGGGAGGCCCTCCCGCCCGGCTGGACCGGCCGTCCATCGGTCTGGGGCAAATCCGTCAGCCCCGACACCCAGGCTCGCTACCTCTACGAGGGCTATCTCCGCGCCCAGCGGGAGTGGCCGTGGATGGGCGTCATGTGCATCTGGTACTTCCGCTGGCCTATCCCCTCGACCGACCCCCAGAACCGCGACGACCCCACCCGCGGCTTCGCCATCGTCAACGAGGACTTTACCCCGCGCCCAGCCTACACACTGCTCAGCCAGTCCCGCGGCATCCTCGACCGGGCGTGGACCGGCGTCTACACCGCCGCCAGCCGCTACCTCACCCACGACACGCACTGGACGCCTGGGCCAGACACCTGGCACGGCGCCCCCGTCCTCCGGCCAACCCAACCTGGCGCGAGCGCGACCATCACCTTCGGCGGGCCCGGCCTCGACCTCATCCTCACCGCCCCTGCTGCCCGCTACGCCGTCTGGATCGACGGCCAGCCTGCCCCTGGCCTGCCCCGCGACACCCAGGGGCGTGCGGTGCTCACCACCCCCGTCCGTGCCGCGCCCAACGCAGCAGTGCGCGTCACCGTCGCCCGTGGCCTGGCTGATGCGCCGCATACCGCCCGCATCGAGGCGCTTGACACCCCGAGCGCTGGCGGCCTTGCTGGCTTCGCCGTTGTCCGCATCCCGCCGCAAGCACGCCAGGTGCAGCTGAGCCTTGCGCTCTGCGCCCTCGCCCTCCTGCTCAACCTCGGCTCACTCCTCTGGAACCTGCGCCATCCTCTCACACCCCCTCGCCCACACCCCGAACCGGCATGACTTCCTCACGCCCTACGCCCACTCCTGAGCTGCGGACCTGACAGCCATGTCCACCATTGCTGAACAGCGGCCTTGACCGCGCCCCGCCCTCTCGGCACGATGCTCCATAAGAACCATTTCGTGCGGTTGAGCTGACCGTCTCCTCACCGCAACGCATCAGCCGAGGCAGCGTGGCCGACTGCGGCCGCCGGCCATCGCCTCCGGGTGGCATGACGTTGCCACAAGCGAGGCGGATCAGCGCCGATCACCCTGTAGACGAGCATGCTGTAGAAAAAGGGGAGGAGCACATGAACCGACGACAATTCCTGGCTCGTTCCGGCGTCACCCTTGCGGGCGCGCTGCTCGCCGCCTGCGCGGGAGGCAGTACCGCAACGCCAACTGCCACCCCTGCCCCAACCAAGGCCC
>ERZ795043.1672-NODE-1672-length-10295-cov-3421.977051_pt1 | contig 10295 bp, 4 predicted proteins | sample MGYA00375127_ERZ795043 | MGnify/ENA primary metagenome ERZ795043 (study PRJEB30172, sample SAMN05518447) | compost metagenome | isolation source: Feedstock adapted compost from Newby Island compost facility, Milpitas, CA | place: USA:Newby Island compost... | reverse complement strand
TGCAATGGCGGAGGCGGCGCCAGCGCCATGATCATCGAAAACCTCATGCGATGAAAGCAGCCATCCAGCTTGCTTTTCAACCTTATTTACCTATGGACATACAGTAATCCAGCCACTCATCACATGTTCCATCGGCAGTACAACTCATGAAACGAACCACAAGCATGCACGCGCCATCATTCAGGTTTTTGTTTTACATCGGGGTGTGGTACGTTGCTACGATATCTGCAAGTGTAGAAAAATCAAGGGCTCAGCAACGTTTGCATCCCTCCTACACCGTACTCGACTGGAAAGGCAGCCAGATGCTTCATGATTTTCTCATCCAGAAGCTTCACCGGTGCTATCAACATCGGGACAGCCTGTTACAGGAGGCATGCCAGCATCACCATATCGCGTCATATCAACAGCATATGTTGCAACAATATCTTGCGCTGCTGGGCGCTATGCCTGCCAGAACCGCCTTGCATGCACGCGTGCGGGATACCTTATGGGAATCGGGTTACCGCATCGAAAAACTGGTATTCGAAAGCATCCCGCATCATCATGTAACCGCAAATCTTTACGTCCCTGCCGGGAAAGGGCCCTTCCCCGGCATCCTGTTTTGCTGTGGACATGAAGCCGCAGCCAAAGCCACCCTCACCTATCAGCAAACGGCGATCCGACTGGCACTACAGGGCTTTGTGGTACTGGTTCCCGATCCCATTGCACAGGGCGAACGCGTGCAACTCACCGATACGGCAGGCCATCCGCTCACCCGAGGCAGCACCACCGAGCATACCCTGCTTACTTCCGGTGCGCTGCTGGTGGGCAACAGCGTGGTGAAAACCGAACTCTGGGACAATATACGGGCCATCGATTACCTGTGCATGCGTGCGGAAGTGGATAGCTCGCGCATCGGCTGCATCGGCAATTCAGGTGGCGGAACGCAGGTGGCCTATCTCATCCCCGTCGACCGCCGCATCAAAGCAGCCGTCATCAGCAGCTATGTCACCCGCAGGGAAAGATCATTAGCGTTGTTGGGACCGCAGGATGGCTGCCAGTGGCTGCCCGGCGAAGGAAAGGCAGGACTGGACATCAGCGATTACCTCATCATGTTTGCACCCAGGCCTGTATTGATACTGGCCGGGAGATATGATTTCGTGGATTTCAACGGCACATGCGATGTATATCACGAACTGCAACAGGTCTATCGCTTGCTGAAAGCGCCCGATCATATCGGCCTTTTCGCTTACGACGATGGTCATGGCATCCAGACGCCCAAACAGCTGGCTGCTGTGCAATGGTTCCGACGCTGGCTGCATCCCGCTCGCCAGCCGGCAGAGGTACAGGAGCCGCAAACCCTGCCCGAAGCGGCGTTACAGGTTACCCCTACCGGGCAGGTCAATACGAGCTTTCCGGATGAAATCACGCTGCCCGCCCAGACACGTTCGCTGGCCGAATCCTATCGGTTGGCACGGAAGGCCTGGCTGCACGACAGCGCCCGCGCGCGGTATCAACAGATGCTCAGGCAAAAGCTGGGCCTGTCCACATCGCTCGCTCCCCTCGCCGATACCCAGCAGATGGGAAGTTTTACGAAAGACGGCTTTCATTTCCAGAAAATCATCTTACGCGGCCCCGGATTCCCACCCATCCCCTGCATCGCGGGATTCCCGGAAAGCACATCACCTGTAACCCGCATCCGGATATATTTTTCCGAAAAAGGCCAATCGTTCATCCTCGATAATGATACGCTGTTACAGCAGCTGGCCGCAGGCGGCTATGCCCTGTTGACGGCCGATTTGAGGGGCATGGGCGAAACCACCGACATCTCTCCGCAAAACGATCCCAAATACATGAATCGGGAATACCGCAATGCCATGCTTTCCCTGTTTGTGGGCCTGCCCCTGCCCGGACAACGCGTGGAAGATGTGCTGCATGTGTTGCAATTCGTGGATCAATACACCCCCTGGCGACAGCTGCCCGTGGAGGTCGACGCCGGCGGACCCGCGGCCGAAGCCGCTTTGCTGGCCGCTGCACTCGACAACCGCATCTACCAGCTCAACCTGTCGAACCTGCCGCATCGCCTGACGGACTTTCTTTTGCATCCCACCACACCCGATCAACTGAGCTACGTTATTCCCGATGCGTTAAAAAATATGGACTTCCCGGAGATCATCCAGTTTATAGGCTTGCAAAAAATACATCTGCAGCCTTGAATGGCAGAAAAATGAAAACGATCGGGCTTAATAAATAGGCCAGCGAAAATTAGACTCATCATCACATTAAGTTCACGATGATATACGATACGCTATAATAATGATGTACCGCTCAATTTATGCAAGCAGCAGGAATGTGTTTCATACGTGAAAAAAAATCAAATTGTTCCAGATTTAAGAATAATTTTGGATACTACTCATCATTGAATACATGCCCGAGGTTTTTGACAACGTTAATTTAAAACTATCCGAGGGGCTGAATCAATTAAAACCTGATGTCCAGTCGTGCGCGTTCTGCGTGGGGTACCTCAACCTGCGCGGTTGGGATCAATTGGCCGACCTCGTGGACAGGTTGCAGGGTGGCACAGAAGACGCCGCCTGCCGCCTACTCGTCGGCATGCACCGCCCACCGGAAGAGGAGATGAAAGCTCTCGCCGGCCTCAAGCGCCGCGATGAGACAGAGGAAGGCCCCATGCTCGCACAGCTCAAGCACCGCATGACCGAGAGCTTTAAGCAGCAACTGGAATTCGGCGTGCCCTCCACCCAAGCTGAACGCACCCTCCAGCGCCTGGCCGCACAGCTTCGCGCACGCAAGGTGTTCCTCAAGGCGTTCCTGCGCTATCCGCTGCACGCTAAACTGTACCTCGTTCGCCGTAGCGATCCCGTCACTCCCCTCATCGGCTTCGTTGGCAGCAGCAACCTCACACTCGCCGGACTTTCGCAGCAGGGCGAGTTGAACGTGGATGTGGTCGAGCAAGATGCCGCCAAAAAACTGCAAGCCTGGTTCGACGACCGCTGGCGTGATGAGCTGGCCATGGACTTGAGCGACACGCTCGCCGAGCTGATCGAGACCAGTTGGGCGCGCACCGATCTGGTTCGCCCCTACCTGGTCTATCTCAAAATCGCCTACCACCTCTCGGAAGAAGCGCGCCAGGGCGAACGCGAGTTCCGCCTACCGCGCATCTTCAGCGAGAAAGGCACGCCACTGCTCGATTTTCAGGAGCGAGCCGTGTCGCTTGCGGCGCACTACCTCTACCGCCGTGGCGGCGTCTTGCTCGGCGATGTCGTGGGACTGGGCAAAACGCTCATGGCCACCGCCATTGCCCGCATCTTCCAAGAGGACGACCAGAGCAACACGCTGGTCGTGTGCCCGCCGAAGCTCGCGCCCATGTGGGAGCAGTACCTGGAGACCTACGAAATCAACGGCCGCGTACTCTCGTTCGGCAGAGTCATCGAAACGCTGGGGCGCTACGACGCGCCGCGCTACCGGCTGCTCGTCATTGACGAAAGCCACAACCTGCGCAACCGCGAGAGCAAGCGCTACCGCGCCTTGAGCGACTACATCGAGCGCAACGAGCCGCGCGTGCTACTGCTCACCGCCACGCCGTACAACAAGCACTTCAGCGACCTCGGCAACCAACTGCGCCTGTTCCTCGACGAAAACCAGGATCTGCACGTGCGCCCCGAACGCTTCTTCCAGGCGTGGGCAAAGCTCGGAAAAAACGAGATGGACTTTGTCACGCAATTTCAGACCTCGCCGCGCTCGCTGCGTGCCTTCGAGCAAAGCACCTCCCCGGAGGATTGGCGCGACCTGATGCGGTTGTTCCTCGTGCGGCGCACGCGCCAGTTCATCATCCGCCACTATGCCCATTTCGACGAACAAAAGCAGCGCTACTACGTCTTGCTGGGAGACAAGCCCGCATACTTTCCGCTGCGTGTGCCGAAGCGGCTTGCCTTTACGATCGCCGAGGACGACCCCACCGACCAGTACGCGCGCCTGCTTCGCGAAGATGTCGTGCAGGTGATCGAGCAGCTTGAGCTGCCACGTTATGGGATGGCGCAGTACCTTGTCGCTGATGCCGATCGCCGTGCGAAAGGCGATGAAAAGCGCATCCTCGACAACCTCAACCGCGCCGGCCGTCGCCTGATCGGCTTTTGCCGCACGAACCTTTTCAAGCGGCTCGAATCGAGCGGCTCGAGCTTCCTGCTCTCGGTGCATCGGCACGTCCTGCGCAACCTCGTCACGCTCCACGCGCTCGAAAAGGGGTTGCCCGTGCCCATCGGCACGCAGGATGCCGCTATGCTGGACACGGCCGTCAGCGATGCCGACGAAGAGTTCGCGGTCGCTGAGGAAGACATTGCCGCACCGCTCGACGAAAGTGCTGCCGAGAGCGCAGCAGCAGGAGCCGCTCAAGACCCACTGGCAGCGTTCAAAGCGCGCGCTGCCGCTGTGTACGAGACTTACGCCCAGCAATACCGCGACCGCTTCGATTGGCTCGCTGCGAAATTCTTCCGTCCGCAGCTGCAGCATGCCCTCGAAGCCGACGCTCAGGCTCTGCTCGGCATCCTCGCACGCATTGGCACGTGGGACCCCAAACGCGATACCAAGCTTGAAGAACTCACCAGTCTGCTGACCACGCAGCACGCCCGCGATAAAGTGCTCATCTTCACGCAGTTCGCCGACACCGCGCAGTACTTGAAACGCGAGCTGAGCAGGCGCGTCGTCCGCGATCTGGAGGTCGTGACCAACCAGACGGGCGATCCGGTCGCGCTGGCGCGCCGCTTCAGCCCCAGTTCCAACGGCGGCCTGCGCGCAGGCGAACAGGAGCTACGCATCCTCATCGCCACCGATGTCCTCGCCGAGGGCCAGAACCTGCAAGACGCCCACATCATCGTCAACTACGACCTACCCTGGGCAATCATTCGCTTGATCCAGCGCGCCGGCCGCGTGGACCGTATCGGACAACAGCACGACACAATCCTCGTTTACTCATTCCTCCCTGCCGATGGGGTCGAGCGCATCATCCGGCTGCGCCAGCGACTTTTCTGGCGGCTTCAGCAAAACCAGGAAGTCATCGGCACCGACGAAACCTTCTTCGGCGAGGAGGCTGCCGCCAAACTGCGCGATCTCTACACCGAAAAAGCTGGCACGCTCGACGACGACCCATCCGACGAGGACATTGACCTGGCCAGTCTGGCGCTGCAAGTCTGGAAGAGCGCCTCTGCTGCCGATCAAAAGGAAGCCGTGGCACTGCCCCCCATCGTCTCTGCCACGCGCGCGGTCCCCGAGACCGCCGATCCAGCCCAGCATCCGCCCGGGGTGATCACCTACCTGCGCTACCCCGATGGCACCGACGCGCTCGTGCGCGTGGACCAGCGCGGTGTGCTGGTGTCGCAGTCCATCTCAGCCATCTTTGGCGCGGCCGCCTGCGCGCCCGACGAGCCGCCGCTCGAGCGTGCAGCAAACCATCATGAACTCGTCGCCCGCTGCGTGGAACTCGCCACTGAAGAGCAAACCGCCCTTGGCGGGCAGCTCGGCTCGCTGCGCAGCGTCCGTCGCAAGCTCTACGAGCAGCTCAAGCGCTATCGCGAGCAACTTCTATCCAAGCCCACGCTCTTTGCCCGCGAGACGCTCGAGCAGCTCGATGGCGTGCTCGACCTGCTCTGGAAATTCCCGCTCCGGCGCACAGCGCAGGATGCCATCAGCCGGCAGATGCGGCTCGGCATCACCGACGAGGCATTGCTCGAACTGGTGCTGCGCCGCGCCGCCGACGAGAACCTCTGTGAAGTGACCGCCGAAGAGACCCAAGCGCCAGCCGAACCCAGGATCATCTGCTCGATGGGACTGGTGTGGTCAGTAAATCCCGCAGCAAAAAACGGATGATCAACAAATGGACATAAGCACAATTCTCTACCGCATCGAAAACATCCTGAACAGCGGCAATTCGCCAGATAAACTCGGCAAGTTGTTCTGCCAGATTCTGAATTGGGGTGCGCCGAGGGGCTTGACACCGCGCCTTTTGAACATTGGCGCGCCGATGAGCCAGAACCTGACGATCCAGCCTGTAGCGCAGCTCTCGGGCCTGCCGGTCTATCGCGTCGTCTGGCCCGGGGATCGGCTTCCGGGCATCACCGCCCGCCGCGCCGTGCAGCGTGCGCTCAAGCCGATGCATGCCGAACATCTCCTTTGCTACATCACCCAGGACGCCCGCCAGCTTGCCTTCACCTGGGCACGCGAGCGACCCGACGGCAAGATCGAACTTCGCACGCTCCCCTACGAAGCCGGCTCGACAGCCCGCACCACCATCGAACGCCTCGCCGAACTGGCGTTCACACTCGACGAGCTGGATCATGGCCAGCCGCCCATCACCACCGTTACCGATAAACTCGACCGAGCCTTCGATGTCGAAGCGGTCACCCGGCGATTCTTCGAAGATTACAAAAAAGTCTTCGCCACACTGCAAAATCAGCTCGTTAACGCCACCGGTGATAAGGTCTGGGCGCACGACTATGCCCTGCAACTACTCAACCGGCTGATGTTCCTTTACTTCATCCAGCGCAAACGCTGGCTCGGCGACAACCCACAGTTTATCGGCAATTTCTGGCGCGCATACAAGGCGTCCAACCAGCCCGCCAATAGCTTCTTCGAGCGCTGGCTCTCCGTGCTGTTCTTCGAGGCATTCAACAACAAATTCCACGGCGGCCACCGGCAGTTCCCCGAGGAGATTCGCTCAGCACTTCAGCTTGCGCCGTATCTCAACGGTGGACTCTTCACGCGCAATCAGCTCGACGATGCCTACAGCGTGACGTTGCCCGACGCGTTCTTCGCCACGCTCTTCGATGAGTTCGACGGCAGCAGTCCCGGCTTCCTCGAACGCTACAACTTCACCATCGCCGAATCCACCCCGCTCGACATCGAAGTCGCCGTTGACCCCGAAATGATCGGCAAAGTCTATGAGTCGCTGGTCAATATCACCTCCGAGGGAATCGTCGAAGAAGACCAGCGCGGCTCGGCCGGCATTTTCTACACCTCTCGGGTCGAAATTGACTTGATGTGTCGCCTCGCGCTCGTGGACGCTCTCGCCAATCGGCTCGGCGCAGACAAAAAACCGCTCCTCTACGACGCCGTCTTTGCTTACGAACCAGCCGAGAAAGACGCCGCCGACGCCGCGCTCGCCGCGCACAATCTCTGGCCCAAGCTCGACCAGCAGCTCCGCGACATCACCATCTGCGATCCCGCCTGCGGCTCCGGCTCGTTCCTGGTCGGCATGTTGCTTGTGCTCGACGACCTCCAAGCCCGCGCCAATGCCCAGCTCGGCCGCGAAGAAACCCCGTACGAACGCCGACGCCGCATCATCGGCGAGCAGCTCTACGGCGTGGATGTGATGGACTGGGCCGTCCACGTCGCCGAACTGCGCCTCTGGCTGCAACTGGTCGTTGAGACCGAACTCAAGCCCGCCGAGTTGAAGTTTCGCCCACTGCTGCCCAATCTCTCGTTCAAAATCCGCTGCGGCGATAGCCTCGTGCAGGACATCGGCGGCATAGACTTCGGTCTTCACCGCGCACATCTGGACATCTCGCCTCATCTCAAAGGCCGCCTCACGCAGCTCAAAGGCAAAAAACTCCGCTTCTACCAGGGCGAACAAGGCTTGCGCGAAGCCGATCTTAAAAAAGAAGAACTCGACCTCTTCCGCGACATTCTCGACCACAAACGACACGCGCTGCAAAACCATATCGCCGCGCTCACCCGGCAGATCGAATCGCCAGCCGAGCAAGGCGCGCTGCCGGGAATGGTGGTTGCGACCAATCAGGCTGCGCAACGCCGCATCGAGCAGCTCCGCGCCGAACGCGAGGAGAAGCAAGCCGAACTCGACCGCATCACACGCGCGCTCGGTGCACTGCGCAGCGCGCAGCAGGTCCCGTTCGTCTGGGACATCGCCTTTGTGGAGATTTTCGAGGGCGACCGCGACGGCTTCGACATCGTCATCGGCAACCCGCCCTACGTTCGGCAGGAGATGATCGCTGCGCCCCGGCTCGATCCCAACGACTTCGGCGGCGAAACGTCTGACCGCTGGAAAGAGCAGAAGAAAGCCTACAAAGCCAAACTCCAACAGTCGGTGGCCGCCGCCTGGCCGCGCTTCTTCCGTTACAAACCCGGCAAGGCCGACTTCCGCAAGCTCGACGGCAAAAGCGACCTCTACATCTACTTCTACCTGCACGGGCTGGCGCTACTGAACCCGCAGGGCAGCTTCTGCTTCATCACTTCCAACTCGTGGCTCGATGTCGGCTACGGCGCGGACTTGCAGGAATTTTTGCTCAAACACAGCCACGTCAAATTCATCCTCGACAACGAGCGGAAGCGCTCCTTTGCGCAGGCCGACGTCAACACCATCATCACGCTGCTCGCCCCGCCCGACGACCACCACGAGCGCGGACTGGAGAAAACCGCGCGCTTTGTGATGTTCAAGGTGCCGTTCGAGGAGGTGCTCAGCGCCGAGACGTTCAAGGCGCTCGAAGCCGCCACCGAACGCCGGCGCACCGACCGCTGGCGCATCTGCGTGGAGTCCCAGCGCGCGCTGTTCGAGGAAGGGCTTGCCCGCGAAGAGGGCGAGGAAGAAACGCAACCCAAACCCAGGCAATCGCGCCGCACACTCTTCAAGACCGCCCGCTACGAAGGCAACAAGTGGGGCGGCAAGTACCTGAGAATGCCAGAGCTTCTTTGGCGCTTGATTAATGAGAATAAGCTGGTTCCTCTCGCCCAAGTATCCCGTCTTGAATATGGCAACAAGCCTGGACTTGTAGACTTCTTCATATTGACAGACAACCGAATCAGCGACTTCGGCATCGAGAAAATATTCTTAAAGAGAATTATCACTTCTACTGAGGAGATTGAGAGGTTGGTCGTCCTGTCTAAACATGCGACCAAATGGGTTTTTGTTTGTCCACTACCACTTGAAGAGCTGATCCGTCAAGGTTACAAAGGGGCAGCGGCATACATCCAATGGGGAGCCAAACAAGTTACTAAGAAGGGAGCGCGTCACACTGTTGAGGAAGTCCATTGGCCTCGTGTTCCTTCGGTCAAGGGTAATCGCCCTGAATGGCACTGTATCTCGCTTAAAGAGCCTGGCGACTTCATCGTCCCACTGTTAATTCGTGAGCGGTTCTTCTTTTCAGCTAACCCCGATGGCCTACCCGATACAAACATGTTCTTCCACGGAAGATTCTTAGACCGGAAAAAAGTGCAAATTGGAGTATCTATCATCAACTCCACGCTGGTATATCTGCTTCTTGAAATCTTAGGCAGGCATAATATCGAAGGTAGATTCAACATCTACGGCCCAGAATTGAGGAACCTTCCTATTCCCAATCCTGAGCTATTTGATAGCGATACGCACAAAAAAGTTGTTGATAGTTTTGAAAAACTTGCGGAAAGAAGTGTGATGAAAATATTAGAGGAAATCCACCAACCCGACCGTCGCGCCCTTGACGACGTGGTGTTCGATGTGTTGGGATTGACGGCCGGGGAGCGGGAGGCGGTGTACAAGGCGGTGATTGAGCTGGTCCGCACGCGGCTGGAGAAAGCAAGGAGTGTGTAGCCATGGCCTACAATCCCGAAAAGCACCATCGGCGTAGCATTCGCCTGAAGGAATATGATTATTCCCAACCCGGGGCGTATTTCATCACCATCGTCACGCAGGATCGCATGTGCCTCTTCGGCGAGGTGGTGGATGGGAAAATGCGGTTGAACGCATTCGGCGAAATCGTTGCCCAAACCTGGTACGACCTGCCCAACCATACGCCCAATGTGGCATTGGATGCATGCATCGTCATGCCCAACCATATGCATGGGATTATCGTCATCACCGATGCACATGTAGGGGCAATTCATGAATTGCCCCTACATGAATTGCCCCTGCATGCACGGCGTCGCATGTTGTTGCCGAAAATCATTGGACGGTTTAAAATGGTATCGGCCAAGGGCATCAACAAAATCCGGAATACACCTGGCGTGCCCGTATGGCAACGCAATTATTACGAACACATCATTCGCAATGTGGATGCATTGAATCGGATTCGCCAATACATCACCGATAATCCCATGCGCTGGGCATCCGACCGCGAAAACCTCTACCGCACAGACAGAAACCCCGACGAAGAGATGTGGTTTGGCAGCACATGAGCTGGAGCAGCGAGGCGAGGCGGGGATTTCTATGGCATATTTCAGCCGATGAACCGTATGCACGCATACATGGTGAACCATCCATAGGGGATAAACAAACCTTTTTCAACACAACACGCATCAGCTCTTTGCGGAGGAAA
>ERZ795043.1671-NODE-1671-length-10296-cov-3.781564_pt1 | contig 10296 bp, 13 predicted proteins | sample MGYA00375127_ERZ795043 | MGnify/ENA primary metagenome ERZ795043 (study PRJEB30172, sample SAMN05518447) | compost metagenome | isolation source: Feedstock adapted compost from Newby Island compost facility, Milpitas, CA | place: USA:Newby Island compost... | reverse complement strand
CGATGACGAATAAAATTTTCCCTAGATGAATGTTATCATCATAAATGGCTCCACCGACAAATTCACCAAGTACCAATGCGGCAACAAAATCAAACGGGGTGGCTTCTGAGATGGAGGAGCGCCCGATCACCTTTGTCAAAACGAGTAACGCGAAAAAACCGACCACGAGTTCAACCGTAATTTCCAAATAGCCTTTCACGCAACCACCTCCCGTGACAGTTTGCATTGAAAAAGCGTTTTTTATACTGGTAAAATAAATTTTTTCACGCCAGCATATGGACTATATCAGCTCAATCTCCCCATAAAAGGCTTGCACGGGTAAGAAAATATCCTTTTTTGTCCAATATATGGGCAATGAAGGCACTGCCTTTGTCTTTAAAGCTTGGCAGAGCCAGGTTTTCTTTTCTCAGTCGGACCAAAGTGACCCATGCCCTTGGAGATTTTCGCAAAAAATGTTATAATCTTTTTATATATTCAGAAAAGGAGGTTAAGAGATGAAATATGGTATTGCCTTATTCCCGTCGAAAGATTTACAAGACCTCGTCAATCGCTATCGTAAACGCTATGATACGCACTATCCTTTGATTCCGCCGCATATCACCGTCAAAGAGCCTTTTGAGTTACAAGAAGGCGAAGTGGAAGCTTTTATAAAAAAGGTGCAAGCGGCCAAAAAAGGCATCGGGCCGATTCGACTCGTCGCAAGCCGCGTCCATTCTTTTTGGCCCGTTAACAATGTGATTTATTTGCGAGTGGAAGATTGCGCGGCTTTGACGGAACTCCACGAACGTTTACACGGCCCCGATTTTCCCAATACAAAAGCCTATCGCTTCGTCCCACATATTACGATTGCACAAGACCTTTCGGATATCGAACATAACGACATTTATGATAGACTAAAAATGCTTTCCTTTTATCATGAAGAGATGATTGATACCTTCCACCTCCTGTATCAGGACGACACTGGAATGTGGCACGTCCGCGAAACATTTAAGCTTGGAGACTAAAAGGTTTAAGCCATCCCGTGCGCCCTATTTTTAAAAGTTGGAGGAGAATCAGACAACATGGAAGTCACCGCGGTAAAAACAGATGCTCAATATCAGGATGCATTAGCCGTCAGACAGGAAGTATTTGTACATGAACAACACGTCCCACCGGAACTCGAAATCGATGAATATGAGGAGCGGGCGGTACACTTTGTCGCCTATGACAATGGTAAACCAGTTGGGGCTGGTCGCTACCGTAAGAAGGGTGATGCTGCTAAAGTCGAGCGGATTTGTGTTTTACAAGCGAGACGCGGGGAACACATTGGGGAAGCCATAATGGAAGCCATTGAAAAAGAAGCTTACCGTGCCGGATTTTCAACTTTGATTTTAAATGCACAATCCCACGCCATCGGTTTTTATGAAAAGCTTGGGTTTGAGATCACTTCTGAGGAATTTGAAGAGGCAGGCATTCCGCATGTGGAGATGAGAAAAACGATTCGCTGACTGAATGAAAAAACAGCCCTTAATAAAAGGCTGTTCATCCAAGTTGCATGTCATAGGGGAACCCTGTACCCCAGATATCTTCTATAAAGCTTCATAAGCGAGCATGGTGCATAGGGCGTCCGATAAGTCATCTTGCCAAAACGTCCAAGTATGGTTTCCATCGTTTTCGACATATTTGTAAAAGCCAAGTTCTTTTTGCACAAGGGTTTCGTGCAACAAGCGATTGGGACGGAGAAAGTCAGCGCGCGTGCCCCGAGTCGTCATGACCGCTGTTTCGTTGACCCCAATGGAGTGGTAGATGGAAAGTTGCGGGGCCAAGCGAAAATTCCTCACGTTTTCAATGATCGCGTCATTGACATAAGGAGATTGCAAGATGACGTTTCCGAATGTATGCGGATAGCGTAGCGCACATGTCAGGGAAAAGGTCGCGGCTAAAGAGTCTCCGATGAGGAATCTGCCGCCTGCTAACTCGTCAATGGCATACTGTTTCGATAAAGCGGGGAGAAATTCGCGAATCAAAAATTTTATGTAAGCTTCATGGTGGCGGCCTTCGGGATGATACTTTTCCCAACGCTCCATTTTATCGGTATAGGGAAGCCCTACAATCACTGTATGGCGCATTTTCCGTTCGGAAATGAGCCGTTCGGACAAACCGGCAATGCGGCCGAGATTGAAATAGTCCTGACCATCCAATGCAATCAACACAGGGTAAGTATATAAAGGCGAATAATGCGGCGGAAGATAAACCCGCGCTTCGATCATGGTATTTAACACTAGGCTATTAATACGAAAAGCTTCCATTGTAGGTTTGTCATTAATCATAGTATGCCTCCGTCGTTTCATCATCTTCAGCTATCTTAACATAAAATGAATAATGATGGTGCACATGACAGACATAAACGTCACGCATAACAGGGGGAATCACCATGAAAGAGCGGGTGCACAGCCGGGATGTCAAAAAGGCGGTCTTTTCTCTTCTTAAGGAAAGGGGTGTCGCGCTTTCGGACATCGCCGAAATCGTCTATGAAATGCAGTCACCATATGCACCGAATTTAACTATGCAAGATTGTTTGGAAAGCGTATTGGCTGTTCTTGAAAAAAGGGAAATGCAACATGCTTTGCTCGTTGGAATTGAATTGGATAAATTAGCAGAGGAAGGGAAACTTTCGGAGCCGTTGCAATCCATTGTCGCTCAAGACGAAGGGTTATTTGGTATCGATGAAACCATCGCAATCGGTGCGGTATACGGTTATGGGAGCATTGCCGTTACAACGTTTGGATATCTCGACAAGGCGAAAACGGGCATTATAAAAAAACTTGATAACAAAACCGGGCGTGGTGTCCACACTTTTTTGGACGATCTTGTGGCGAGCATTGCTGCCAATGCCTCGAGTCGATTAGCGCACCACCTTCGCGATGAAGAAGAAGCGCTATTCGATGCATCAAATAAAGCCGAAGATGAGCCAACCACCGGATAGCAAGTTATACGGGGGAAAACCTGTATTTTTATCGGCACGAAAAAATTTTTAAAAACCCCTTGACGAATGAAACAAAGGCGTGTATAGTTATAGTTGTCCTTTGAAATTCCAAAACATCTTAAAAAATGATCTGCTAGCTCAGTTGGGAGAGCACTACCTTGACAGGGTAGGGGTCACAGGTTCAAGTCCTGTGCAGGTCACCATACATAATCTTTGAGTAACGTGCTTTTTCGAGAGATTGTCTCCGAGGAAGTGCGTTTTTTATTTTTTTAAAAATGCCTGAGGGATGAATTCTTCAGGCTTTTTAGTATTGGATTAAAAAACCTGCCCCATTGATATTAAATACGAATAAATGTCGAAAAGTTTTTGCAAATATCACTTCCTTTTTTTGAAGATTTTTTATAAAATAATACTGTACTATGAATAATAGTACAGTTGGTACGGTTTAAGAACGGGAGGGCGTTTATGTTTGATTTAGATTGGCGAAGCCGTAAGCCGATTTATGAACAACTGGTCGAGAAAATTAAAACCCTCATTATTAATGATGTTTGGAAAAAGGATGAACAACTGCCTTCCGTCAGAGCTTTGGCTGAACAGTTGACCATTAATCCAAACACCATCCAAAAAGCCTATCGTGAGTTAGAAACGCAAGGATATATTTACTCCATTAAAGGAAAAGGCAGTTACGTAAACAGCGTTCCTGACATCGAGAAGGCGGAAAAAAGAAGGAAGATTAAAAGTGAACTCACCCGTTTAATAGCCGAAGGATTATATCTCGGATTAACATTCAATGAGCTCTATCAACTCTTGAAAGAACTGGATGAAAAGATAAACGGAGGGGAGCATGATGATTGAGGCAAAAAATCTTTGGAAGCGTTTTGATGAGGGAGATGTATTAAAAGATGTCTCGTTTACTGTAAAAAAAGGTTCCATTTACGGGCTTCTTGGTACAAACGGGGCTGGGAAAACGACATTGCTGAAAACGATCGCAGGGGTTTACCAACCGGAGCGAGGGCAAGTTACCATTTCCAGTCAGCCCGTGTTTGAAAATCCAGCCATTCAAGAACGGTTCGTTTTCATGCCAGATGCCCTCTATTTCTTTTCACAATATACCATCCAACAGATGGCACAATTTTATAAACAGATTTATCCCACGTGGAGTGATGAGCGATTTCAGGCATTACATGAGGTGTTTCGTTTGGATCCCCGCAAGAAAATTCATAAATTATCCAAAGGCACCAAACGGCAGGTCGCCTTTTGGTTATTGCTATCAACCATGGCGGATGTCTTTATTTTGGATGAACCGTTTGACGGATTGGATCCGGTCATGCGCAAAAAAATAAAAAGCTTGCTGTTGCACGATGTCGCTGAACGCGAAGTCACTATCCTGATTTCCTCTCACAACCTCAGAGAAATCGAAGACTTTTGCGACCATATCGGCATGTTGCATGCTGGCCAATTAGTATTAGATAGGGAACTCGATGATGTGAAGTCGGAAATACATAAAGTACAAGCAGCTTTTAAAGACGGACTTCCTGAGGATTTATTCCGTTCGGTCGACCTTTTATATAAAGAGGAGCGGGGCAGCGTCTTGCTATGCATCGTGCGCGGGGATGTCGAGGATATTCTCATCGAATTCAGGAAATGGCAGCCGGTGATATTGGATGTTTTACCGCTGACATTGGAAGAAATTTTTATTTATGAAATGGGGGAAGTGGGTTATGCCATTGAAACCATTCCGTTATCATAAAGCGCTACTTAACCTAAACATCCGGCAAACGGGTTGGTTAGCGATCGTCAATTTTTTGGTGTTGTTATTTTCCGTTCCGCTACAAGTTTTTTTTGCCTGGGAACATCGTCAGGCGATCGGACATTCTCCTAGTGATTTTGCCCATTATCATAACTTGTTTTCGGAATATTTTGATGTTCAATTTGTCTTAATGATCGGCTTTCCGGTATTGCTTTCAATGGTGTTGTTTCGGTATTTACACCATCGAACCGCTTGTGATTTTTTTCATAGTTTGCCCATAAGGCGGGGGACGCTTTATGCACACTTTACTACCATAGGGGTCGCCTACATTCTCTTACCGCTATTATTAAATGGTGCCATACTGCTTTTAATGCGTACGGCACTTTCTGAGATGAACTTCTTTTACCGATATAAAGATGTTGGCTATTGGGTGACGGTGACGGGGACGTTTGAGCTACTTATTTTTGCCGCGGGTGTCTTTGTCGCTTTCCTTTCGGGAATGTCCAGTGCCCAAGCAGTCCTGACATACATTTTATTGTTATTTCCCACAGGGATCATGGATTTAATCTTTGTGAATCTTCGTTTCTTTCTATTTGGGCTTTTACCAGATTACTACAATGAGAACACGTTGATGTCGCTTTCGCCGTTGACAGATGCGGCCTTAAATCTTGCATATGATAAAAATACTCTCCAGTGGGAAAAAATTATCGTTTATTTAGCTTTTGTGATACTATTTTTGAGTTTGAGCTTATGGTTATATAAAAAGCGCCCTTTAGAAGCTGTCTCCCAGGCAATTATTTTTCGCCAATTACGGCCGATCTTTAAGTATGGCGTGACATTTTGTTCCATGTTACTTGGAGGAGCCTATTTTGGCAGTGTCGGTAACAATTTGGTTTGGGTGTTCATCGGTTACCTCACAGGCTCTTTAATTGGTTATTTTATTGCAGAAATGGTTTTGCAAAAGTCGTGGCGGGTTTTCACTCATATTAAAGGGTACCTTTGGTTCGCCGCGGCAGCGACCATTCTGATCCTGCTAGCACAGGCAGATGTCACCGGTTTTCAGCATCGCGTGCCTGACTTAAAAGATATCAAACGCGTGTATTTTTCTTCGAATTCATTTGCTTATTTACAAAAACTGAAGGCGAATGCTCCTTATATCGCCGACGGTATATTTCCATACGCGGAACCGTATCTTTATGAATCGAAAAATATTGAAACGATCCGTGAACTCCATAAGGAAATCATAAAAAATAAGTCTAAATTAACGAATAAGGATATTTATCCAGAAACGGTCTTTATTGCTTATGAGTTAAAAAATGGTCATCGCGTCATTCGGGAATACCATCTTCCTGACGGTAATCCTGATGCGGCTTATTTAAGAAGAATCTATAATTCCAAGGAATATAAAGAAAGCGAATTTGCGGTACTGCACATCCGACCCGAACAAGTAGCGGAAATTAAGATCACACCCAATGACTCCGACGTCAAGAAGGGACTGATTACGGAAGCGGATCAAATTCATGATGCTTTAGAGGCGCTCAAGGAAGATATCATGAAAGTCGAGGTCGTTCCCAATACGATTTATAACTCCGATGCCATGATTACGGTTCAACTTAAAACTGGAAAAAACAAACAGTTTGATATGCCATTTAATGACAATTACTCGCGATTTGAAAGGGTGCTCCAAGAGTATGGACTGTTGGATAAGTAACGCTTATCCGGAAAATACATGACGATAGCTGTTGTCATCTAACGAAAACAGCTCGCAGAAACGATCCGTTAGCGAGTAAAATTTGGTAAAGAAACATAACCTAAGGGGTGGAGGTGTCGACATGAAAAACCGGAAAACCTTTTTGTTATTGTTAATGATCTTGCCGTGGCTTTCCGCCCCGCTCCTTGGAAAGCACACGTTTCGGAAGTTTGGGTTGAGCGCTATATTCATCTGCACACTGACCAAAGCCATACATTTATTCGGGGAAAAAATGCAATGGTGGCGTTTTTATAAAGGCATTCCGCCGTTTAGGAGTATGAATTTCTTTAACTTAGGGCCTTATTTTGTGACGAGTCTCTGGGTGCTGAGGTGGACTTTCGGAAAATTACCATTGTATTTGCTCACCAATTGTTTGCTTCAGATTGCTTTTATTTTCGGGGGTGGGGTTGAATGGGCGACGCGATGGAAAGTATTCAAACTTGTGCGGATTTCAAAATGGCAATATTTCTTTATTGATTTATGTCGGGCACTGTCTTTATACGGATTTCAATACCACGTTGAACGTGCTGGTGATTGCCAAAACGCGGCTAAATAAAAAGAGGGTGTCCGCATTTGAGACACCCTTATCATTGTCACGGGATGTTACTCTCCCCAGCGTCTCGGACTCCATAGGGTACCGTCGATTTCCGCTTCCATCTGTTCTATTCGCCTGCTCTGTTCCTTGATAATGCCTTGAGCAGCTTTTATTAAGACGCGCAGTGTCTCATCCGCCGTTTTCTCCAAGGTGCGCTCCAATTCCGAAAGAATCCATTCTTCTTTTTCTTTTTCCATGTTCATTCCTCCGATATGCTTCCTATAAAAATAGGTAAGGGTTGCCCAAAGTTTTTTCGTCAAATGAGCCTCCGCGTACGACGATGCGGTATGAGTTTTAAGGGCGCCGTATATCTTCCAATACCATTTTTAGCCCATCAATCGTTTGACGATTTTCTTCAATCACTTGGATGGCAAAGCGAATGCGCTGTGTGAGTTCTGCATCCGAATTCCCGGTCATCGCTTTTTGCAATCGGTTTATCAACCATTCTTCCCGGGTTTCTAAGCTGTGATCATTTTTCATCGTTAATAACTGCCAATATTTAATTAAGGTTTCTGTCTTTTCTTCATCATCCATGTAACCAAATTGAAACACGGCGAGCGGACGAAGGTAGGTCATCCCTGTTTTATGAGCCATGGCTTGAAAAGGTTTTGTTAATTCATTAATGCTAAAGCGTTCGCTACCGCCGGCTTGGTACTCTCGCTCGTTAATGCCGATCATGATGATCAAACCAAATTCTTTTCCGTAAAGCGCTCGTCGACCTTCACCGTAAGCGAAGCCCTCAAGAAGGACTTCATCCTGCCACTTTTTTAACATATACGGGGAACTGTACCAATAAAAAGGGAATTGAAAGAGGATGCGGTCATGGCTGTTAAGCAAGGCCTGTTCCTCAGCGACGTTGATTTGGCCATCCGGATAAGCGCTTTCAAGATGATGCACGGTAACATCGTCAAAGCCTTTCACTGAGTGGAGAAAAAATTGCTGACTGGCTGAATCAAGTATTTCCGGATGGCTAACGATGACAAGTGTTTTCATACCGATCTCCTTCCGCATGTCCAAGCGTTTTTTAAGTATTCCCATTTTAACATGGATCAAAGGAGATAGGAAAAAAGAGTCGTGGCAGCTTGGAATAATGATGCACACTGTGGGATCTAAAGAGGGCATGGGGGATTAGAAGAAATCACACCAAAATGAATGACGCACCGATTTGAATAGGTCTTTCCCTTTTTACCGACGTGAGCGGAGGGTATCGCCTGCCTGGGGTCGTTCCATGATATCGAAGGAGCAATCTAACTATTGAACAAACTCAAAATATGTAAAAGAAAGCAAAGACAAATTTTAAAAAAATTGATGTTGAAAAATCGGAAGAACAAAAGAAGATCATTTACAAAGAAGTTGAGGAAATATTAATAACCCCTAAAAGTGAAAAGACGCCAAAAGACCCATACAATGTGTAATACTGTAAAAAGAGGTAAAGAAGTCACGGAAGATCATTTTTAACAAGGTTCACTGTAAAAAATGTAACAACTTTATCGATTCCAAACATGTGTATGACTTTCAGTGTTGCAGCTATTGCGCTATTGCCACCGATGGGCGTAAGAAAATCAACGGTCAACATGGTCGGCTGGCTCCAATAAGAATGATTATATTGATTTCAGTCATTCGATATATCAAAGTTAGACATAACATCTATAGGCCTCAAAAACAGGCTTTACAATTCTTTTTATAGTTCGGGGTATGTTATAAATCTATTATAATCTATGATAAATGTCATAATGATCTATTTTATGAAGATTAAAAATGACGTTCTCTTTCCCTTCCCATGATCCCTTTTTTACTGTTTCCTTTGTTGCCCAAACGGTTAGTAATAATAAAGAAGATTTTTGTCGAACGAATTTTCAGAGTATTAGCAGGTATTTTGTTGAATTGGTAGAATTATATATCTTAACAAAATTTAGGAGGGATTGTAGTGAAAAAAACAATAATCACAATGCTAATTACTTCCATGTTAGTAGCTATGTTTGCGTTTACAGGTGTTATTAAACCAGCAAACGCCCAAAGCAGTGATGGGCCAAATATTTATCCAACAAACCCAGATACACCAACTACTACCACAGAAACGGTTGATCCGGATTCAACAGACGGGTATTTTGATGTAATTGGTATGGGCAATCAATATACTGAAGAACAGTCAGATCAAATAGTTGATGCTGCCTCATTAATGGATCAATTTATCCAAGCCAATGAAAATAATTTTGAACTAATGCCCCAAGCAAAAGAAGTCGTAGACCCATTCATCTATGAATATTATAAACATAGTGTAGATAATTTGAATCAGATGGTTGAACGCGGTTTAATAACAATCGATTTAGCAAACAAAACAATTGTACCTACAGATACTGCGGAAAATTTATCACTAAAAGATGGTCCTACAAATACTGAGATTGCACTTTCAAATAGTGATGATACAACAAATTCAACTGTTAAAAAATATTGGTATGGAGTTAAATGGTACTTATCATATAAAGAATCAAAAAAATGGCAAAATAAATTTCAGGATTACGCATTTGGTTGGGGAACAGTTGCAGCACTTGCTGGACTTTTAGCGGGAAGCATCCCAGTTTGGGGAATAGGTGCTGCTTTAGCAGCTGTCATTATGTCGGTAGGTAATTATTATCTCTATGTGCAATTGAGAGATCATACAAGTTCAAGAGGATCTGTGTTAGTGTTTAAATGGGACCCACCATCTGCATATGCTTATAAAAGGTAAAAAATAAAGGGATGTGAAAAAATGGGGACCTTTTTTATCCAGATAGGCATTTTTATATTCATGGCATTAATTTTCTTCTTCATTGCAAAAGGATTTGGTAAATACGGAGTATATTTTTTAATAGCCATTACCATTGGGAGCCTTGTATTCGCGCTAATATACTCTAAAGATTTAAAAGATCGTTATTTATGGTTAGTTATTTTATTTGGGATAACATCTTTGTCTGGAGTTATAAGAAAAATTATGAAAACAAAATTATGATTTAGGAAAAAGGAGCGGGACATAACTAGCCCAAAATAATGTAAAAAAAGTTCCGATTATCACTTTTTGATAGTCGGAACCTTTTTCAGGTTTTATTTTCCCTTTATAAAAGGGTGTATTAACTTTTCATGGCGGTGATCTTTCTTAAGTTCACCGCCATGAATGCAAATCCTCATTCATTTTTCACCTTGCCTTTGCCTCTCTCTGACAAACGAGTGAAACGCAAATTAGCCTTCAGAAATCCAAA
>ERZ795043.1666-NODE-1666-length-10328-cov-5.849022_pt1 | contig 10328 bp, 10 predicted proteins | sample MGYA00375127_ERZ795043 | MGnify/ENA primary metagenome ERZ795043 (study PRJEB30172, sample SAMN05518447) | compost metagenome | isolation source: Feedstock adapted compost from Newby Island compost facility, Milpitas, CA | place: USA:Newby Island compost... | reverse complement strand
GTCTTTCAAAAGATTCTTGTTTAAATTTAACGTCAGATTCTGCAACAGAATCATATTTACCTTTAGATTCAGAATCAGGTTCTTCATATACTTCTGATTTTACAGAATCAACAGATTCAGATGCATCATGTGAATTTTCTGATTTATAAGATACGCCATATTGAACTTCTGTTGAAGATTCATTTTTAGAAGCAGATTCGTCTTTTGCATTAGAATCTACATCAGATTCAGATTTAGAATCCTCTGAAGATGAATCCGATTTGTTAGAAGAATCAGATAAATCAGAAGAATCATTAGATACATGAGTAGTATCAGAAGATTTGGAAGAACCTGGTGCTGAAACAGATTCGGTTGAATTTACAACAGCAGAATCAGCAGAAACAACAGCTGTTGCAGCAGCTCCTCCTGAAGATTCTCCAGAAGATCCTTGTCCTTCGGACCCTTCTGAAGACCATGTGGATCCATTAGAGCCTTTAGCAGACACAGAAGATCCTGACAAGCCAGAAGATCCAGACCCTCCAACCCCACCAGAAGTTCCTCCTGATTGATAAGAAGATGCAACAGAAGGAGAAGATGTATCTAAAGATCTAAATGCTCCAGGGGCGCTGGTCGCTGGAGTTGCATTAGCAGACGACGCCTGAGGCTGTGCATAAGAACCAGAAGATACTTGCCCCGATCTTCCAAAATATTTTAATGCAGCAAACGAACCTTTTGCAAGTTGAGCATTCATAAACCTATTTACAGGTCGCATAAATGGAAATTCTTCTCTTTGAAGAACTCTATTTACTTCTAAAATAACTTTTGGACTTACAAAAGCTGCCACAAAAGCTATAACAATAGCTACAAGTACTCCGGTTACTCCTTTTGAAGAAACAGATGCCGTGATTGCTATTATTAAATCAAATAATAATAAACCAATTAAAAGTCTGGCAAAGCCTACAAGATATGTTGCTGCAAGTTTCTTTGCAAAATCTCTAGTCTTTTCAAATAAAATTAAACCAGGCAAAACTGCAACAGCATATGTACCAACAGTTACAACAACTTTTCCTAAACTTAAAAATATTGTTGTAGCTAATAAAGCAAAGAATAAAACAAGATTTAAAACTCCTATTAAGAATACAGAAGATGCACCATCTCCATAATTTGGATTCCAAAAACGAGCAGCTATAGAGTCTATTTTATTTACAATTTCTGTTTCTCCGGCAGCTTCTGCATATTTTCTAGCATTATTTAAGAAATCTATAACATACAAAACTCTGTAATTGCTTGCTGTTTTAACAGAATTGCCATCAATTGGATCTTTTTCATCTACTTCAGAATTTGCAGCCCAAAAATAATAGCCTAAATTATTTACTTTAACTGCTCCATTTGAAACTGAAAAATCCCTACCATCTCCAAAAGTATCATAAACTGCATCTTGGTATCTTGACCCAAAGTTTTTTGCGTTTACATCTAATTCTTCTACAGGAACTCCAAATTGAACTCTTATTACAGAATCTATATCTAATTTTGAAATTAAAGCTTTTTGACTATAAGTTCCATCTTTTGCAGGATCGCTTGTTTTTGTTATGAATAAAGAAGAAGAATCATTGCCTCCGATTACCAAATCATTCATTAAATTTGTTAAAGTATTTACACCCCATTTAGAAATTGTAGATTGAGCTGTTTCAGTTAAAGAAACTCCAGCAACACATAAAGCTAATAAAAATACTAAAAGTTCTCTTCTTAAAACTGCAAAAGATTTATCGCCTGTTAAACCTTTTACAGTATAAAAAGCAAGCCCAAAAACATACAAAACTAACATAAAAAGAAGGAATGGAGATATATTTCCTTCTCCATCAATTAAAAAAGCACTATTTATGACTTCTGCAAATTGACCATCTTCATCTACCAAATCTATTAAAGAACTAAGATTTAAACTTTTTACTAAAAATAAGAATTCCAAAGGCAATTTAAATAAATCTTTAAATAAATATGCAATATGGAACGCATCAAACCATTTTGCGTCATCTGAAGTATAAACCATAGCTTTTACGTGCAAATCTTTAAGATGTTCTTCATTTTGGCTATCTAAAGCTCCGCTAAATCCATGACCTCCAGCTCCATCAGAATAGCTCCAAGGTCTTCTTTTGCCATCTATAGTATAACTATTATATGTTCTTAATCTATTATTTGAATCAACAGTAGAAATATCATATGGAACTTCACCTAAATACCTTACTAAACCTTTATATTCTCCATATAATTTGTTAAATGAAACAGAATAAACATAATCTTGATCAAATGGATATTCCCCTACAGCTGGAACATAAGAATTTAACCCTTTCAAAACTTCATATTTGCTTTCTAAAATACCAGGTTCTTTGAAAGAAGACGCATAAACAAAAGAGGTTGCAAGAGAAGAAAAAGCTAAAAAAGCAATTAAGCAATATTTTAAATATTTAGAATAAGATTTTTTAGATTCAGATACAGCTCGTTTCATGGATTATGCAACCCCCTCTCCAACTTATTATAACCCATAGAATCAAGCTGTTTATTCAGAGACTCAAGATCCAGAAGCATATCCATATGGTCCTCAATCCTGAAAAGATTGTTGCCCATCACCTTAACCTGAATAGTTTTATCATTATCACTCTTATGCTTAATATTTATGATCTCCCACATGTTAAAACGATCAAAAAAATCATCACTTATATCAACATTATAATGCTGAAGAATCTCCTTATTATAAGGATTCTTACGCAGCCACTCAGTAGGCATCCCAAGATGAAGGTTGTTATCCATCCAACTATTAGGAAAATTAATCTTAGCAAAGTTAATATTAGCCCAAAGGATATTATTGGGTGACTCCTTATACCCATTCTTCGGATCAAGGGTCTGATCCAGAATTATGTAAAAATTAAAATTATCTTCCTTAAGCACCCTACGATTGTCGTCTATCGATTTTAATGATTCAACTACAGCTTGCCATTCTTGCCCTTCTTTATAAAGTTCAGCATATCCAGTTCCCCAATGGGGTATTCCATCTAATGGATCGTATCTTTCAACAAATAAAACACCAGAATCTGATTCCAAATCTTCTGAATGAACAGCTAAAAAATAAAATGTTCCATAATCATCAACATATACATCAGATCTGTATCCTAGTTGAGAATATAAAAAATCTCTTCTTAAAGGTCCTTCAGGTGTTATTTCTTTTCTTTGATAATATTGAACAGGATCATCAGATTCTTCTGGTTCAGAATTTGAAAAATAATAAGCAGCAGTTAATGATCCTATTACAAATAAAAATGCTAAAGAATATAAAACTGACTTATCTTTAAAATATTTAGACAAATCAGTCACCACCTATCAAGGAGTTAAATGTTTGTATGCGCTTTCAACTTCTGGAGCTACATTGCGAAATACATAATAATCTCCGCCATTTTCTACAAAAGTTACACCATAAAGAGTTCCACATGCTGGACCTCTGTTACTATCATTTTCAAAAGGATTATCTCTGGATCCTATTGATCCATGAACAACAACATAATTGCTTGGCGCATTTGGAAATTTTTTTCTTATAGCTTCATTTCCAGTATAAACTATAATGTGTCCATCCATTACCAAAATATCTCCTGGCATTAAATCAGATTCAGATCTTGCTGCTACATATTGCCACTTATCTGAATTAAACAAATATGTTAATTGAACTCCTGTATTTCCTGCTGGAAATGTGTCATCAGCTCCAGCCCATCTTACAGCAGTAGCTGCAGATCTATCGCAACTTTGATAGTAAGGATCTCCTGGAAATATTTGATCCTTTATACTCACATATACATCAGTTCCATTTCCACCATTAGGTCCTGTGTCCGGAGTTGCAACTGCTATATTTTCATGAGCTAAACTAACAGCTGCATCTGCTATAGAAGCATTGCCAATTCCTACATTTGTATTAACACATCTATCAGAAACTAAAACATCGCTAGCTAAAGGACCTACAGGAACATCTTGAGGAACAAACCAAAATTCCAATCTAGCCTCTGATCCATCATAATTAACTAATGCCTCTCCAGTCGCATCTGTTCTCAGCTTTAATTCTCTTGCTGCTAGTCTAGAAATTCCGCCTATAAAATCAAGATCTGCATTTTCTTCCCAATAAGTTCTATTAGAACCATTTCCAACTATAACAACAACACCAGAGTCGTTTTTAGGATTTCTAATTAATACTTTTTGTTGAAGAACCCAATCAATATATGCTTCATCTACATCTTCAAATGATTGCTCTAAATCTACATAATTTCCATCTTCTGTTACATGATATGTCATATATTCCCATCTAGCTGTAACAGCATATGTATTATCTGTAAAATACCAAGATATATATCTTCTGACAGGTTTTCCATCATCGTCATATTCTGTTGCCCAAACATTATCGTAATCAAATGTTTCTAGCTTAAATTTTCCATAACCTCTATTATCAACATCTCCTCTATAATTTTTTCCTGTATATTGAATGCCAGATATTTCTGCAAGCCTATAATCTACAGGCAAATATTTTCCATCTTTAAATTTAGAAACAGCAACATAATTTGAAACATCTGCTCCGCCTGCGCAAAGAGCAAAAGGGGTAGCACCTATTGAATTAACAAAACCAGAAACAAATAATGCAGCATTTAGCAAAACAAAACAAATCAAAGCAATTAAAGAGCCATATAGAAAACCCTTTGAGGATAATAAACTAACACCTTTAGATAAACCACGAAAATTATGATATGAAGCCCAATTAGATAAAGATTTTACAAAGCCTCCAGAGGCTTGATAACCTCCAGAGGCTACAGATTGTTCATATTCTTCAAGATCAACTTGAGGAGCTGACGGATCCCAATATTTATTGTACGTTGGGTCCGATCGTGAATATAATCTGTCTAAGACGGAGTCTCTTGGTATTCCGAATATTCTTTCGTCGAATATTAAGTTTCGTATGATCCTACGTCTTGCTCTGATGTATCTTACTTGTTCCCCGATTGTCCTGAAGCTGTTGATTTCTTGCCTGATTCTCCAGGCTTCTCTTCTCTCCCATGCGTAGATCCTTGGGTTTAAGTCCCCGAAGTAGTCAGATATTCTGAAGTAACTCATTGCCTATAAGCATTGCCCATAGTCAAAAATCCTTCAAAGTCACCAGACGAAAATTTCTCAACAAGAGAAAAGTCTGCGCGCCTTTGAAGCAAGAAATACATGAGAGAGGGAGAGATATAGGGAACTCGTCTTACTTTAATTTTCCTATACTTTTTAGAATCTACATATTCAGGAGGATAATTATCCTTTCTTACTAACACAGTAGGAATCTCTATAATCTTCTCGAGCTCCTTAGCAATTGCTTCTTTCACCCTAGACACTCCTTAATAGTCATATGTTTCTTCTGAATATTCATAGTCAGCACATTCGACTACAGATTAATGGTATCTATTTAAGAAATCAACTATTCGTGATTTTTGTTCTTCGCTAATAGAATCTCTTATTTCCTTAATAAACTTCTTTACAACAGCATCTTCAACTTTAAGAGATTCACCTTGTTTTACATGAGACAAATCGAGATAATAAGCTTTCTCTTCTTTGTCATACCTTAATACAACATCATCTCCTTCTTCTAAAACATGAAAACATCTCCCCTTTCCAACTTTTTCCGGAGGAGAGCTACAAGGACTAACACCACCAAATTTGGTTTTTCTCATTACTCTTTCCACATCTGAGCTCTCCTCTCAAGATTAAGATTCTTATTCCGAACATGATGCTTATCCTTATTCGTCATAAAGATACTATTATATTTCATAATATTATTCTGGGCAAGCTTATGATTAAAGTATAGATTTAACAACCCAATGACCGCCTTCATTTACTAAATCAAGATAATTTGTTACTTTATAAGTAACTCCTTCGTCAAATGCTAAATAATAAGTTACTACAGCATTATATCCATTTCTATTTCTTTGAGTATAAAGTTTGAAATCCTCAATTCTTTCAAATCTTGCATTTTCATCTCCTATAACTCTATCTCCAGAATAGAAAGTGCTAACATCTGCTTCTTCATTGAATAACATTATAAAGAAGTTATTAACAAATGTTCTTGCGCTTTGTTCGTTAGCAACATCTCTTTCTACATCTTTAAATGTAAGATATGGGCTTTCAGATACTTTTGTTACAACAGGATAATTATTTACAGACAACTGAAGCTCAGACATTGGATAATATACTCCTTCATTCCAATCAAAACCAAGAGATAAAAAGAAATTATGTGTATTTCTTCCAAGAGCAGTTTCAACATCTGCTGAAAAATATACATTAGCTGTAAAAGCATCTTTTTTTACAACTTCTGTTAAATTTACACTACCAGGGGCTATTTTTGCTTCTTTAGCTCCCTTTCTTAATGTTGCATTTTCTTGAAATAAAGTATCTGCATTTTTGTTTAAATAAGACAATACTCCAACTTCAGGAAACGGAGTAAATCTATTCAATCTGTTTACATTTGCAGCTATTTGAGAGTATGAAGGAGGCTCTTTAAAGAATGCATTATAAACACCAACAACTGTATTTGCAACTAAAAATCCAACTAAAGCAGTAGCAAACAAAGCTTTTTTAACTTTAAGTTTAAACAATCTTTGAGATATAACTTTATCCTGAGCTTCTTCTGAATCTTCTTTTTCTTTTGAATCTGAACCTTTAGAGACAGAAGGTCCGGCATCAAGAACTTCATCTTTATCTTTATTTTTCTTTCCAAAAAACCCTTTTTTTGATTTTACTGGTTTTTCTTTTGCTGCTTTTTGTTTCTTAACTTTTGATTTTTTAAGAGATTTAGAATCTTCTGCAGATTCAGATTCTACTTGTTGATCAGCAGATTCTTCTGATTCAACAGATTCTACAGGAGTCTGCACTTCATCTGTAACACCTGCCGCATCACTAGAACCAGCACCATCTTCAGGGGTAGTCTCAGAATCAGATTCAGAAGCTGATTCTGATGAAGAATCATGGGCTTTGCGTGCTAAATCTAACAATGATTCTTCAGAAGATGAACCCTTTTTATCTTCTCTATCTTCATCATAAGATAATTTTATTTTCATAGCTTCCTCCTCAACATAATATAGCTCTATATAGTTACATTATTATTTCTAATAAGCAACTATAAATGTTGTAGTTTCTTCATTTTGTTCAAAAACATCTATCACATGTTGAGCTTCAATTTCTTGAGTTTCATTTTTAACTGTTAATTTAGACACATTATCATAATAATCCGGATGATTTGCTATCCATTCTTTCCTGTATTCCATATCTGCTTCAGCTTGTTTTTTAACAAGCTTATACAAATCATCCATAGATTCTACTTTTATATTTAAATGTCCTTTCTTAATATTAGAAACCAATGTTAATTGTTGTATGTGACCATAAATATAAAGCGGAGCCTCTCCTACTTCAATATCTGTTTTGTTTGTTACCAAATATTCATAGAACCATTTTCCATCTTCCCACAATAACCTATTTATTACACAACTAGGGACAGGGTAATCTGTCTTAATAGGAAATTTATTCATTTAAGTTTACCTCCCAGAAACTGATTGTTCAATTTTTGAGCCAGTTGAGTCTCATGATTTCACTTAAGCTTCTGTCTGATATGTCCAAGTCGGGCAATATTTCTAATTTACCCATTTCTGTTATTCTGAACTTTCCTTCTAATATTTTTGACGTTAAGAATGTTCTTCTTCTGCTGGATCTTGCTCTTAAGATCATTGAGAACCATTCTTCTCTTCTTGAGCTACTTGTTCCGCTTCTTAAGAACATTCTTTCGTAGAATTCTTCATCGCTTACTCCACTTCTCAATTCACTTCTGTTGCCAGAGTTGCTGTTTCCACTTATGTTTCTTCTTTCTCCACTTATGCTTATTGTTCTACTTTGTGATTCTATGTTTGTTGATTCTAAACCTTCGCCGCTAAATAAGTTTCCTAAATTTATGGAGCTTCCGCTTCCACTGACTATTGTGTCAGATTTTTCAGATAAGACGTCTGAGACATCACTGTTAGCTCTACTGTCAGATGCTTTACTGAAATCTGACAGCTTTATCCTTATTCTTTTGTTACTTATTGTTAAATTACTTGAATCTGAGTTGCTGTTTGAGTTCTCGCTAATTATATCAGACGACTCCATTTTGACATTTGAGTTTGATCTTCTTGTTGCGCTTGATTCTTTGAATGAACTCAAGAATTCTTCCAATGACAAGTAGATCATCTCCAATCTCTAAGAACTTTTCGTTCTGTTAATGACTTATCTTCAAATAGTTTTCCTATATTTACAGATACATTTTCTCCTTTATATAAAACCTCTTGTAAGTATTTTACAACTTCTGGAACAAAAAATAAATATTGAGTTTCAAGTAAAAAAGCATCAGTTGTAGAAGTCATTCGTTGACAAACTACAAGATCTATATTTGCTATTAAATCATATATAAGATCCTTATTTTGAACAGAAAGATATGCATCTAATCTGCTAACAGCCCCTGGAACATCGCTTACATGAAAAGACGTTACAACTTTATGACCAGTTCTCGCAGCTTCTATAGCTACTTTTATATTTTCTGCATCTCTTATTTCTCCACACAAAATTAAATCAGGATGTTCACGCAAAGCTTGTTTTAAACCAGAATCAAAAGATTTAAAATCTTTTCCTAATTCCTTTTGAAATACTTTAACAGATTTAGTAGATTGATATATGTATTCTATCGGATCTTCTAATGTAACTATAACAGAATTATCTAATGGTTGACCTTCTTTTGTAAAATCATTTATACATGAAGCCATAGTTGTAGTTTTGCCAGAACCTGTGGCTCCGCAAAATAAAACTATTCCGCTTTTATTTTTAAAGCTTTCTTTTAAAACATCAACAACATCAGATGGATAATTTATGTTTGAAAAAGAAGGCATAACAGGTCTAATCATTCTAAAAGTAGCTATATTTTTACCTTCTGAAAAACCAGCAGAAACTCTATATCTAAAGTATTCATGCTCTCCAGCATATTTGCTATCAGAGGGCACTTCAACTTTATATGCGAAATCTAAAGCTTTTTCTCTTACATATTTTGCATTTTGTTCCGATGTAAATCCTTTATTATGGAATCGACCCCAAACAGATTCATCTGTAGGTAAGGAAGGAACTTCAACAACTCTTCCATAACGCCTTAAATAAGGACGTTCTCCAACTTTTACATACAAATCAGAACAACCATATTCTGTTGCAACTTCTAATAAAGCATCTACATCTGCAACTTCATCTTTGAATTCATAAAGCTTTGCATCAATATCGTCTAATTTAAATTTCACAGATCATGCACCTCCTTCTTCTAAATCTTCAAAAGATACATCTTCAAAAAGCTCTTTTAATAAAGAAGCTGTCTCTTCTTCAGCAGACTGCTCTAATTCTCTCACTTTTGCAACATATCTTGCAACCCTATCTCTTTGAGATTTAGATTTTGAATATTTACAATCTCTTAAAATTTCAGAATCATGAAGCAAAGATTTTTCTTTTGCATCTAACAATACTTCAAGAACAGCTTTTTGTCTTTCTTCTTCAGGAACCCAATAATAAGGATTCTTTGCGGCTTCATACAAAACATCATATAATTCTGTTGATAATTTTGTTAAAGCTCTTTGATCTAATTGATGATATATTGCAACATCTATGAGGGATTTTCGTTTTGAATATCCAGCATCAGAAGAGTCAAATCCAAAAAATTCTAAAGCCGCTTCATAAGTTCCAACATAATATACAACTCCATCAATTACAGGTTCATATTTTGATTTCTTTTTCAATGACCCTTTGTGATCAACATACCAATGCCCAAATGATCTTGATTCCATTATTTATATACATCCTCCATCTTAACTTCGCATTAAGTTTATTATTATGATTATTAAGATAAAAATGCATTTAAAGTTAAATAAATATTTAAAGCCAAAAGAGCAATGTCTATTACTTTATTTACTACCCCTCCTGTATATATCTGAAATGGCCCTAAAATATAAGGGTTCCACCACCATTTTCCAGCCCAAAAAGCAGGAATGGGATATATTACAGGAACGCTACCCTCTGTAAATGCATCAGCAAATATATGAATTAAGTATCCTAATCCTACAGCTATTCCCATATATCTAAGATCAGAAAGAGGTAGAGTTGCAGAAAAATATGTAACGCCGCCAGCAACCAATACAAATAATGACTGTTTGTATCTTCTTAAAGAATTTAGCTTTAACAATCTAAAAGGCCAATAAGTCAAATTATTAACTCCAAGCCATGCTGAAACATAA
>ERZ795043.1663-NODE-1663-length-10349-cov-36.047018_pt1 | contig 10349 bp, 11 predicted proteins | sample MGYA00375127_ERZ795043 | MGnify/ENA primary metagenome ERZ795043 (study PRJEB30172, sample SAMN05518447) | compost metagenome | isolation source: Feedstock adapted compost from Newby Island compost facility, Milpitas, CA | place: USA:Newby Island compost... | reverse complement strand
GCCCCCATTCCGGACTCTCACCGTATAGATGACGCCCATGCTGGGCGTACAAAAGTTGGACGAAAAACCTGGCGCGGTTTTTCGTCCCACCTATCATTCGAACCTTTCTTAGTTAAAACAATTTCAGCCGAGCCTGCTTTACCGATCAATCGGCTTTCTTGTTCTCCTGCGGTTTCACCGCCGCAGAGCCGGGTTTTCCGGCACCGGAGGAGCTCTCATACCGATACCGTTCCGTCCGGTCAATCTGCACGATCCTGCCGTCATGCACCACAATTTGCACCGTGCCGTACCTTAAGCCTTCCACCGCCTCTTTGATCCGCGTCAGCCACTCTTCGCTCCATTCCACCGTTTGGGCCATTATGAAACCCTCCTTAATCCTTGCCGGACAATTGCTTTTCCATGCGGCTTTCAAGCAAAGATTTCAAAACCAGCGTAATGACCGCCAAGAGCATGAGCAGGGACGACACCGCGAACGACGCCGCAAACTGATATTCGTTGTACAATATCTCGATGTGCAGGGGCAGCGTGTTCGTTTCGCCGCGGATATGGCCGGAAACCACCGATACCGCGCCGAATTCCCCCATCGCCCTGGCATTGCACAATATCATCCCGTAGAGCAGGCCCCACTTGATGTTGGGAAGCGTCACTTTGAAAAACACCCTCCAGCCTTTCGCGCCCAGGCTGACGGCGGCTTCCTCGTCCTGCACGCCCTGGGTTTCCATCAGCGGAATCAGCTCCCGCGCCACAAAGGGGAAGGTGACGAACATGGTGGCGATGATGATGCCGGGCACGGCAAAAATGATTTTGATATTATGTTCGATCAGCCACGGTCCGATAAGACCCTGCGCCCCGAACAGCAGCACGAAAATCAGGCCGCTGATGACGGGGGATACGGCAAACGGCAGGTCGATCAGCGTGACGAGCACCTGCTTGCCGCGGAAGCGGAATTTGGTGATCGCCCACGCCGCCGCCAGGCCGAACAGCGTATTGAGCGGCACGGCGATGAGCGCCGTCATGATCGTCAAACGCAGCGCCGCCAGCGCATCCGGATCCCGGATCGCGGCCAGATAGACGTCCAGCCCTTTGCTGAAGGCCTGCGTCAGGACGGTGATCAGCGGGAGGATGACCATCAGGCCGATGAACAGGACGGCCACCGAAATAAGAATCCATTTGACCACAGGCGGTTCGGTCAGGTGTTTGGCTTCCGCGGCGGTGTGATGCCTTGCCTGGGTGTTGGCCGCAATGTCTGCCATCCGTCTTCCCCCCTTAGCCGGATCGGAGCCGGCGATTGGACCAGCGCTGCAGGAAGTTGATGATCAAAAGCAGCACGAACGAAATGATGAGCAGCACGACGGCGATGGCCGCCGCCTGGGCATATTCGAACTGCTCCAGCTTCGTCACAATGAGCAGCGGAGCGATCTCGGTCTTCATCGGCATGTTGCCGGCGATGAACACCACGGAGCCGTATTCGCCGATGCCGCGGGCAAACGCCAGCGCAAAGCCGGTCAGAAGCGGCGGGATCAGCTCCGGCAGGATCACCCTGGTGAAAATGCGCCATCGGTAGGCGCCCAGCATGGCCGCCGCTTCCTCCACGTCCGCTTCCAGATCCTGCAGCACCGGCTGCACGGTGCGCACCACAAAAGGCAGGCCAATGAAGATGAGCGCGATGGTGATCCCAAGCGGCGTATAAGCGATCTTGACGCCCTCGGGCATCAGGGAGCCGATCCAGCCGTTCGGCGCGTACAGGGTCGTCAGCGAAATGCCGGCCACGGCGGTCGGGAGCGCAAATGGCAGGTCGATGAGACCGTCGATGATCTTTTTGCCCGGAAAACGATAGCGCACAAGCACCCATGCCAAAAGGAGCCCGAACACCAGGTTGACCAGCGCCGCGCACAGGGAGGTGAGCAAGCTGATTTTGTAAGAGGCGAGCACCCGGGGCGCTGTCACGGCGTCCCAAAACTCCCGCGGGGACAGCTCTGCCGATTTGATGACCAGCGCCGCCAGCGGGATCAGAACCAGCAGGCTGAGATACAGCACCACAAAGCCCATGGTCAGGGAGAACCCCGGCAGTATGCTTTTCGTCCTTCGCTTCCCTCGCATCAATCGAAACGGTCCCTTCTTTTGCCATCATTTAATGTCAGTATAATGCTGCGTGAAAGCCGGTCATGAACCCGGCGTGTAAATTTCGTCGAACGTGCCGCCATCGCTGAAATGCTTCGCCTGCGCTTCCTTCCATCCGCCGAAATCCTTGTCGATTTCAAGGAGGTTCAGCTCGCCAAACAAATCTTTGTATTTTTCCGCCACCGATTCAAGGCGCGGCCGGTAAAAGTTTTTCGCCGCGATCTCCTGTCCCTCTTCGGTGTACAGATACTGCAAATAAGCCTCGGCCACTTTGCGCGTGCCTTTGCGGTCCACCACCTTGTCGACCACGGCCACCGGCGGCTCGGCCAGGATGCTGAGGGAAGGCGTCACGATCTCAAATTCGTCGCCGTACTCTTTCAGCGCCAGATACGCTTCGTTTTCCCAGGCCAGAAGCACGTCGCCGATTTTTTTCTCGACAAACGTCGTTGTGGAGCCCCGCGCCCCGGTGTCCAGCACCGGCACGTTTTTAAACAGCTTTTTCATGAATTCCTTGATTTGAACCTCGTCATTGTTATATTTTTGCGCCGCGAAGCCCCAGGCCGCGAGGTAGTTCCAGCGCGCGCCGCCGGACGTTTTCGGGTTCGGGGTGATGACCTGGACGTCATCGCGGATCAAATCATCCCAATCCCGGATGTTTTTCGGGTTGCCTTTGCGGACAAGAAACACGATCGTGGAAGTGTAGGGCGTGCTGTTGAAGTCCAGCTGTTGCTGCCAATCCTCGCGGATCAGCCCGGCTTCGGCGATCTCTTCGATGTCATAGCCCAAAGCCAGCGTCACGACGTCCGCCTCCAGACCGTCGATGACCGAGCGGGCCTGCTTGCCCGAACCGCCGTGGGACTGCTTGACGACTACGGTCTCGCCCGTTTGCTGCTTCCAGTATTCGGCGAAGCTTTGGTTGAACTCTACGTACAGTTCGCGCGTCGGATCGTAGGAAACGTTTAAAATTTCAACCGAGGCGGACGACGATTCGCCGCTTTTGCCGCAGGCGGACAACACGGTTAAAAAGAGCGCTGCGGCCAGCACCACTCGCATGTTTTTCCAGCCTTTCATCACACACACTCCTTGAACTCGTCATCCAGGATGGAATTTGTTGCCGCCCTCCGGTCGTCCGGTCGTTAAAGCTATTAATTCCTACCTGTTTAGTTGGTAATACCAAAATCATAGCGGATCGCCCGGCGACCTGTCAACAACTCATAAGCAAATTTGATATTTCTTCATCCCTATCACGATATCCCAAAAGCAAGACCCGGGTGCATGACCCGGGTCTGCAAAGTATCGAAATTTGCTTGTCAAAAAACCTGAATAATAACTGACACAGCCTTATAAAACAAGAGACCGCCTTAGCCGCCCCGAAGGTTCCGTCCCCGCACATGCACCACTTCCACATAGGGGCGGATGCGGTCCATGAGGCGGCGCCCCTTGTGCAGCTCTTCACCTTCCTTGTGCGTAAAGCTGAAATGTTTCTCCAGCGCGTCCAAGTCGTGATTGGAGGTGTAAAACGTCGGCTTGCGGTTCATCCGGTGGTTCAGAATCGTGCCGAGCACGTGATCCCGAACCCAGGGGGTCAAATTTTCCGCGCCGACATCGTCAAAGATAAGCACGTCCGTTTCTTTCAGGAGTGAAATGATTTCCTTCAGTTTCTGCGGTTCCGTCGCCAGCGATTTGACGTCCTCCACAAACTCCGGCATGTAGACGATGACGCCGCTGTAGCCTTCCTTGGCCAGCTTTTGCAGGAGATACCCGGCCATATAGGTCTTGCCGGTGCCGAAATCGCCCATCAGATAAAGGCCGATCGGACTCAGGCCTTCCCGCCGCGTCCGGTCAATGTAGGCGGCCAGGGCATGGATCGCCACCGCGCGGTCGTCGTCCAGGTTGAACATTTCGTCGAGGTCGTAATGGTGCCGAAGCAGCGACTCGTCGGCGTACAGGCAGGTCATGCGCCTGCGGATCTGCTCCTGCTGCTGGTGGGCAAGCCAAAGCTGGCAGGGGATTTTCTGGTCGTAAAGCTGCCAGCGCCCGCCGGCCTCGGCGCACGTGATCCCCGTGCTGTGGCCCGCAAGATCGTTCGGGCAGCGCTCCAGCCCCGGGCAATTTTTGCAGTTGTGATATTCCTTGGACATCTGGTACAGCTTGTTGAGGTTAACCTTCAGAACGTTCTCGTCCAGCTCCGGATAGCGCTCCCTCAGCTGGACGACCAGCGGATCCGCCAGCACCCGCTCCATCAGCTTGCGGGGGTCCTGCGCCGCCTCGGGAAGCTTCCACAGCCTCAGCGCGTCCTTGAGCGATTCCATAAGCCCTCCTTTCCGCCGGTCTGCGCAGCCTCTCTCGCCTTATGACTCATCTTTCAGCCTGCGCACCAGCTCCCGCATTTTCTCCCGTTCTTCCGGCGAGATCGGCTTGGGCGGTTCCTTGTCCTCCACCACCGGCAGCACCGGTTTGCGGCGCGCCGCCCCCCTGCCGCGCCCGTCCGCCGCCGGCTTGCTTCCGCCCTCTCCGGCGCGCCGCCGCTCCAATTCCTCGTTCAGTTGCTGCTGCCTGAGCACATAGTCGACGGCTTTCTCGAAGGTCAGCACGTTTTGCGCCAGCATGTTGGAAGCGATGGAATCAATGAACGCCCCGGTCAGCCGGCGGGCATGGTTCATCGCGAAGACGTAATGGATCAGGACGTTGATGACGGGCTCGGGCAGCTTGTAATTCAGGTCAATCTTTTCAAAAATCCGCCGAAACGAATCCGGTACCGCGCCCGGAAAATGCCGTTCGAGAACGCGGGTGTACGGCTCGCGCATCAGAAGCGTCATGTAGCTTTGCGGCGTCATGCCCGCAAACTTCTCCGGCACTTCCAAAAGCGGTCCGCGGTACGCTTCCGGCGCGGCGGGCGGCGCTTGTTCCCCTCCCTGGCGGAGGCGGCGGGCCAAAAACTTCTCCGCCTCTTCCTCCCGCTTGCGGAACTGCTCGTAAACGGCATGCGCCCGACGGTTCAGCGTTTCCCAATCCGGCGTGCCGTCGGCGCGGAAAATGCCGTCCTCATCCAGCAAACGGCATATTTCCGCCACGTCCAGATCATACTTGTACGCCAGATAGTTGATATGCGCCATCGCTTCCGGCGCCCTGCCGAGCATCTCCACATGGCGGCGGTTCACCGATCCCCTCGGAAACCTCAGCAGCATGTCCGCATGGCGGATCTTCTCCGGCATGGAAGGCAGCTCCCGGGCCGGCGCAATCTCCGTCCAGCCGGCATCCAGATCAGGGTCGTGCTGCCCGCTCGATACGCGGAACAGTTCATAAAACGGCACCGTGATTTCTTCCCGCTCCACGAACTTTTCCATTTCCTTCGGCGGCTCCGGCGAAAACCGGCCGCGCAGCTGAAGAACCGCCGTTTTTCCGATTTTGTCGCGGAGCAGGAGGACCAGGTGGGGACAGGAGAAAAACTCCGGCGCCGACAGCGGGCGCTGCAGCGCATATTCGTAAACGGTCTCTTCGGCTGCGGGGTCAAAATGGCGGAACACCTGCAAAAGCCCGACGGCTTCCAGGCACGACGACGCGTCGATCAGCGCCCGGCGGCCGGCGGGATTCGGTTCCAGCCCCATTCCGAGAAACAGCTTCCGCTGCTGTTCGAGGGATGACGAGCCCACCTCGCATTCCCCGATCAGATGATAGAGAAAATGATACAGACCGCACGCCATGGCGCCCACCATCGGCTGATAGAGCGAGGCCAGCACGGCCCGGTCCAGCCCGCTCAGCGCGAAATGGCGCGTGACAAAAAAGCGGTGCGTCTCCGTATACTCGAAAAGGTTCGAAACCCGCATCGCGAAATCGACAACTCTTTTCCTTCTGTAGTCTCTTTGATTGTAGCACAAAAACTGTCAAAAAAGATCATTCGCCCGATCCCGGACGCGAAAAACCCACCACCGGCTTCCCGCGTAATTGATGGCCAGCGACGCCGCCACGGATACGGCTTTGGCCGCCGCGGGCGCCCATCCGAGCCCTTGCTCCAGGCCCAGCAGCACGGCGGTGGCCGCCGCGAAGGAGACGACATTCAGTATCACAAAGCGCGCAAAATCCTGCAGGGTTCCAGGCCCGCCCGCCCGAAACGTCCACAGCCGGTTCCAGAAATAGCTGTTGACGACGCCCGACGCATAAGACACCAACTGCGCCCAGACGGAAGGCACCTTAAACCCATACACCAGCATGACAAATACGGCGAAATCCACGCCCGTATTGAGCAAGCCCACGAGCGCGAATTTCGCCACTTTCCTTGCTTCTTTCCCGTTCAGCGCAGGCATGTCCGCCTCCCGGCCGCTTCAGAACATCTTGTAGCCGCTTTTGCGCAGCTTGCGGATGGCCCAGCCGCTGGCAATGGCTCCGGCCGTGCTGGAGATAATGGCCGGCAGCCAGACCGCAAGGAACGACCCCAGCGTCAGTCCCGGCTTCCAATAATGCCAGATGCCAAGGGGAATGAAGATGACGACCCACAGAATCGCGGGCAGCCACGTGGTTTTGACCAGCATGTTGATAATAAAGCCGATGCCGAATAGCAGCACAAAAAACAGCACGGCACCGATAATTTCCTGCACGATTTCAAGCACGTTCCGCACGTACCTCCGCCTGAGAACTTCGTTCTTAAACCCTAAGAACTTCTTTCTTAAACAGTGTACAAGGCGAAATTGTGACAGTCAAACGAACAAGCGATGAACGGCAGACTATTTGTCCGCGGAATTTGGTACAATGAAATCCAGCAATTGGACAAGGAGCTGATGATGCGATGAGTGAAGCCGTGGAAACGCTCGAAGGCTGGTACGCCTTGCACGATTTTCGCAGCATCGATTGGGACGACTGGATGGACGCCTCTCCTTCGGAACAGGAAGAGGCGCTGGACAGCCTGAAATCGCTGATCGCGGAATGGGAATCCGTCGAAGGGCGGAAAGAAGGCAGTTTCGCCATCTACGCCATCGTCGGGCAAAAAGCGGACATCCTGTTTATGCACCTCAGGGAAACACTGGAAGAACTGAACGCCATTGAAAATGCTTTCAACCGGTCCGCCTTTGCCTCGTTTACAAAAAAAGCCTATTCTTTCGTCAGCGTTGTCGAGCTCAGCAACTATACGACGGAGCCGGGCGTCGATCCGATGCAGGTGCCGGAAATTGTGGCGCGCCTGAAGCCCATCCTGCCGAAAACGAAACACATCTGTTTCTATCCGATGAACAAGCGCCGCCTGCTTCAGGACAACTGGTACATGCTGCCGATGGAACAGCGCCGCGAAATGATGCGCAGCCACGGCATGACCGGCCGCAAATACGCCGGCAAGGTCAGACAGATCGTGACCGGCTCCGTCGGCCTGGACGACTGGGAATGGGGCGTCACGCTGTTTGCCGACGATCCGCTCCAGTTCAAAAAGCTGGTGTATGAAATGCGCTTCGATGAAGTCAGCGCCCGCTTCGGCGAGTTCGGTCCCTTCTATGTGGGCAATCTGCTCACGAAGGACACCATCGGTACGATGCTGAAACCTTAAAGCGAATAAGCAAAAAAAAGATCCATCGGTCGCCCCGCCAACAGGCGGGGCTTTGATTTAAACCGATGGATTTCAATTTATATAGAGAGGGTGGGTTGCAGGAGACATGCGTTCAGCAACAGGTTCAGTTCAGAAATGTCGACGAAGCCGTCGGGCAGGAAACGCAATCAGACGGTAACGGCAGGTCTGTCGTAACGTCTGGAGTACAGCCAGTCAAAGTAGCTGACGTCGTGCTCGTCACGGCGCGCGAAGATGTTGTTTCGGAGCAGGATCGCGATCGGGTCCGTGGCGTGCAGGATTTCGCCCCACATGCGGGCCCTCGTCTGCACCATGGCCGATTTCGGAATCCGGTCTTGCTGGTACTCCTGGAATGCTCTCGGATAGTCGTCGCCGTATTTGTGAATCATGTTCGTCAATTGAGCCACGTCTTCCAGAGCCTGGATGGCGCCTTGGGCCATGTATTGCAGCATCGGGTGCGCTGCGTCGCCCAGCAGCGTCACGCGGCCCTTGGTCCAGTTGTCGATCGGATTGCGGTCCCACATGGCCCAGCGGAATTGACGGGACACGAAGGTAAGGGCTTTTTGCACGAGCGGGCAGGTGCCGGCGAAACGTTCGTCCATTTCTTCCGGCGTGCCCCAGTCGTTGGCCTTCCAGTCATCCGCGCCGGGTTTGTATTTGAAGCTCTTGAACACGACCACTTGGTTGTACAGTTCGCCGCGGCGCACCGGATATTGCACCAGGTGCAGGTTCGGGCCGATCCACATGATCACGTCGTCCGGGTCCGTGCCGGCCGTTTCCGTAACTTCATGCATCGGAATGGTGCCGCGGTAAGCGACGTACTGCGAGCAAACCGGAGCGTCGTTGCTGACCAGTTTGCGCGTTTTGGAGTGAATGCCGTCGGCGCCGATGACAGCGTCCGCTTCATAAACGGTGCCGTTCACCAGGTTGACGCGGGCTTTGTCGCCCAGGTCTTCGACGCTTTCCACTTCGCTGTTGGTGTACATTTCAATGTTGCCCTTCGCCTTGCACGCTTCATACAGCACGTTGTGCAGGTCGGCGCGGTGCATGACGATATACGGATGGCCATAACGGGCCAGGAATTTTTCGCCCACGTTCAGCGACGTCAGGTCTTTGCCCGTGAACGCGTCCTTGATCACAAGGCGTTTCGGGAATACGGCGTATTTTGCGACCTCATCCATGACGCCCAGTCGTTTCAGGATCGCGGTGCCGTTGGGGGCAAGCTGCAGGCCTGCGCCGACTTCGCCGAATTCCGGCGCCTTTTCCAAAACCACCGAGCCGCGGCCGGTTTCCGCCAGGCCCAGCGCGCAGGCGAGACCGCCAATGCCGCCGCCGACAATCACGATAGGAGCTTTTTTCACATTGGACATTCCTGATTTCCCCTTTTACCTTAATCTTTTTTTATTTAAATGCTGGAAGTTGTTGGCAGAAGAGGTTTGAATTCTTCCTTGATTTCCTGATGGCCGTTGTTCGATTCGTAAGGCTGCTCTTGTTCCACGTCAAATTTCTCCATGATCGGCAGGTCGCTGACGGAGAACAAGAAGGAATCTTCATGGGCCACATGCTCATGCCAAGCCCAGTTCGGCACCACGAAGTAGTCGCCTTGCTGCCAGTCAAAGCGCACGCCGTTGATGACCGTGTACCCGCTGCCCCTGAAGGCGTGGTACACGACCGCATGCGTGTGCCGGTGTGCCTTGCCGCGGAATCCGGCGGGCAGCTTCTGCATCCATGCGGCGATCGTCGGGTTGGCCGTTTCGCCGTTGGACGGGTTGAGATATTCCACGGCGTATCCGTCGTACGGATCCGGATCGTATTTGGCCAGACCTTCGATCGCCGGAAGGGTGCGCTCCCATTTGTATTTGCCGACCGGCGCGATATGGTACTTGCGGTGGGCGATCGGCCGGACCATGCCGCCGGCGTACACTTCGGCGCCGTAGTCGTCGGGAACGGAAGGCTGTTCGAGATAGTCCGGATGATCCTCAAAGAACGTGCCGGCAATCGCGAACTTGGTCGGAATGTCAAGGGAATCCATCCACATCATCGGCTCATCGCCCAGGTGAGAGTGACCGTGCCACAAACCTTTCGGCGTGATCAGGAAGTCGCCTTCATTCATCCAGATTCGCTGTCCCTGAACGATGGTGTATGCGCCCTTGCCGTTCGTGATAAAGCGCAGCGCATTTTGCGAGTGACGATGGGAAGGCGCCGTTTCACCCGGCAACAGGAGTTGCACTGCGGCAAAAAGCGTGTTCGTCGTGGATCCCCAGCCCCACGGCTCGCGATTTTTCAGGCCGGGATTTTGCAAATACAGCACTCTTCGTTCGCCGCCGCGCTGGGGCGTGAAGATCTCCCGGGCCTCCATCATCTTGGCGTAAATCGTTTCCCGCTTCCACAGATAAGGCACAGCTTGAGGCGTCGGTTCCCGCCGCATCAAAAGCGGAATGGCTTCCCACAGCGGTCCGAGGTTATATTTGGCGATCTCGGCGTTGAAGTCCTGAACTTCCTTGCTTTTGATGAACTCCTTGAATTCCGACATTCGCGTTCACCTCGTTAAATTCTATAAATAGTGAACAATATTCACTATAATCATAATAAAAACACTTACAGGTAACGTCAAGGGGAAAAATCAAAAAATTTTTACCGCCAGGCTCATTTGGCGCCGACGTTTCCCATAGTTCAATCG
>ERZ795043.1662-NODE-1662-length-10359-cov-138.507473_pt1 | contig 10359 bp, 7 predicted proteins | sample MGYA00375127_ERZ795043 | MGnify/ENA primary metagenome ERZ795043 (study PRJEB30172, sample SAMN05518447) | compost metagenome | isolation source: Feedstock adapted compost from Newby Island compost facility, Milpitas, CA | place: USA:Newby Island compost... | reverse complement strand
GCGCCGATGGTACTTGGACCGGGAGGTCCTGGGAGAGTAGGTCGTTGCCAAGCCGGATCGCCTTTTCCTATTCCCTGATAGCTCAGCTGGTAGAGCACTCGGCTGTTAACCGAGTTGTCGCAGGTTCGAGTCCTGCTCGGGGAGCCACGCTTCCATAGCTCAGTTGGTAGAGTGCATCCATGGTAAGGATGAGGTCGCCGGTTCGAGCCCGGCTGGAAGCTTTTCTCGGTTGACCAGTGTGGCCCGTTGGTCAAGGGGTTAAGACACCTCCCTTTCACGGAGGTAACAGGGGTTCGAATCCCCTACGGGTCACCACTTCCCTTCACAAAATGGCGGACCGCGGAGGCTTAGCTCAGCTGGGAGAGCATCTGCCTTACAAGCAGAGGGTCGGCGGTTCGATCCCGTCAGCCTCCACCATGGGCCATATGCCGGGAATCGTTGGGGATTAGCCAAGCGGTAAGGCAACGGACTTTGACTCCGTCATTCCTAGGTTCGAATCCTAGATCCCCAGCCATTTTTTTGAGCCATTAGCTCAGTAGGTAGAGCACCTGACTTTTAATCAGGGTGTCGAAGGTTCGAGTCCTTCATGGCTCACATTCGCAAGAAGGCCGTTCCTGTTCGGAACGGCCTTTTTTCGTCTGCCGGCCGCGCGAATCATCCCGAATCCTTTGGCGGTCCGGCTTTTCCGGACGATTGCTGCCCGCCGGCCCGCCGGAGCCGTTCCGCCTGCTGCGACAGCAGCCGGGAGGAACGGTCGAGGAAGTCCAGAATGAGGCGGCGCTCGTCGTCCGCATACCGGCCAAACAGGTTGGCCATGGCTTCGCCGAGCGGCGCGAAAACTTCCTCTACGGGGCCGAGCCGTTCGGGAACCGGTTCGACGCAGACGATGCGCAGATCGTCCGGATCTTTCACCCGGCGGACAAAGCCGGCTTTCTCCAGCCGATTGATCACGCTGGTGATGGCGCCGGTGGTCAGCCCCGTCCATTCGGCCAGCCTGCCGGCGGTGGCCCTTCCTTCGCGCAGCACGAGATCCAGGCATTTGTGGTCGGTCACGTTCAGTCCGAGGAATTTGGCCACGGCCTGGTGAAAAAACACGGTCTGGGTGGACAGGCGCCTGGAAGCTTCCAGAAGGGCGGGCAGAAGATCGTCGGCATCCGATGATTTGCGGTGCATGGCTCCACCTTCCTGACAGCGGGTCCGGTTTTGCGGCCGGGTCGCCGACCGGCTGCAAACCCGGCAGTTTTTCTTCAACAAAAAAGACCGGCTTTTCGCTCATCTTCATTATCAAGATAACGGACAGCGCGCCTTTTCGCAAAGGCGGCGGATGTCCGGCCCCGTCCGGGCGGTGCTGGGGCATTTTTGCGCATGAAAAGGCGGTCCGCCGGCATGAGTGCCGGCGGACCGCCTTTTCATGCTTGCCCGGCCGTGAGAGCCGGAACAAGGGTCAAACCCGGCAGATGGCGCCGGGGCAATTTTCGCAATGGCACAAATCCCGCAGGTAATCCAAATCTTTGATGACGATCAGGCTGTTGTGGTAGTCGATCACGCCCAGTTTGCGGAATTCGCTGAGCATGCGGTTGACGCTTTCCCGCGTGGCGCCGATCATTTCCGCCAGTTCGTTGTTCGTCAGCCGCGTCGTGATGAGCACGCCGTCGCCGAACGGCTTGCCGTACGTGTTGGACAGGCGGATCAGCATGGAACAGAGCGCGCCGGGCTTGCCGAACATCATCAGATCGCGGAACTTGTTCTGGGTGATGCGCTGCAGCTGGCTCATCCATTTGATGAATTCGATGGCGAAGTCCCCGTGCTGCCACAAGAGCACTTCCAGGTCTTTCTGCTGAATGATGCCGATCAGGCTGTCTTCGACCGTTTCCGCATTGAAATTGTGGGTGGATGTATGGAACGTTTCCAGCTCCCCGAACAAGTCGCCGGTCTGGAACATGTACATGATGAGCTGCTTGCCGTCATCGGTCGCCTTCGTCACCTTGACGCGGCCGCGCTTGATGTAAAACAGCTTGTCCGTCGGATCGCCTTCCCAGTACAGGCGGGTGCCCGCGGGCGCATTGTAGTCGTACATGATCTGTCTCAACTTGGTCATGTGCTCGGGCGAGAGGCAATCCGTGTTGCCGACCCGGCATTGGCAAGGCTCTGTGATCATGACCGATCCCTCCCGTTACTTCAACGATAGCGAAAGACGGGAAAATGTTTTGTGATTTCTTTCACTTAAAGCGCTTACATTCGGTGATAAAAATGTGACAAATCACACGCCTCTTTTCAGAAAGCGGAAGCGGCCGCCCGCCGCCGGGACGAAACCCGCATCCCGGCCGGCAAACGAATCCGGACGGACAAGACAGTGACATAGCTAACTTTCCGCTCATTTTTTGGCGTGTATAGTGGAGTAAACGGCATTCCGGAAAAGGAGGGACGGACGATTGTTGACGGGCATCATTCTGGCCGGCGGAGACCACCGCCGCATGGGGGGTGAAAACCGGGCCCTTCTGCCCATCGGCGGGGAACTGCTCGTGCACCGGCAAATTCGGGAAATGGGAAAAATCTGCGATGAAATCATCATCGTGACCAATGAACCGAAACCGTTCCTCAGGGCGGTGGACGCCTCGGTCAGGATCATTACGGATTTCATTTCCGGGAAAGGGCCGCTTGGCGGCATGCATGCCGGATTGTCTCTGATGGTGAACGACACGGCTTGGGTGGTCGCCTGCGACATGCCGTTTCTGTCTTCCCGGGCGGCGGAGGTCATGAAGCGGTTCAGGGACGATTTCGGCTTCGACGCGGTGGTGCCCAGGATCGGCGGCCGTCTGGAGATGCTGCACGGCATTTACGGCAAGAACGCGGCGGACTCCATCCGGCTTCTGCTGAACACCGGTGACCAGCGGCCCGAACAGCTGCTGCATTTTCTGAAATGGGCGGACATGGAAGAGGATCAGTTCGAGGTGCACGGAATCGGGCCGTCGTTCATCTCCACCATCAAAACGAAGGACGATTACGAACAGCTGCTTCTGTCCGCCAAACGGATGGACGCCTAGAATGGCATTTTTTTCAAACCGAAGGCGTTTAAGCGGTTACTTCCCTTTTTTTCCGGCAAACCCGGGATTCAGGCTTCCCTGCGCCGCGGCAGGATGCCGATGAGGATGAGGGAGAGGACGCTGAGCGCGGTCACCACCAGGTAGACCGTGTGCAGGGCGTCCGACAGGCCGGTCTGCACGATTTCGAGCGCCTCGCGGGGAATGGCGCTTCGCCGGACGGGATCCAGCAGCTGATTCGTGACGTCCAGGGTCAGCCCGCCGCCCGGCGCGCGCGACTGTTCCCGTGCGAAATGGGCGAGCAGTCGGGCGTTGAGAATGCCGCCCAGAAGGGCGGTGCCGATGCTGGTGCCCAAAGAGCGCATGAACATGTTGGACGCGGTGGCGGCGCCCCGGTGCTGCCGCCCGACGCTGCCCTGAATGCCGACGACGAACGTGGTGGTGGAAAGGCCCATCCCGACGCCGACGAGGAACGAACCGGCGGCTCCGATCAAGGGAGACGGCCATCCGTCCAGCAGCAGAAAAACGGACGATCCGGCCACGAGCACGATGCCGCCGGCCAACGCCATCGGACGAAACCCGACGCGGTGCAGAAACCGTCCGCCGAACGTGGAGGCCAGCGGCCAGCCGACGGACATCGCGGCCAGCGTGAACCCCGCCGCCGTGGGCGACAGGCCCATCACGCCCTGCACGTAGGTCGGCAGGAAAGCGGAGATGCCCATCATCACCATGCCCGTGGTCAGCGAGGCGGCATTGCTGGCGGCGATGAACGGGTGCGTCCAGAGAAACGGCGGCATGACCGGTTCCTTCGCTTTCGTTTCCCACCACAGAAAGGCGGCCAGCACGAGGAGGGCGAAAGCCGCCAGCAGGTACGTGACGGGCGAATGCCAGGACCATTCGACGCCGCCGAAGACGAGGAGCACCATCAGCGCGGTCGTGGAGGAAAACAGCATCCACGTCCCGGCGAGGTCCAGGCTTCGTTTTTTCTTTTCGACCGGTTCGTGCAAATACAGGTGCATCAGCACGATGGACGCAAGGCCGACGGGCAGGTTGCACCAAAACACCCACGCCCAGTCCGCATACTGGACGATGAGTCCGCCGGCGGTCGGGCCGATGATCGAGGAAATGCCCCAGACGCTGGACAGGTACCCCTGTATTTTGCCCCGCTCTTCCCCCGTATAGACGTCCCCGATGATCGTGGTGGCGATCGGCTGGATGGCGCCGGCGCCCAGCCCCTGGACGAAACGGAACGCGACCAGCCAACCCATCGTGTCCGCCAGGCCGCACAGCAGCGAACCGAGGAGAAACACCCCGACGCCAAAAGAAAAAACCGGCTTGCGGCCGAACAGATCGGCCAGCTTCCCGTAAAGCGGTATGGTGACGGTCTGGATGAGCAGATACGAGGAAAACACCCAGCTGAACAGCGAAAATCCGCTCAAATCGGCCACGATGCTCGGCATGGCGGTGGAGACGATGGTGCCTTCGATGGCGCCCATGAACATGGCGAGCATGACGGCCGCGAGCACGAACGGACGCCTGGTCGGCCGGCTCCGGCCGTCCGCGCGTTCAAGAGCCTTCTGCATGGCAGCCTCCGCATGCATGACGAAATAAGGAAATTGGCCCATCTATTATATCGGAAAAAAGAGCGGCTGTCGAAATTATTGTGAAATGCTTCACAAAATCTGCGAAGTGTGGTACAATGTATGTGAAAAATTTCACTGTTTCCGGCCTCCCGGGAACCTATGATGGAGGCTGCCAATGGCGCGGGGCTCCCCGAAGCGGGCGCGCAAATCAAAAGGAGTGGATGAAGATGGCCATTCACGAAGCGGAAATGAAGCGGACGGCGGCGGAAAAACATGCCTGGCGCGGATTCGTCGGCGGCAAATGGAAGAAGCAGATCGACGTGCGGGATTTCATCATGCAAAATGTCACACCCTATTACGGCGACGAATCGTTCCTCGCCGGCCCGACGGAAGCGACGAAGGCGCTCTGGGACATGATCCGTCAGCTCAGCATGGAGGAAATCCGGAAGGGCGGCGTGCTGGACGTCGACGTCAACACCGTGTCGACGATCACAGCCTTCGGTCCGGGGTATCTGGACAAAGCGAAGGAAAAAATCGTCGGCCTGCAGACCGACAAACCGTTCAAGCGGGCCATCCAGCCGTTCGGCGGCATCCGCATGGTCGAGCAGGCGTGCAAGGCTTACGGCTTTGAAGTGCCGAAGGAGATCATCAAAATTTTCACCGAATACCGGAAAACCCACAATCAGGGGGTTTTTGACGCCTATACCGACGAAATGCGGCTGGCCCGCAAAGCCGGGATCATCACCGGCCTGCCCGACGCCTACGGCCGCGGCCGGATCATCGGCGACTACCGGCGGGTGCCGCTGTACGGGCTGGACTTCCTCATCGAACGCAAGAAGGAAGCGCTGAAGCAGTTGACCGGCGTCATGACGGACGACCTCATCCGCCGGCGGGAAGAACTGACCGAGCAAATTCGCGCCCTGGAAGAACTGGGGCGGATGGCGGCATCCTACGGATACGACATCTCCCGTCCCGCCGCCAACGCCCGGGAGGCGTTCCAGTGGCTGTATTTCGCCTACCTGGCCGCCATCAAGGAGCAGAACGGGGCCGCCATGAGCCTCGGCCGCGTGTCGACGTTCCTCGACATTTACCTGGAGCGGGATTTGGCGGAAGGCACGATCACCGAGAAGGAAGCGCAGGAGCTGGTGGACCACTTCGTCATGAAGCTGCGCATCGTCAAATTCCTGCGCACGCCGGAATACAACGAGCTGTTCAGCGGCGACCCGACCTGGGTGACGGAATCGATCGGCGGCATGAGCCTGAACGGCGAGCCGCTGGTGACCCGCAACTCGTTCCGTTTCCTGCACACGCTGTACAACCTGGGGCCGGCGCCGGAACCGAACCTGACCGTGCTCTGGTCGGCGTCCCTGCCGGAAAACTTCAAAAAATACTGCGCCAAGGTGTCCATCGAAACGAGCTCCATCCAATACGAAAACGACGACCTGATGCGGCCGATCTACGGCGACGACTACGGCATCGCCTGCTGCGTGTCGGCCATGCGCATCGGCAAGCAGATGCAGTTTTTCGGCGCGCGGGCCAACCTGGCCAAACTGCTCCTGTACGCCATCAACGGCGGCGTGGACGAGAAGCTGGGCGTCCAGGTCGGACCGCCGCTTCGTCCGGCCGGGGGCGACGTGCTGGACTACGATGACGTCATGGACAAACTCGACAAAATGATGGATTGGCTCGCCGGCCTGTACATCAACACGCTGAACGTCATCCATTACATGCACGACAAATACTGCTACGAACGGCTCGAGATGGCGCTGCACGACGAAGACGTCATCCGCACGATGGCGGCGGGCATCGCCGGCCTGTCCGTCGTCACCGACTCGCTGTCGGCGATCAAATACGCGAAAGTGCGCCCGATCCGCGATGAACGGGGCATCGCCGTCGATTTCGAAATCGAAGGGGAATACCCGCAATACGGCAACAACGACGAGCGGGTGGACAACATCGCCGTGGAAGTCGTCGAAAAATTCATGGCGAAGCTGCGCCGCCAGCACACATACCGCAACGCCATTCCGACGCTGTCGATTTTGACCATCACCTCCAACGTGGTGTACGGGAAGAAAACCGGCACGACGCCGGACGGCCGCAAGGCGGGCGAACCGTTCGCGCCGGGCGCCAACCCGATGCACGGCCGGGACCGCAAGGGCGCGCTGGCTTCGCTCACGTCCGTGGCCAAACTGCCCTACGAAAGCGCGCTGGACGGCATCTCCAACACGTTCTCGATCGTGCCGAAGGCGCTGGGCCGGGAGGAAAGCGTCCGGATCCGCAACCTCGTGTCGCTCCTCGACGGCTATTTCACCCACGGCGGCCATCACCTGAACGTCAACGTGTTTGAAGTGGCGCAGCTCCTGGATGCGATGGAACATCCGGAGAAATATCCGCAGCTGACCATCCGCGTGTCCGGCTACGCCGTCAACTTCATCAAACTGACCCGCGAACAGCAGCTGGACGTCATCCACCGGACGTTCCACCAGTTCATCTGAGCGGCGCCGGAAAGCTGCCGTCGCGAAAGGAGCGGCGGGCGGAGGCGGGAGCCGGCGGGCGGCGGGGCTTTCGCTCACCGCCGTCCGCCGCCATTCCCGCCGCCGTTTTTGATCCGCACTAGGCCGCGCACCGAAGGCGGTCCGCGGCGAACGGGAGTTGAGAGCAATGGCCGACATGGTGGGGCGGATCCATTCCTGCGAGACGTTCGGCACCCTGGACGGACCGGGCATCCGCTATGTGCTGTTCCTGCAGGGGTGCCCCCTGCGCTGCAAGTTTTGCCACAACCCGGATTCCTGGGACATCCGGGCGGGCCGGCTGATGACCCTGGAAGAAGTGCTGGCGGACATCGAGCCGTACGTGCCGTTTTACCGGCCGAACGGAGGAGGCGTCACCGTCTCCGGCGGCGAACCGCTCGTCCAGGCGCCTTTCGTCGCCCGGCTGTTCCGGGAAGTGAAGAAACGCTACGGGCTTTCCACCGCCCTGGACACGTCGGGCCTGTGCGAACCCGGACAGGCGGACGAACTATTGAACGTGACGGATCTCGTTTTGCTCGACCTGAAGGCGAGCGATCCGCAGCTTCATCTCGACCTGACCGGCAAGCCGCAGGACCGGATTGTCCGGTTTGCCCGGCATCTGTCGGATCGGGGAAGCAGAATGTGGATCCGGCGGGTGCTCATTCCCGGCGTCAACGACTCGGCGAAGGAGCTTCTCGCCCTCGGCCGGTTCATCGGCCGCCTCCGCGGGGTGGAGAAAATCGAGGTGCTGCCGTACCATCGCATGGGCGTGCACAAATGGCAGCTGCTCGGGCTCGGATATCCCCTGGAAGGCGTGGAGCCGCCCGGCGAGAAGGATGTGGAGCGGGCGTACCGGCTGATCCGGCAGGGCATTTCGGAAGCCGCGCAGGCGGTGTGAGCGTTCCCCGGCATCCCGGGCGCCGCCGGCTTTCGGCTCCCGGGATGTTCCGGCGTCCGTCCGGCGATCCGCAAACCGGGGGCCGCGGACGCTTGACGGGTTCCGGCCGACCGCTTAGCGCGATTCGCCGGCCGAAATGTTTCATATTTCCAGTTGATATTTGTCCGCGGCTGCGGTAATATATTTGTTGCGGCTCGGAAGAAGCCGCCGGAAAGCCAAACGATTGTCGGGCCCGAATCGACCCGGAACGAGTTGCAAATCGGATGACTTTCTGCTATAGTAACAGTCGTTGACCGTGCGGACGTGGCTCAGGGGTAGAGCATCGCCTTGCCAAGGCGAGGGTCGAGGGTTCGAATCCCTTCGTCCGCTCCATCTTTTTTTACCGCATTTTTTCGCCGCGCGTGCCCTTAGCTCAGCTGGATAGAGCGTTTGACTACGAATCAAAAGGTCGGGAGTTCGAATCTCTCAGGGCACGCCATTCTTTCCGCCAATCAGGGGGAATCCGGGACGGCCGCGTTCCCGACAACGGCCGGCCGTCCCGGCCATCCCGTTTCGACAACGCGGGTGTAGTTTAGTGGTAAAACCACAGCCTTCCAAGCTGTTGTCGAGGGTTCGATTCCCTTCACCCGCTCCATGAACAGCTTGAAGCTCCCTACAACCCGGGGAGTTTTTTCATGTCCGCACGGCCCGCGGTCCGGCCGTCTTTTGTCCGGAAGGGAGAAAAGCCGGCCCGGCGGGCGGACGGCGGAAGCAGGCCGATCGGGCCGGACCGGGACGTAGCTCAGCTTGGCAGAGCGCCTGGCTTGGGACCAGGAGGTCGCACGTTCAAATCGTGTCGTCCCGACCATCACCAAACAAACCGCGGGTCCTGACCGGCGGCCGCACGGGCCGCCGCCCGGCACCCGCTTCATTTTCGTGCAGGCGCAAACTCCCTGCAGCGGCGTTTTCGGCCGCGCAGGGAGTTTTTTCGTTCCCGGAGAGTTTTTCCGTTTTGATGGAAGATGGAGGAGAACGCGCCTGCTTGTCGAACGTTGTTTGAAAATGCTGAAAAACGGCGATGGATCAAAACGATGATGGATCAAAACGACGGGCGGTGAGGAACCGCCGGATGAGCGCCAACATGCGTTGATGACCCGCCGGGCGAAGCGGGCGACGGCGGTCCGCGTGCTGCCGGAATCCCCGCGGCCGCAGACGGTGCGGCGGGACCGGCTGAACGGTGCGATGCCGTGCGGCCGGCCGAAAACTTGAGACGTTTTTCTCGCGGCCCGAAAAAAGGGCATGATGGAACTGCATGCGAAGGAGGGATGGAGGATGGGCCGCGCATGGCTCGCGGAAGCCGTCGCCAAAACCGTTCCCGGCATGGACGGGGAACCGGTCGTGTCCGTCCGCCCAGCCCGGGGCGGCGACATCGGCGAGTCGTTCCGCGTCGATACGGCGCGGAGGCGGCTGTTCGTCAAGTACCGGCTGGACGCGCCGGCCGATCTGTTTCGGCGGGAAGCGGACGGGCTCAGGCTGCTGGGCGAAGCGGGGGCCATCGCCGTCCCCGAGCCGCTGTATGCCGGAGACATTCCCGGGCGGCCGGGCGGCATGATCGTGCTGACGTGGATTGAAACGGGCCCGGCCCGCCCGGAGACGGCGGAAGCGCTCGGCCGGGGATTGGCCGGGTTGCACCGCCGCACCAGTCCGGACGGGCGATACGGGCTCGGGACGGACAATTTCATCGGCCTGTTGCCGCAGAAGAACGCGTGGAACGCATCCTGGGTCGATTTCTACCGGGAGTGCCGGCTTTGGCCCCTGGCGAAACTGGCGGAGGAACGCGGCCGGCTTCCCGCCGGCCGCAGGGCGCGTCTGGTCCGTCTCATGGACCGGCTGGACCGCTGGCTGCCGGCGACGCCGGCCGCCTCGCTGCTCCACGGCGACCTGTGGGGCGGCAACTGGCTTTCCGGCGCGGACGGCCGCCCGTGGCTGATCGACCCGGCGGTCTATTACGGCGACCGGGCGTGCGATCTGGCGTTTTCGGAGCTGTTCGGCGGGTTTCCGGCCCGCTTCTATGACGCATATCGCGAAGCGTACCCCCTGCCGCCGGAATACGCCGAACGCCGGCCGATCTACCAGCTGTATCATCTGCTGGTGCACCTGGTGCTGTTCGGGGAAGCCTACGGCCCTTCCGTCGACCGGATTCTCGCCCGGTATGCCGGCTGACGGCGGGAAGGCGATTTGTCCGGGCGGCATGCGGCGCAAGGCGCGACGCCGGACGGCGCGGCCGGCCGAGACGGCAGGCGGGGCGGCCGGGCAGCCGGCTGCATGCGATGCCCGGGACCGGCCGG
>ERZ795043.1659-NODE-1659-length-10377-cov-3.529549_pt1 | contig 10377 bp, 9 predicted proteins | sample MGYA00375127_ERZ795043 | MGnify/ENA primary metagenome ERZ795043 (study PRJEB30172, sample SAMN05518447) | compost metagenome | isolation source: Feedstock adapted compost from Newby Island compost facility, Milpitas, CA | place: USA:Newby Island compost facility... | reverse complement strand
CGAAACCGCGCCTGAACCATTGCAGGGCGCAATCGTTCCTGCCGGTCAGATCGTCCGCGATCATGGCGATTCTCATCGGTCTCCAAGCGCCGTCCCTTCTCCGGCATTCCTGTCGTCCAGCAGGAAACGCACCAGCGTCTCTTCGCGCTTCCTGCTGATCTCGCGGGAACGCTCCGCGTCCCAATCGTAGAATCCCTTGCCGTTCTTGATGCCGTACGAACCGCTTTCCACGAGCCCGCGCATCCGTTCGAGCGAGCCGTCCGCCTTGCACAGATCGCGGAACAGATATTCCGAGATCGCGTGGAACACATCCAACCCGCCCATGTCGGCGGTCATGAACGGGCCGGTGACGGGCAGCCGCCGTCCGATGCTGTAGCAGACCGCCGCGTCGATATCTTCGACCGAGGCGACGCCTTCCTCCAGCAGATATTGGGCCTCGCGGAACATCGCGTACTGCAGCCGGTTGGCCACGAAGCCGGGCACGTCTTTCCTGACTTCGATCGGCTTCTTGTTCCAGGCAAGCAGCAGGTCCATCGCCCGTTTCACGGTTCCGTCGGACGTATGCTTCCCGCGCACGACCTCAACCAGCGGAATCAGGTGCGCGGGGTTCCAGAAATGGGTGACGACCATTCGCTCGGGATGTTCCATCTCCGCCGAGATCGCGGTCGGGCTGAGCCCCGACGTGTTGCTGGCGAGGATGACGGACGGATCGCACATCCGATCGAGCTTTCGGTAAAGTTGCTGCTTCAGCGCCAGATCCTCCGGAATCGCCTCGATGATGAACGTGGCGCCGCGCACCGCTTCTGCGAGATCCGCGGTCGGCGCGACCCGCCCGACGATCTCGGACGGCGTCTCGCCTTCGGTCAGACCGGATGCGTGAAGCAGTTCCGCCTTGCCGGCTATGCCGTCCATCGCCCGCGACAAATCGCGATCGTCCGTGCCCCACAAGGTGACCGCATATCCCGCCCAGGCCGCGTTGAGCGCGATGGAATGGCCCATGATGCCTGCGCCGAGCACACTGATTTTCTCCATGACTCCACTCCTCCAGAAATCCGGTATAAATGCGGCGGAGGCCGCGATCGGCCTCCGTTCGGAGATGTCAATACATCACAACGCCGGCGCTCACGTTGATGTCTTCGCCCGTGATGCTGAGTCCGGCTTCGGACGTCAGGAACAGCACCGTGTCCGCGACATGCTCCGGATCCACCAGTCTTCTGAGCGGCGATGCGCTCAGGAATTGCTCTTCGACCTCCTGCACCGGCCGGCCGGCCATGCGGCTCTGATTCTCGATGACCTTGCTGATTCGTTCGCCCATCACAAAGCCGGGGCATACCGCGTTGACCGTGATGCCGAACTCGCCCAGTTCCATGGCCATTGTGCGCGTAAAGCCGATAATCGCCATCTTGGCCGACGCGTAACCGGCGCGATAGGGCATCGGACGCTTGCCGGTGATCGACGAGATGTTGATGATCCGGCCGCCGCCCGCCTTCTTCATGACGGGAACGACCTGTCTGGTGCACAGGTAGGCGCTGGTCACGTTGCTGCCCATCACCTCTTCCCATTGTTCCGGGGAAAGCTCGTCGACGGGCAGCGTCGGACCGGCCGCGCCGGCGTTGTTGACCAGAATGTTCACCGTTCCGTAAGTCTGCACAACGGTCTCCACCATCGAGCTGACCTGATCGGGATCGGAGACATCCGCCCTCACGGCGATGGCCTCGAAACCTTCCGAGAGCAGCTCATCCCGCGTCTTCAGCAGCTCTTGCTCCGCCCTGCCGACCAGGACCACCCTGGCTCCGGCGGAGGCCAGCTTGCGGGCGATGCATTTGCCGATGCCGCGGTTTCCGCCGGTGACGATCGCGACTTGATCTTGAAGCGTTTTCATGGAATGCAAGTCCTCCCGCGCGTTCGCCGGCATCAGCGCACCTTCGAGGTTTCACCTTCGGCAAGCGTGATTTCGATGACGTTCAGATTTTTGGCGCTCTTGCGATACGGGAAGATTTCGGTCAGCCGCTCTTCATGGATCGGAATGACGCGCTTCGGGTCGTAATCGGTCATCTTCAGCATCCGCTCCGTCGCCATCAGCAGATTGAGCTGGCTGCCGGATGCGAGGCCGACCGGAATGTAGACGCCGTCGTCGTTCTTGCCTCGCGTATTCTCGAACTTGTAGACCAGGTCCCCGGCGAGGATCCACGAGCCGTCGTCATTGCGGACGCGGACGAACTGGGATGCGAACGTGTGCGAGTCGAATTCGGCGCACAGGTCGATGTTGGGCAGGACATCCTGCATGTCGCCGTCGACCATGACGAGGCGTCCTTCCTTGGCGAGCTCCGCTCCCCGCACGATATCGCCCGGGTCAAGGGCGGCCGTCAGCCAGCCGAACCGTTTCGGCAGCGACATCGCCCACATCCATTTGGCGATTTCCTTCTCCTGGATATAGAACGTCGCGTTCGGGAAGTCCATGACGTTGCCGAAATGGTCGAAGTGGGCATGGGTGATGAACACCGTGTCCACATCCTCGGGCTTCACGCCCACTTCCGCCAGCACGGTCTTCGGATCATGCCAATTGATGACGCCGAACCGTTCGCCGAGCACCGCGCCGTAATCCTTGAAGTTGAACCCGACGTCGACCAGAATCGTTCTGCCGTTGCCTTTGATCAGCGCGTAGCAGTACGGAAGCTTCGTGCACCCTTCGTTGTGGGCGCCGTAGATGACCCCGCTCACCGGATAATCGGGAACATACGAATACTCGAGAACCCAGATGGAATAGTTACCCATGTTCCTTACTCCCTTCGGCAAAATTCAATGTGCAGCGCGCCCGGCCTTCTTGTGCATGCCGCAGGCGCACGAACTTTCGAGCGAAACCATCGACAGACCGGCAGGCATGCAAGCAACCGTTTTCATTTTCTCATAGACCGCCTGCACCTGCTTGAGCATCCGGTGCGCCTGGTCTTCCCGCAGGCCGTACAGCTCCGCCCCGGCGGCCTGGCTGCACAGCGCGATCAGCTCCTCCGTCACATCCAGCAGCGTTTCGTGATGCCGCTCCAGGCCGCGCGGCACGCGAATGCCGCGCAGATGTTCCCTGGATTCATGCAGCGTCCGAAGCGCCATGGAGACTGCCGCCGCCGCTTCGCTCCGGCTTTCGCGTCCGGCGAACAGCAGGATGAAGCCGCCGGATAATGCCGAAAGCGCGCTTTTGACCGAATCGAAATCATCGCGCACGTCCATGAAATAGCAGGCTGCCTGCTCGGGGTCATAAGACGGCGCCTTCTTCGCGTTCGCGATCCGGTCGAAGATTTCCGCCAGCGACGGACCGGACTCGACCGCATGTTGGCTCATCGGACTTTTACCTCCTTAGCGGAATAACCGATTCGCGCTCCACCAGTTGACCGCTGATCATGTGAAATTCCGGTCTGCTTGCCGCCTGCGCGTTGTTGCGCACGATCAGCTCCACCGTCTCGCGGACCATCTCGTCGACCGGCTGCTTGATGGTCGTCAACCGGTAGATCGGCCAGTCCGCCATGGCGATATCGTCAAAACCCATGATGGACACATCGTCCGGCACCTTCAGCCCCATGACCCTGGCGGCGTTGATCGCGCCGAGGGCCATGATGTCGTTGGCGCAGAAGATCGCCTCCGGGGGCTGTTTCAGACGAAAGAGTTCCATCGCCGCACGGAATCCGCCTTCGAACGTGAAATGTCCGGTCACCTTCAGCAGATCCAGTCCGTGCTCCGCCAGCACTTCCCGGAATCCCTTCTCCCGGTCCATGCTGGTCGATGTATTGGGGCTTCCCTCGATAAACGCCAGGCGGGTCAGGCCCCGCTCCAGCAGATACGACGCCGCCAGCCTTCCGCCGTGGACGTTGTTGCAGCAGACGACGCTGCTGGAGCTCATTTCCTCGTAACGGTTGAAGAAGATGACGGGAATGTCCACTTTCCTGAACTTTTCGGCCAGACCGGAAGACAGAAACGCATCGGTCACAATCACCGCTTCGACATGGTAGTCGAGCAGCTGATACACTTCCTCGTCGCGGATGTGCTCGGATTCGGAGTTGACGAACAGAATATGATAGCCGTGCATGCCGAGCGACTTGGAGAATTTGTCGAGCACTTCCGGGTAGAACGGGTTGTACATGTCGTGAATGATCATGCCGATGAGTTTCGTCTTGTTCGTCACCATGCTTCTGGCTATGGCGTTCGGTCGGTAATCCAGCTCTTCGGCGGCTTTGTACACTTTGAGCAGTGTTTCCTTGGACACGTTCGGATTCGGGGAGAACGCACGGGAGACCGTCGATTGCGACACCCCGGCCAAACGCGCGACATCCTTTGCCGTCACTTTTGCTTTTTTCAACACAAACCCACCTTCAACAGCCTTACTCTGAGCAAAATTGTACCACTACCGAAACGCCTTAGCCATGAATCAGCCTATTTTCTGTACCTTCTTACGCGAAGAAGCGCCTGTTCCCTGTGGCCCGCGAAATTTTCGATGGCGCACAGCCGTTCGCAGTATTCGCCGATCAGAACGCTGGCCTCCGGCGTGCACTTCTGATACGTGCAGGTTTTCAGGAATTTTCCGACCCACAGGCCGCCCGTATACCGGGCCGCGCCCTTCGTCGGCAGCGTGTGGTTCGTGCCGATGACCTTGTCGCCGTACGCGACGTTCGTCTCAGGACCGAGGAACAGCGCGCCGTAGTTCGTCATGTTTTTCAGGAAGTAGTCGGGATCGGCGGTCAGCACCTCGACGTGCTCGTAAGCCAGCTTGTCCGCTTCCGCGACCGCTTCCTCAAGGCTGTCGACCAGGATGATCGTGCCGTAATCCCGCCATGCGACCCCGGCCACATCGGCCGTCGGCAGCGTCTTGAGCTGGCGCTCGATCTCCTGCAGCGTCTCCTCCGCCAGCTTCCGGGACGTGGTGATCAGGGCGGCGGGAGAAGTGGGTCCGTGTTCGGCCTGGCCGAGAAGATCGGTGGCAACCATTTCGGCGTCGGCCGTCTCATCCGCGATCACCAGAATTTCCGTGGGTCCCGCGAACAGGTCGATGCCGACTTTGCCGTACAACTGGCGCTTCGCTTCCGCCACGTAGGCATTGCCCGGACCGACCAGCATATCGACGGGCTCCACGAATTCGGTGCCGAGCGCCATCGACACCATGGCCTGGACGCCGCCGAGGATATAGATTTCATCGGCGCCGGCCATCGCCATCGCGTACACCGTCGCCGCCGGAATCTCCCCTTTGATCGGCGGCGTGCAGGCCGCGACGCGCTTTACGCCCGCGACTTTGGCTGTTAGAATACTCATATGGGCCGAAGCGACCATCGGGTATCGTCCGCCCGGCACATAGCAGCCGACGCTGTTCACCGGAATGTTGCGGTGGCCGAGGATGACGCCCGGAAGCGTCTCCACCTCGAGATCCCGCAGCGCTTCCTTCTGATGCTGGGCGAACCGGCGGATCTGCTCCTGCGCGAAGCGGATGTCTTCCTTGACGGTTTCCGGCACGGATGCGACAATTTTGTCAATTTGTTCCTGGCTGAGACGGAACGATTCGGGATTCCAATTGTCGAACTTGATCGACAGTTCCCTGACCGCCGCTTCACCCCGCTTGGCCACGTCGTTGATGATCGATTTGACGGTTTCCTGGACTTTCTGGTCTGTTTCCTGGATCTCTGTCTGGGATTTTCCCTGTTTCAGTATGATGGACAATATGTTTCCCTCCTGTGTGTGGGGTAACGAATGCCGTACCTCCCTGCCACAGTCGGACGGCATTCGTTTTCTCCATATTTATTGATCAAACGGCCTGACCAGCTCGAGATTGAGCGGATAGAGATCTTCCGGCGGGTTGCAGTTCGTGCAATTGATGCCCGGAATGTCAGGCGCCTGTTTGATCATTTCTTTCGGGATCGGCTGTATCGTCATGCCCGGAGTCGGTTTGCCTTCCAGAGCGGATTCAAGCGAGATCTCCGGCACGAGATCCTTGTTGAACACCTCTGTGACGAACGACGTCTGCACCTTGTCTTCCGGGAAGGCGTTGCAGCCGTTCTCGAACATGCTGCCTTCGCAGACGGTCACCTGATCATAGGGAACCCACGGCAGCGGATATTCGATGTTGTGCGGCACTTCGTCCTTGGACAGCTGCCCCGTCAGCATTTCCATCATGATCTTGAACGCGAATCCCGAAGTTGCCGGCGGCGAGCCACCGGATACGCCCGTCAGGCCTTCGTTCGCGTAATTCTTGAGCGCGAGCCTGAAGCCGTTCGAGTTCTCCCCGGTCACCGGAATCATCTTGTGGCCGGTTTGCTGCAGCGCCTGGATCGCGCCGTATTCGCCGGCTTCCGCCCAGATGCCGTCGACGTCCGGATGGGCGGCCAGCGCCTTCAGCGTGTTCGTCTTGGTCTTGACGTCGTCCCAGTCGCTGTAATATTCGGCCACGACCTCAATGCCCGGATAGCGGTTGAAGACGGACATCGCGCCCTCATATTGCATGATGTCGACGGCGTTGCCGGATACGCCGCGGCTCATGAAGATCTTGCCTTTGCCCTGGAGCTGGTTCACGCGCCATTGCGCGGTGTTCTGGCCTTGGCCGGCCGTGATGTAGCTGACGTTGTACGCGCATTCGTTCGTGACCGTCGCGTCGTACATGAACATCAGCACGCCCTGTTCGCAGGCTTGCGTGATGACGCTGTCAAGCGCCGTCGGCGAGATCGGGAACGAGATGATGGCGTCCGCTCCGTCCGCGATCATGCTTTGATAGTCGGAAATCTGCTTTTGCACGTCCGCGCCGGAGATCACCTTCTTCAGTTCCACCATTTCGTCGTAAGGCGGCGTCTTGGCCAGCGCTTCGACGATGTTGGCCGCTTCGTTTTGCCACGCGTTGCCGCTGTAGCTCAGGCTCAGATACACTTTGAATTTCTTTTTCGTCTCCGATCCCGAGCCGCCGCCGTCGCTGCCCGCGGCGCTGCCCGACTGGGAGCTGCCTCCCGAACTGCTTCCGCCGTTCGAGCTGCCCGATGAATTGCCGCACGCGGTGATGAACAGCACGATCAGCATGATCATCGACAGCACGAACAGCTTTCTTGCCTTGATAGACATGCATTCAACCTCCCGTGTTCATGTTGTGAGAAGGCAAAAACATCAAGCCGCTTCCTGCTTCTTCGTGGACCACCCCCTTAATTGGTGCTGCAGCATTTGATAGATGTCCTTGCGGTACAGGATCAGCACGACAAGGATCATCAATCCGTAAATGACATTCTGCCACCCGATGCTGATGCCCAGCGCCTGAATGATGGTCGAGACGGTGGTGAGGAAGATCGCCGCTCCGACGGTTCCGAGATAATTGCCGCTGCCGCCGGAGATGGCCGCGCCGCCGAGCACAACCGTGGCGATGGAAGGCAGCAGATACGCGTCGCCCAGGTTCAGCGTGGATCCTCCCGAGTACCCGACCAGAATCATGCCGGTCAAGCCGGCGCATACCGCGCTGATCATATACGCGAAGATGATGGTGCGCTTGACCGGAATCGCGGCGTAATGGGCCGCCGTCCGGTTGCTGCCGATCACCTGCATCGTGCGGCCAAGCTTGGTGCGGCTTTGCAGGAAGTAGCCCGCGATTGCGACGACGATCAGCACATAGATCGGACTGGGCAGGCCGAACCAGTTCGAGGCCATCAGCTTCTCGAGCAGGCGCGGCGACATGCCGTCCGGGGTGCCCTTCGTATAGCCGAGAATGCAGCCGTAAATGATCATGGACATCGCCAGCGTCATGATAAAGGAAGGAATTTTGAGCGCCGCCACCCCGTATCCGTTCAGGAACCCGACCAGGAGCAGAATCGCGAAAATCGGAATGGCCATCAGCCAATTTTCATCGCCGTTGCCCAGCCACATCGAGGTGAGGACGCCGGACAGCGTGATGATTTTGCCGACCGACAGATCCAGCTCGCCGGTCAAGATGACCAGTCCCTGCCCGAGGGCGACGAGCACCGTCAGGGATGACAGCACCAGAATCGCCTTGATCTGGGCGAACGATCCGAAGGACGGGCTGATATATTTCGAGAGGAAGATCAGAACGATCGTCAGGATGTATACGAATACGACATAGCGGTTGAGACCTTTGTTCACTTCCGACTGGATGGCCGGCTTCATGCTGTTTCTTCTCTCCTTTTGCTCAAGAATACGCTGAGTCCGCCGATCAACACGGCCACGATCAGGATGAGACCTTCGAAGATGTTCGTGTAGAAGGAGGATACGCCGACGGCGAACAGCGTCTTCTGCAACAGCGTCAGGATGCCGGCGCCGATGATGCTGCCGATCGCGCCGCCCTTGCCTCCGCCGAAGGCGGTGCCTCCGATCGCTACGGAAGCGAAGACGAGCAGCATGAAGATCATGCTGGAGGTCGGGTCGCCGCTGGCCGTCTGCGCCGTGTGCATGAATCCGGCCAGACCGTAGAAAATCCCCGCCAGCACGAACGTGCCGAACTTGACCCGCTTGACCGGAATGCCGGCTTGCACGGAGGCGCGCTCATCGGCGCCGATGGCGTACATGTACACGCCGAAGCGCGTCCGCTTGATGAACAGCCAGACCAGGGCGACAAACAGAATGATCAGGGAGGCGACCGGAAGCCAGCCGAACAGGGCGGATGTGAGATTGCGCGACAGGATGGTCGACACGGTCCCGCCGGGCGCCGGCATGATCACGAGGGCGATGCCCTCGCAGACGATCATCGTGCCCAGCGTCGCGGCAATCGACTGGATATTCAGATAGGAAACGAGGAATCCGTTGACGGCCCCCACGATCAGCCCCGTCAGCACCACCAGCAGCAGCGAGAAGAACAGGCCGCTCACGCCTTCTCCGCCATAGGTCGCGATGATGACGTTGGACAGCACGAGCACGCCGCCGACCGACAGATCGAAGCCGCCGATCAGGATGACAAGGGTGAGTCCGACGGCCGCGATGGCCAGGGCGACCGTGTTGTTGAACAGGTTGTTCATGGAGAACGAGGTGAACACCGCTTTTCCCGCGCTGGCGTAGACGATGAACACCACAATGAAAATCATCAGCGAGACGAAGGTGCCGTTCGAGATGAGGCTCGTCCATCTGGAATTTGCAATGGATTTCATCATGCGCTGCTTTCTCCTTCCCATTGTCCACCGGTAGCGTATGCAAGCAATTCCGCCTCACTAAAGCGCTTACTTCCGGTGTCGTAAACAATTCGGCCGTTGTAGAAAACCAGGCACCTGTCGCTGTGATGCACGAGCTCGCTGAGATCGGTCGAATACCACAGCACCGATCCGCCTTCGTCGGCGTACGCCCTCATCATCTCGAAGAACGCGGCCTTCGTGCCGACATCGACGCCTCTGGTCGGGTCGAAGACGAGCAAATATTTCGCGTCGCTCATCATCACCCGCGCCATGACCGCCTTCTGCTGGTTGCCGCCGGACAGCGCCAGGATGTCGCGGCCGAGATATTTGGGATCGAGCTCGACTTTCACGGTATATTCCGCCGATTGTCCGAATTCCCGTTTTCCGGTAATCATGCCGAACGACGAAATGCGCTTCAGCGATGAAGCCGTGACATTGTTCAGCGTGGACAACCCGGGAAAAATGCCCTCCGTCTTGCGTTCCTCCGGAACAAAGCCGATGCCGGCTTTCAGCGCGTCCCGGGGGCTGCGCAGCTTCAGCTCCCTGCCTTCGATGGCGATCGTTCCGCCCTTCGCTTCGCGCAATCCGTACAAAATGCGGAATAGATCGTTCTGTCCCATGCCTTCCAGACCGGCGACGCCCAATATTTCTCCCTTGTGCAGCGTGAAGGAGACGTCGCGGAGTTTGCCGCCCGACAGGTTGCGGACCTCCATGCCCGGATCGGTGGCCGTGAACGCTCTCCGCCTGCCGGTGTCTTCGAGCACTCCCTTGTTGTCGCCGACCATCATCTGGATGATCTCCTGGTCGGATACCTGATCCATCTCGAAGGTGGAGATGGACCGCCCGTTGCGGAGCACGGTGCCGTACCGGCACAATTCGCGGACTTCCTGCATGCGATGGGAAATGTAAAGAACCGTCGTGCCCTTCGCCATTTCGGCGCGGATGATCTCGAACAGCCATTCGGGATCCGGCAGCGCCGCGGTCGGTTCGTCCAGCAGGATCAGTTTGGGTCTGTGGCTGAACGCCCGCGCGATCTCGAGCTTCTGCTTTTCCGCCAGATTCAGTTTTCCGACCAGGTCCCTGGGCGAAAGATGCGACAGATGGTAGGTATGCAGCACCTGTTCGGCATGCTCCTCGAGTTTCTTGCGTGAGACGAGCAGTCCGTTCGTCAGCCGGGGAAGCGCCAGATTTTCGCTGATCGTGAGATTCGGCAGCAGGCTGAGCTCCTGGAAAGCCGTCCAGATTCCGGCGG
>ERZ795043.1658-NODE-1658-length-10377-cov-2992.252955_pt1 | contig 10377 bp, 7 predicted proteins | sample MGYA00375127_ERZ795043 | MGnify/ENA primary metagenome ERZ795043 (study PRJEB30172, sample SAMN05518447) | compost metagenome | isolation source: Feedstock adapted compost from Newby Island compost facility, Milpitas, CA | place: USA:Newby Island compost... | reverse complement strand
CAGCGCGCAACGAATCGGCCGTATGTTCACAACGCGCAAACGGATTGAAATAAATACGCTGCACACCCGAATCCTGCAACCAGCGCATCAAATCGCCTGCACGCAAACGACCATACCAGGTGAGCGAACCATTGAAAGCCGGATAAGCTTCCGCATGAGGAATCAGATAGATTTTCGTTACACTGTTTTCCGGCGTGCGCTTACACGATGCCAGTATAGATACCAGCAAATAGAAAAAAATAAGCTTTTTCCGGTTTGCCATATCGCAATATTAATATTTCGCCGCACAAAGGTTGTATGGCCATATGCAAAGAAACATTAAAACAATCCAATACGGCACATACAGGCGAAACAGGGAAAAAGGAATGAAAAATAAGAATGAAAAAATATATTTGAGCTGAAAACCTTTCGGCATGCTTGAGGCCTATATCGAACAAGCTTTTATCGACAAACTGCAAGAACTGAAATACGCCTATCGCCCCGACATACGCGACCGCGATGCGTTGGAACGAAACTTCCGCCAAAAGTTTGATGCCCTCAACAAAGTACGCCTCACCGACAACGAATTTCAACGCCTGCTCGATGAGTTGACTACCGCCGATGTGTTCGAGGCCTCCAAACGCTTGCGGCAGATCAATACCTTTCTGCGCGACGACAGCACGCCCCTGCACTACCAGTTGGTGAACCTCAAGGACTGGTGTAAAAACGACTTCGAGGTCATCAATCAACTGCGCATCAATACCCGCAGCAGCCACCGCCGCTACGACGTCATTTTGCTGATCAACGGTCTGCCCCTGGTGCAGGTAGAACTAAAAACCTTGGCCGTGTCGCCCCGCAAAGCACTCGAACAGGTGGTGCGTTACAAATCCGACCCCGACAATGGCTATACCCGCACCCTGCTCTGCTTCATGCAGCTGTTCGTCGTCAGCAACCGCACCGATACGTTTTATTTTACCAACAACAACGAAAAGCATTTCCGCTTCAATGCCGAAGAGCAGTTCCTGCCCGTGTACCGCTGGGCAGACGAAAAAAACAATAAAATCACCCATCTCGATGAGTTCGCCCATGCCTTTCTGTCCAAATGCACCCTGGCAGAAATGATCAGCCGTTATATGGTACTGGTGGAAGTGGAGAAAAAAATCTTGATGATGCGACCGTATCAGATCTACGCCGTCAAAGCCATCATGGAAAGCGTGCGGCATGGTAGCGGCAACGGCTTCATTTGGCATACCACCGGCAGCGGCAAAACCCTGACTTCCTTCAAGGCATCTACCCTCATGAAAGACAACCCCGGCATAGACAAATGCATGTTTGTGGTGGACCGCAAGGACCTCGACCGCCAAACCCGCGAAGAGTTCAACCGCTTTCAACCCGGCTGCGTGGAAGAAAACACCAACACCGACATGCTGGTGCGGCGCCTCCTTTCCGGCAACAATGCCGACAAGGTGATTGTGACCACCATTCAAAAACTGGGGCTGGCACTGGACCCTAAAAACGGCTATACCGAAAAACTGCACAAGCTGAAAGACAAACGCTTCGTCTTCATCTTCGACGAATGCCACCGTTCGCAGTTCGGCGAATATCACCGGGCCATCAAAGAATTTTTTCCCCGGGCACAGCTCTTTGGCTTCACCGGCACCCCCATCTTCGAAGAAAACGCCACCTACAAAAGAATCGACGGCACCACGGCCTCTTTTGTCACCACCAAAGATGTGTTTGAAACCCTGTTGCACGCCTACACCATCACCCACGCCATCGACGACCGCAATGTGTTGCGCTTCCATATCGATTACTACAAGCCCGAAACCCCCGTGTCTTTCGACAGCCCCGAGCACAAACAAGCCGTAGTCAAAACCATTCTGCAAAAACACGATGCCGCCACCAACCGCCGCCGTTTCAATGCCCTTTTTGCCACTGCTTCCATCAACGACGCCATCGAATACTACCACCTGTTTCAGAAAATGCAGGCTGAGAAGCAGGGAGAAGACCCGGACTTCGAACCCCTTCATATTGCCTGCGTATTTACCCCGCCGGCCGAAGGCAACAAAGATATACGCCAGCTACAGGAGGATCTCGAACAAGAAAAAGAAGACAACAAAATAGAACCCGGCAAGAAAAAAGCCGCCCTGCAACAAATCATCGACGACTACAACCGCCTCTTCGGCACCAACTTCACCCTTGCCACCTTCGACCTATATTATCAGGACGTGCAGCAGCGCATCAAAATGCAGCGATACCCCAACCGCGAAGTGCCCCGCTCGCAAAAACTCGATATCGTCATTGTGGTGGATATGCTGCTCACCGGCTTCGACAGCCAATACCTGAACACCCTTTATGTAGATAAAAACCTCAAATACCACGGCTTGATACAGGCCTTCAGCCGCACCAACCGCGTGCTCAACGACACCAAGCCCTACGGCAATATCCTCGATTTTCGCCAACAGCAACACGAAGTGGACCGCGCCATTGCCCTCTTTGGCGGCGAAACCCCCGAAAAATCCAAACAAGTGTGGCTGGTGGAACCCGCCCCCGTGGTCATTGAAAAATACGAAGAAGCCGTGGAAAAACTCGAAGAATGGCTGCAGATGCAAGACCTGGTGGCAGAACCACAGGCCGTTTACAACCTGCGCGGCGATGAGTCGAGAATAGAGTTTATTAACCGCTTCAAAGAAGTGCAGCGCCTGCGCACCCAACTCGACCAATACACCGATCTCACCGAAGAACAAAAGCAAAAAATTGAGTCGCTGCTGCCCGAAGACAAGCTCACCGAGTTCCGCACGGCTTATCTGGAAACGGCACGTCAGATCAGAGAAATACAACAAACCGAAGGTGACAACGCCCCGCCCGAAATCCAACAACTCGACCTCGAACTGGTGCTCTTTGCTTCTGCCTTGATCGATTATGACTATATCATGAAACTGATTTCAGAATATACCGGGTACAAAACCAAAAAGTACAAAATCACCCGCGACCAACTCCTCTCTATGCTCAGCAGCAATGCCAACCTTATGGACGAACGCGAAGACCTTGCCGAATACATCAATACTTTGCAGACGGGAGTGCCCCTCACCGAAGAGCAGATCAGGCAGGGCTACGAAGAGTTCAAAGAAAACAAACGCCTGCAGCAGCTGCAAAGCATTGCCCAACGCCACGGCATACCCTTCGACTTGCTGAAGGAATTCGTGCAAAACACCGTCGATCGCTTGATTCTCGACAGCCAACGCCTCAGCGACCTGTTTGCCGGGCAGGAGCTGGGCTGGAAAGCACGCAGCCGGAAAGAAACCGCCCTGATGAAAGACCTCATCCCCCTGCTCAAAAAAATGGCAGAAGGCAGAGCAATCAGCGGACTGAAAGCGTATGAGTTAGTCAATTGAAAATTGATAATTGATAATTCGTAATTCGTAATTGAAAACTGAAAACTCGTAATTCGTAATTAAAAATTGACAATTGAAAAATGAAAACCAAAACCAACAAAACCGCCCTTATACCAAAATTGCGTTTCCCTGAGTTTAAAAATACCGGCGTGTGGGAAGTGAAAAAATTGGGAGATATGCTGATAAAAAATACAAGAAAGAATAAGGATAATAAATATCATTTAATTGAAAGTGTGAGTAACAAATATGGTTTTGTTAAACAAGATGATTTTTTTGACAAAAGAGTTGCCAGCAAGGACACAAGAAATTATTATGTGATTGATAAGGGAACCTTTGCTTATAATCCTTCAAGAATTGATGTGGGTTCGTTAGCATATAAAGATGAAGGCAATGTTTCCATTATTAGTCCCCTTTATGTTTCATTTAAAGTAAATAATGATTTTATTATTGATAAATACTTGTTGTTTTGGTTTAAAACCGAGGACTTTGCTTTTCAAAGACAACTATTTACAGAAGGAGGAGTTAGAAATACATTAAGTTTTGAAAATCTAAAAAAAATAAAACTCCCCATACCCACCCTTCCCGAGCAACAAAAAATCGCTGATTTCCTAAGCAATTTGGATGAATGGCTCGCCGCCGAAGAAGAAAAACTCACCTTGCTGGAGACCTACAAAAAAGGCCTGCTGCAAAACCTTTTCCCCGCCGAAGGCGAAACCGTGCCTAAATTACGCTTCCCCGAGTTTCAAAACTCCGGTGCGTGGGAGGAAACATTTTTAAGTCAAGTTGCCGATTACGAAAACGGTAAAGCTCATGAACGAGAAATTGAGGATATTGGCAACTTTATTGTAGTAAACTCAAAGTTTATTTCTTCTGATGGTGAAGAAAAGAAATATACTAATAAAGCACTTTGCCCAGCACAGAAAGGTGATATTTTAATGGTACTTAGTGATGTTCCTAATGGAAAAGCAATAGCAAAATGTTTTTTGGTTGAAGAAAATAATCGCTATACTGTAAACCAGCGAATTTGCAGAATTATACCACAAAGTTTGAATAGTAAGATTTTATACTATTTGCTAAACAGAAATCCGTATTTTTTGGCATTTGATGATGGTGTAAAACAAACCAATCTGCGGAAAGAAGATGTTTTGAATTGCCCTTTGCTTATACCAAAAAACCCAAAAGAGCAACAAAAAATCGCCGATTGCCTGTCGGCGTTGGATGAACAAATAGAAGCCCAAAGGCAAAAGGTAGAATTACTTAAGCAGCACAAAAAGGGATTGTTGCAAAATTTGTTTCCAAAGTTTGAGTTTTAAAAAATGCCGGACTTAAACAAAATATATTTATACCGCATGACACATATCGACAATGTGCCCCATATTTTACGATACGGCATAACCCACAAAGCATCGCCCAATGCCAATCCACACTACAAAACTATCGGCGACCCTTCGCTTATCAGCACACGCGACAATTTATTGTTACAGAACGGCAGATCGCTCGGCGAATACATTCCTTTTTATTTTGGCGTGAGAATGCCTATGCTTTTCGTTATTCAGAAAGGCTTTAACGGCTTAACTCCCACACCTGCCGAAGAAATTGTTTATTGTGTAACCTCCGTTCAAAAAGTGATAGAAAGCCGTTTGGACTTCATCTATACTGATGGGCATGCGGTTGATCAATTTTCATCCCGGTTTGGACCTGAAAACATCAATGAAATTGAAAATCAAGTAGATTTCAAGGCAGTAAAAGTAAAAGATTGGCACAACACCAAAGATCTTGACTTAAAAAGACGCAAGCAGGCAGAGTTCTTAATTCAGGGCGATTTGCCCTTCGAGGCAATCTTAGGATTTATCGTTTATAATCAAAACGCCCAAAATACTCTTTTAAAATTTGGCGTTATTGCAAAACAAATACATATTTCAAAAAACTCTTATTTTTGAACCATGATAAAGTATTTGACCGGAAACATATTGGAAAGTCCGGCTCAAGCCCTGGTAAACACCGTCAATACCGTTGGTGTGATGGGCAAAGGCATTGCCCTGCAATTTAAAAAGCAGTTCCCCAACAATTACAAAATTTATGTAAATGCTTGTCGAAATAAAGAACTTAAAATTGGACAACTACTGGTAACCGAAGAAGAATCCCTTCTATCAGATAAAAAAATTATTATCAACTTTCCCACTAAAACTCATTGGCGTTACCCTTCAGAATATGACTACATTGAAAAAGGATTAGACGCTCTTAACAAGGTCATAAAAGAAAAAAATATCCGGTCCATTGCCATACCTCCGTTAGGTGCGGGCAACGGTGGTTTGGACTGGTCAAAAGTAAAAGCCATTATCGAGAATAAACTAAAAGATTTGGATTGTGATATTTATATTTATGAGCCAACTTCTGCCATCAAAGAATCCTTAAAAAAAGAACGTATTAAACTTACTCCCGCACGTGCCATGATGCTCTCCGTACTTTATGAGCTAGTACGTAATGGAGAGTTTGTTTCTGAGTTCGCAGCAGAAAAAGTGGTGTATTTCCTTCAACGTTTTGGCGCAAAAGATGTTTTCAAATTGGAGTTTAAACCCAATTTTTACGGTCCTTATTCAGGCAAGGTAAGGCATGTGCTTTTTTACCTCAATGGCAACTACCTGATGGGATATAGCTCCAAGAACAAAAAACCTTTTGAGGAGTTAAACTTGATTATGGATGCAGAAAAAGAAGTAGAGGACTTTTTACGGTTGCCTGAAAATACCCGTTACAACGAAATTGTTTTAAAAACAAAAAAATTTTTGTCAGGATTTTATTCCCCTTTTGGCTTAGAGTTACTTTCAACTGTCGATTATATCGTATCACAAAAGGGCACAACAAAAGAAGAAGAGATTTTGAAGGAACTTGAAAAGTGGAGTGAACGAAAAAGAACAAAGTTTGCCAATCCTACTTTTATCAAAATCGCATTAGAAAACTTAAATCATTATTTTACCTATGACCGTAGAACAACAGCAGCTACTGGGCAAGACCCTGTGGAAGATAGCCGATGAGTTGCGCGGCTCGATGAACGCCGACGACTTCCGGGATTATATGCTTTCGTTCCTCTTTTTGCGATACCTCAGCGACAACTACGAGCAGGCAGCCCTGCGGGAGCTGGGCAACGACTGCCCCACGCTGTCCGAAAGCGACCGCCGTTCGCCCCTGGCCGTGTGGTACGAACAAAACCCCGGCGACATTGAGGACTTCGAAACCCACATGCGCCGCAAAGTGCACTATGTCATCAAACCCGAATACCTGTGGAGCAACATTGCCGAGATGGCGCGTACCCAACACCCCGACCTGCTGCAAACCCTCGAAAAAGGATTTAAATTCATCGAAGAAGAATCGTTTGAAAGCACTTTCCGCGGGCTGTTTTCCGAAATCAACCTGTCCAGCGAAAAGCTGGGCAAAACCTACGACGCCCGCAACAAAAAACTCTGCAACATCATCCAAAAAATTCATGAAGGCATCAGCCAATTTTCCACCGATGCCGACATGCTGGGCGATGCCTACGAGTACCTCATCGGCCAGTTTGCAGCCGGCTCGGGCAAAAAAGCCGGCGAGTTTTACACCCCGCAGCGCGTGTCCGACATCCTGTCGGAAATCGTGATTCTCGACAGCCAGGACCCTGCCCGCGGCAAGAAAAACAAACTCGAAAGCGTCTATGACTTTGCCTGCGGCTCGGGCTCGTTACTCTTGAACGTACGCAAAAAGATAACAGAAGCCGGCGGCACCATCGGCAAAATCTACGGGCAGGAAAAAAACATCACCACCTACAACCTGGCCCGCATGAACATGCTGCTGCACGGCGTGAAAGACACCGAATTTGAAATCTACCACGGCGACAGCCTCACCAACGATTGGCCCCTCTTGCGCGACGCCGGTCCCGGCAACAAAATCACCTTCGACGCCATAGTAGCCAATCCGCCTTTCAGCCTGAAATGGAACCCCACCGAAGCCATGGGCGAAGACCCGCGCTTCAAGAACTACGGCCTGGCACCCAAGTCGGCCGCCGATTTCGCTTTCCTGCTGCACGGCTTCCACTACCTCAGCGACGAAGGCACCATGGCCATCATCCTGCCCCATGGCGTTTTGTTCCGCGGCAATGCCGAAAAACAAATACGCACCAAGCTGCTCAACGACGGACACATCGACACCGTCATCGGCCTGCCTGCCAACCTGTTCTATTCGACCGGCATTCCGGTGTGCATCATCGTCTTGAAGAAATGCAAAAAATTCGACGATGTGCTCTTCATCAACGCCTCGGAGCTTTACGAAAAAGGCAAGCGGCAAAACACCCTGCTGCCGGAACACATCCGCAAGATAGTGGACACCTACCGCGAGCGCAAAGAAGAAAAATGCTTTTCGCGGCATGTATCCATGGAAGAAATAGAAGAAAACGACTACAACCTCAACATCACACGTTATGTGAGCACCGCCGAACCCGAACCCGAAATAGACCTCCGGCAGGTGCACCAACAACTCACCGAAGTGGAGAAAAAAATAGCCGCAGCCAAAGCCAAACACAATCGATATCTAAGCGAGCTGGGCTTGCCGCCTTTGCCGTAGGGCCTAGCGGTGCATGCTTTCGACATAAGTCAAACACATTCTTTTACCTGAACGGTTAATTCCTCCAAGCAATTTTTGTATCAGGCGGACACAACAACTGCTATTTGAAAAAACAATATGGACTTGTCTTTTTACTCAAGAAAAATGTAAACTATTTGTTAAAATAAGCCAATAATTACCCAAAAAATCTTTTTTTGCAAATAATTTTGCAAGAAACTTGCAAAAATAAAGAGAAAAATGTTGATAAACTTCAGTGTAAAAAATTTTGGTCCTATAAAAGATAAGCAAACCATCAGCTTTGAAGCGACCAAATCTGACCATTTAGAGGATTATTATGTAGTTAAAACAAAAACCGGGCACAGGTTATTGAAAATTGCCTTGATTTATGGTGCCAATGCATCGGGGAAAACAACTATTTTACAAGCCCTTGATTTTTTGAGAGATTTAGTGGTAGAACCAAAAAGTCAGAAAACGGAAGAATTGGAATATCAACCGTTTTTGTTTGATACTGATTCGCCGCATCAAAATTCGTCAATGAGCATTGAATTTGTTGCTGATGAAACGAGATATTTGTATGAAGTGGAGTTTAATAGAAAAGCAGTGGTAAATGAGCGGCTATATGCTTACAATCCTAAAAGAAGTTTGGTATATGAACGTTCTACTGACTTGGAAAAACAATTAAGTGAATTGAAATTTGGAAGCAAATATGATATAGATGCTACCACAAGAAAGAATTTAGAAACCAACACACTTTGGAATAATACGGTATTGGGTGGTTTTTTGAAAACTAATTTGGATTTCAAGGAATTAAAAAGCGTTGTTAATTGGTTTGAAGCGTATTTATACCCCATAATTTATCCCAGAACTATTTTGGAACGATTTGTTACCTCAAGAATTAATGAAGGAATGTTAACTAAACAAGACATTTTAAGTATTTTAAAAAAAGCAGACCTTTATATATCAGATTTGAATATAAAAAAAGAGGAGCAGAAAATTCCCGAAAAACTCGTTGAACTATTTGAAATAATGGTAAAAGATCGTACAACTGATGACCCAAATATCAAATTTGAGGAAAAGAAAATAGTAAAAATCTCTATTGAATTTCAACATAAAGTCAAGAAGGGTATTTATACCCTTCCGATAGAGGAAGAATCGGAAGGAACAAAAAGATATTTTGCTCTTTCAGGATTGTTGGCCATAATGATAAAACATTCTGTACTTTTTCCGATTGACGAGTTGGAAGCATCTTTGCATCCCGAATTATTTATGCACTTTATTCTTACTTTTTTGAACAATGCTAAACAATCTCAACTAATTGCCACCACTCATAACCGAGAGATTTTTATGAATAAGGATATTTTTAGAAACGATGCTATATGGTTTACAGAAAAAAATGAAAATGGTGCTACCGAAATATACTCTTTGGCAGATTTTGACAGCACAGTCATAAGAAATACTAGCAGCATATATAATGCCTATAAAAGTGGCAGATTGGGAGCTGTCCCAAATTTGGGCGACATTTTCATCAATTTGGATAAATGAGAAGAATAAATAAGAAAAGACAAGAAAAGCCAACTTTTTTGTTCATTGTGGAGGGAGAAACTGAGTTTTGGTATCTGCAGATGATGAAACAAAACAATGAGAAATTAACCATTAACATAAAACCTGAATTGCCACACAAAAAGAAATTAAAAGAACAATTTGAATTGGTAAAAGAACTTTCATCATATTATACAAAAGTTTTTTGGATTGTGGACCTGGATGTAATAATTCAACAACAGAAAATAAATGATTTTATTAATTTCAGAAATAAAATTATTAATAAATATAAAAATGTAGAAGTAATCATCAATAACCCTTGTTTGGAGTTCTGGTTTCTGCTACATTTCAAACATACAACAAGTATGTTTGAAATGTGTAATGATGTTGAAAAACAATTGAAACAATATTTGAATAAATATCAAAAAAGTAAAGATTATTTCACAAAAGATAACAACGATATTTACAAGCAACTTGAACCATATTTAAACAATGCCATTCAAAATGCTTCAAAGATAGGTTCATTTAATCCCCAAAATTTTAAACAAAGCATTAGCGAGATGTATAAAATTTTTCAATGCTTAAAACAATCAATCACATTACTTAAATGAAAATTATTTTGATTTCTCATTCTGAATTTTAAAATCATTTGTTTCCTGAGAATTGATTTTGTTGATTTTGAAATAGACCTCCGGCAGGTGCACCAACAACTCACCGAAGTGGAGAAAAAATAGCCGCAGCCAAAGCCAAACACAATCAATATCTAAGCGAGCTGGGCTTGCCGCCTATATAAGATTATTTCTCTGTGATCACATCTGCACATCCATCCATTTCTAACTTGACAAACTACAGGCATGCGCCTATATTTGATGCC
>ERZ795043.1656-NODE-1656-length-10381-cov-5.515979_pt1 | contig 10381 bp, 6 predicted proteins | sample MGYA00375127_ERZ795043 | MGnify/ENA primary metagenome ERZ795043 (study PRJEB30172, sample SAMN05518447) | compost metagenome | isolation source: Feedstock adapted compost from Newby Island compost facility, Milpitas, CA | place: USA:Newby Island compost facility... | reverse complement strand
GCTCCTCGTATTCGGGCTTCGCCTTCAGATAGACCGTGGTGCCGATCGGCACTTCATGGTCCAGCTTCCGGATCCGGTAGGTACCGTCCGGCCTGCCCCGCCATTCCAGCGAATCGCCGTCCAGCGCCGAACGCGTAAGCAGCACGATCTCGTCGCTCACGACGAAACACGACAGCAGTCCGATGCCGAACTGTCCCAGAAAATCGTCCGCGCCGTCCTGATCCTTCTTCGTCGTGCTCCCGATGCTCGCCAGGAACCGGATCATCTCCTCCCGGGTCAGCCCGATGCCGTTGTCCTGGATCGAGATGGTGTGGTTCGAGTACGTCTCCACGTGAATGCGGGGCTCAAACCGGTGTCCCAGCCGCTTCCGCGCCGTGATCGCATCCACGGCGTTCTGCAGCAGTTCGCGGACGAAGACGCCCGGATTGGAATAGAGATGGTTCGACAGCAGATCGATGAGGCCTGCCAGGTTCACCTGAAAATTGTAGTTTTGTTCTTCCATCTGCACTCCCTCGTATGATTGGTGGATCCAAGCGAATAAGCCCGCGTTCGGGTCTGCAGGAAATCGGTAATCATTTTTATCGGCAAGGCATTATTAAAATATAATTCATATAATTAAGAAAATTTCAGACAGCCCCTTCAGCCCCGTGTCTCGGACGGCCGAACAAAGAAAAACCGTCCGCCCTTTCAGGCAGACGGCAGGAATCATAGACGCCATCCAATCCGCGTGCCTAATTCCCCGGCTGCTTGAGCCGCCGCTCGATCGCGATCAGGCTGTCGCGGGCCCGGCCCTGGATGAACACATCGAACATGCCTTCGAGGCCGGTCTCCTCCGCGTTGATGAATATCCGCTTCCCCTTCGTCAGGAACGGCAGCTGGTTGACCGGCGCCACCTCCAGGCTCGTGCCGATCACGAGCACGACGTCCGCTTCCCGGATGGCGTCCAGCGACGCCTGCCACGCCTCCTGCGGCAGCGATTCGCCGAACAGCACCACATTGGGGCGCAGCCGGCCCCCGCACGCGCATTTCGCCTTTCGCAGGAACGCGTCTTCCTCATGGGGCGCGCCGCAGGCGTGGCAGCGGCATTCGCGGATCGTGCCGTGCAGTTCCTCCACATGCCGGCTGCCGGCGAACTGGTGGAGCCGGTCCACGTTCTGGGTGCACACGCGGGCCAGCAGCCCCCGCTCCTCCCACTCCGCCAGAATGAAATGGCCCTCGTGGGGCGTGACCTGCCGAAGCAGCCGGATGCGTTCGGCATAGAACTCGTGAAACAGATCGTACCTGTGCTCGAGCGCCTCGACCGTCGCAACCGTCCGCGGGTCGATGCTGCGCCACCAGCCGCTCCGGGAGCGGAAATCATGGTCATTCGGACGTTTGCCATCTTGACTATCGTTCCGTCACCATTATCACACATCGGAAGCCGCCGCAACAGGGTGAAACCGCCGGCACCTCCTCTACACCTTGCAATCATTTTGCGCCGGCATTTCTCCTTTTACATCTTTCGTCAATCTCCACAAGTATTGTCCATCATCGTACAGCATAAGCCCTTCTTTCTGTTTCCTGCTTTCCACGTGTTTTGATTGATGTCTCTTGCAGCATGCATTGAGCATGACCACTCCTTTGCATCACCTATCTGATATGGCCGTATCATCGGTTTCCATACTATAATGACCATATCATAACCCTCGGGCGTCTTACGGCCGCATGTTCAAGGACGGGCTCGGCCGCGCGGCGATGGAGGCGCCCTTGGAATTCATGACCTTGTGACACGGGAGGTGCCCGGCGGTGACGCTTTCCAATCCGGACAACATCGCGGACCTGAAGCGCATCATCGACGGCTCGGACAACATCGTGTTCTTCGGGGGAGCGGGCGTATCGACCGAGAGCGGCATTCCGGACTTCCGGAGCGCCGGCGGCCTGTTCTCCGAGCGGGTGGGGAAGCTCTCTCCGGAGGAAATGCTGTCGCACACGTTCTTCATGGCCCATACCGAGGAGTTCTTCGAATTCTACAAGAGCAAGATGATCTACCGGGATGCAAGGCCCAACGACGCCCATCTGGCGCTGGCCCGGCTGGAGCGGGCGGGCAGGCTGAAGGCCGTGATCACGCAGAACATCGACGGCCTCCATCAGGAGGCCGGAAGCCGGGAGGTATTGGAACTGCACGGGTCAGTGCACCGGAATTACTGCATGAACTGCCGCCGCTTCCACGGCCTGGACCACGTGCTTCAGTCGGAGGGAATACCGAAGTGCGAAAGCTGCGGCGGGATCGTGAAGCCCGATGTCGTGCTGTATGAGGAAGCGCTGGACATGGACCTGCTCGGAAGAGCGAGACTGTATATCGAACAGGCGGACGTGCTGATCGTCGCCGGAACTTCCCTTAGGGTGTACCCGGCCGCGGGGCTGGTCCAATTCTTCGGCGGCCGGCATCTCGTGCTGATCAACAAATCGCCGACGCCGTACGACCACGCGGCGACGCTCGTGATCCACGACAGCATCGGCGAGACGCTGAAGGCCTGCGTGGAATAAATCGACTTGCATGAAAAAGGACTCCGTGTTTCACGGAGTCCTTATTACATTCCTTACTTGCTTGCCCTGTACGCGGCCAGGTGCTCTTTGACCTTCGCGGGATCGGCCGTCAGCTCCAGGCCGGTGTCGACCAGCGGCGTGAGGGTGCTGACAGCTTTGTATTTGTTTCCGGCATAGAAGGCCAGAATCTCATCCTGATTGATCGAGTACAGGAGCGCCTTCCGCAGATCAACGCTCTTCGCAACGTCGCGGCTGGGGTCGGTGTTGACCAGCAGATAGCTGACGGCGTTGCTCCGCACGGATTGCAGCGCGAGCTTGCTGTCGTTGTTCACGACGTCCAGCTTGTTCTCCGGAACGCCGTAGAAGAGGTGAATTTCTCCGCTGCGCAGAGCGGACAGGGCGCTGTCGGAATCCTTGATGAAGCGGATCGTGATGTTCGAAATCTTCGGCTCATGTTCGGTGCCGGGCATGTAGCCGGGGTTCTTGGAGAAGACCGCTTCATAATCGTTCTTGTAGAGCATGATGTACGGACCGCTCGCATACAGCGTGTTGTTGTACGTCGGGCCTTCCGTCACCGTGCTTTGGTCGCCGTAAGCAATGTCCTTGTTCGGATCGTAGTTGGCCACATTGTAGGTGTTGATCGCGGACACCTGCTTGCTCGAGACGATGCCGGCGGATTGATGCGCCAGATAATTGAGCACCTGCGGGAACGCGGTCGTCGTCGTCAGCTTGATGACCTGATATTTGCCCGCGCTGTTGTCCGCCGCGTTTTTGTCCGCAACCAGCTCTTTGATGCCGGTCTTCAGGCCCTTCTCGAGCGCTTCGCGGATGGTTTTATTGCTGCCGGACACCTTTTTGCCTTCGAGCTCGGACAGATCCGTGACGATTTCGACCTTGTCGATGTGTTCATGCAGCGTGTACGTGCGATGGTTCGGAACGGAATTCTTGTCCCTGGCGCGGTACAGGCTGTACATGACGTCGTCCGCGCCGACCCGTTCTCCGGAGCTTACGGCGGTCCAGTTTTCCACCTTCGCGAAGGTGATGTCGTCCCGCAGAATGAAGTAATATTCGGTATTTCCTTCGGCAATCGCGTGATTGTACGACAGCGAGCCTTCGGACGTCACCTGGTCGTCGTCCGTCAGGTTCACCAGGCGGACGTACATGTTCGTATTGATCATGTTGATGGAACCGTCGTTGCCCTTGATCGGGTCAAGCGACGTGAGCGTCGGCATGCTGGATTGCAGATACAGAATATCCGTGCCGTTCTTCGACGCATCCTTGAAGCTCAGATCTTCCCACGGCAGCGAACGGGACTTGGACAGGCGCACGGACGCCTTGTCCAGCACGTCCTGATTGAAGGCCTGCAGCTTGATGGAATTGTACAGCGGAATGATGTACGCCTTCTCGAACACCAGCTTTTCTTCAAATTGCTTGTACGTTTCGATGTATTGCTCGGGCGTCTCGGTCGAGGCCTTCTCGATCAGCTCGTCGATTTCCGGGTCGGACAAAATGCTGTAGTCGCCGCCGGTCTTGAACAGGGAACGCACCGCGTAGTCCGGGTTGCCCGTCACCGTCGTCCAGCCGGACAGCGCCAGGTCGAAGTTGCCGGCGTCCTGCTGCGCCTTGAACGTGCTGTAGTCCGGCTGAATGTTCAGCTTGACGGTGAAGCCGTTTTTGGTCAGCTGGTCGCGGATGATGTTCAGGTCGTCTTCGTTCGAGCTCATCCCGAGCACTTCGATTTCCACCGGCGTGCCATCGGCCGGGGCGGTCGAATCCGGCGATTCCGAAGTCGGCGTGTTCTGCTTGGTGACATCGGTTTTCGTTTTCACCGAGCAGCCGGCCAGAAGGACTGCCATGACAAGGAACAGTGCGGCAAACGTCTTGATGCCCTTCATTTCTGCATTTGACCTCCACTTGCCTGTGATGTTTGGTACTTGATTTATCCATGAACCCGCCGTCCGCTCCTGTTTCAACCGGCCTTGGGAGGCGTCGGATGAACGGCGGGACGGATGGCTTGCGCATCAAGCCTGCGCTTCGGGCCTGAGCATCAGGTTTGCGTTTCAGACAGGCGCCTTAAGCCAATCCGGAGTCAGACGGCGGACGACTCGTGCTTGGGATCCAGCGCGTCGCGCAGCCCGTCTCCCAGGAAATTGAAGGACAGCACGAGCAGCACGATGGCCAATCCGGGGTAAATCGCCGTATGCGGATGCGTCTCGAGATAGGCGCTCCCCACCTTCAGGATGTTGCCCCACTCCGGAATGTGCGGTTCGACCCCGACTCCCAAATAGCTCAGGCTGCTCGTCGATATGACGGCCGTGCCGAGGGTCAGGGTGCATTTCACGATCATCGGCGCCAGGGAGTTCGGCACGATGTGCCGATACATGATTTTCCAGTCGCTGACCCCCAGCGCGCGGGCCGCCTGCACATAGTCAAGCGTGGAGACGACCATCACGTTGGCCCGCATCGTCCGGGCGTACGTCGGGATGGCCCCGACGCTCAGCGCCAGAATCAGGTTCGGCAGGCTGGTGCCGAAGGCGGCGATGATCGCGATCGCCAGCAGAATGCCGGGAATCGCGTACACCACATCCAGCGCGCGCATGGTCAGATTGTCCACATAGCGGCCGTAATACCCCGAAACGGCGCCCAGCATCCCGCCGATGACAAACGGAATCAGCGTGGACAAAAAGCCGACGGACAGGGAGATCCGCGCGCCGAACACAATCCGGGAAAAGACGTCGCGGCCGAAGTTGTCCGTGCCGAACGGATAGGCCGGGCTCGGTTGCATCAGGATCGCCGAGTAGTTGTTGTCGACGGCAAACCCGTATTCAAAGGTGAGATAGCTGGTCAACGCCAGCATCAGCAGGAACACGATGAACAGCAGCCCGAGCATCGGCGCCATGCTGTTGGCGAGCCGCCCGATCACATCGCCCAACCGGGAATAGGACGCGTTATCGCGTCTTGCGCGAAGATGCCGGATCAGCATGAACCCCGCGGCCAGCGAGAACAGATTGCCCGTGACGGACGTTGCGATCAGGAGCGCCGCGAGCGGGCCGAGAACACGGGGCGGCGGCTCCCGGTCGGCGTATCCGGCGATGGCGACCACAGCCAGAAGCTGGATGACGGCGGCGGCGATCAGCAGATACGCTCCAATCAGGAACGTGTCGGCGACATACGGTTTGAACAGGTTCATCGCCGTGACCGCGATGACCATCAGGGTCGCCAGCAGCCCGTACACGGCCATCGTATAGATAACGTTCGGCCGGCGGCGGACCAGCTGCAGCGCCGCGGCGGCCGCGAACACATTGCCGCTCAGCAGGGCGGGCAGCAGGACGAACCCGAGCGCCCGCGTGCCGCGCCGGATTTCGCCGTGCCGGATGATGTCGCGACGGATCAGCGCCATCACGCCGAACTCAAGAGCCGCGAAGAACAGATAGATGAGACCCGCGTACAGCGGGAGAGGCCTGAACCCGCCGGCCGGTGAATGGCTGTTCAGGAGCAGGACCGCTCCCAAAGCCAGGGTGGCCGTGCCGGCAAGCGCCGCCTGGCTGTATTCCGATGACGTTCTGAGCGAAAAGCGCGCTTGATGTTCGTTCAAGGCAGAAATCACCGCCGCACCCTCCTCAGTAGTGCTTCATCCGGGTGCGAACCCTCGGATCGATGAAGGCGTACAGCAGATCCACGGCCAGGTTGACGATCGAAATGGTGATCGCCGTATAGACCACGCCGCCCATGATGGCGGGAATGTCCGGAATGTACTGCTTGTCGACAATGTAGCTGCCGATGCCGCTGATGTTGAACACCTTCTCCGTGACGGCCGCACCGCCGAGCATGCCCCCGAATTGCAGCCCGATCACGGTAATGATCGGAATGAGAGCGTTGCCCAGGGCATGCCGCCAGATGACCTGCCGCCGGGAAAGCCCCTTCGACCGGGCGGTCGCGATGTACCCCTCGTGGATGATCTCCAGCGTGGAGGAGCGCGTCATGCGGGCCATGACCGCCATCATCGAGGTCCCCAGCACCGCGATCGGCATGATGGCCGACAGCCAGTTGTTCGGATTGTAGGTGGCCGGCAGCCAGGAATGGTTGATCGAGAAATTCAGGATGAAGATCAGCCCCAGCCAGAAGTTCGGGATGGACAGCCCGAGCAGGGCGAGAAACATGAAGGTATAATCAAAAAACGAATTCGGCCGCGTCGCGGACATGATGCCGATCGGCACGGCGATCAGAACGGAAACGACGGTCGAAATGACGGTCAGTTTGAGCGTTACCGGGAACTTGTTCATGATCGACGCGATGACATCTTCATTTCCCGCGAAGGAATTGCCCAGATCAAAGGTCAGAACGCCCTTGATGGCATGCCACAACTGGACGAGATAGGGCTGGTCGAGCCCGTAGATGCGGTTGAACGCCTCGATCTGCTCCCGGGTGGCCGTCTGCCCGAGGATGTTCGCGGCGGGGCTCATGGGCGACAGATACAAGATCGTGAAAACGATGAATGCAACGCCCAATATGACAAGCAGCGCCGCAGCGATGCGCTCGGCCGTATATTTCATGTACGGATGGGCGTAGATCCACATCAGAAGGTACATCGGCAAAGCCAACAGAACAGAGATCGCCAAGAAAACCGGCGAATCGACAAGACTGCGGAACGTTCCGACATACGTGACGGCGGCCGCGCCCGAAAACGCAAGTTTCCGCTCCAGCTCTTCCTTCACCCGCGCTTCGAATTTGCGGGCGGCGATCCGTTCGGCTTCCCGCGCCATTCTGCGCTCATCGGCGGACTGTCCGAAAAACCGGTATTTCCGGCGCAGCTGATCCCCGGCTTCGGCAAGCAGCTCATCCTTCACTCCGGCGTTCAACAGCGAAGCCCTGATCTCTTCCGCCGTCTTCTTGTATCCGGAAGAAGATCTGCGATGCAGATAAACGCCGAACGCGATCAGGTTGACCGGCAATCCGGCGAGAAGCAGCAGCCAGCGATAGGCGGGATTGGCGAACATCTTGCCGTACAAATCGGAAATGCCGGACGCATATCGGCCAACGCGGGGTTCGGTCTGTTGGGCAATCAAGGCGATCCGCGCCTCCTGCTCGCTCAATTTCTATAATTCCGATCCGTATGGTTGTATTATTTTGTTCCCTTTAGTATAGTATAATTAAAATATTAAAAAGTCAAATAAAAATAATCAGATATCTATTATTAAATTGCGCATTTCTCATTACTATTGAGGTGCTTCAGCATGAATACTCTGTTGTCCGTCAAAAATTTGACGGTATCCTTCATTACACGGGAAACGGAAGTCGAAGCCGTCAAAAATGTCAGCTTCGACATCGCGCCCGGCGAAACGCTGGGCATCGTCGGCGAGTCTGGAAGCGGCAAAAGCGTGACGGCTCAGACGATCATGCGTCTGCTTCCCTCGCCCCCTTCGATCGTCAAAAGCGGCGAGGTGATCTTCAAAGGCCATCATCTGCTTGCCAAGACGGACAAAGAAATGGAAGACATCCGCGGCAAGGAAATCGGCATGATCTTTCAGGATCCGATGTCCTCGCTCAATCCGACGATGAAGATCGGACATCAAATCGAAGAAAGCCTGATCAAGCACCAGAAGCTGAGCAAGGCGCAGGCCCGGGAAGCGGCGCTGGACATGCTGAAATTGGTGGATATTCCGTATGCGGAAGAACGCTACCATCACTATCCGCATGAATTTTCGGGCGGCATGCGGCAGCGGGTCATGATCGCGATCGCCCTCGCCTGCCGTCCTTCCCTCCTGATCGCCGACGAGCCGACCACCTCGCTGGACGTGACGATCCAGGCGCAGATTTTGTCGCAGATGAAGGAGCTTCAGAAGCAGCTGGGCACCTCCATCATTCTGATCACCCATGACCTCGGGATCGTGGCCGGCTTCTGCGACCGGGTGATCGTCATGCGCAAGGGAGAAATCGTCGAATCGGGGACGACGGAGCAAATTTTCCGCGAGCCGAAGCACCCGTATACGATCAATCTGCTGAACGCCCTGCCGCGGATCGATGAGAAAAAGAAACCGAAGCCCGCACCCTCCTTCCGCGTGCCGAAGGAGGACGGCCCCCTCATCCAGGTGAGATCGCTCAAGCAATACTTCGATATCGGCAAGGGACAGATCATCAAGGCGGTGGACGGCGTCAGCTTCGACGTGCGGCAGGGGGAAACGCTGGGCGTCGTGGGCGAGTCGGGCAGCGGAAAATCGACGACCGGCCGGGCCATTTTGCGCCTGCACGAGCCGACGGCCGGCGAGGTGCTGTTCAGGGGGATTCCGCTGCAGATGCTGAACCGCTCGGAAATGAAGAAGATGCGGAAGCACATGGGGATGATTTTCCAGGATCCGCATGCGTCCCTGAACCCGCGGCTTCGCGTCGTCGACATCATCGGCGAAGCGCTGGACGTCCACGGGCTTGTCCGCAGCAAGAAGGAGCGCCAGAAGCGGGTGGAGGAACTGCTGGAGCTGGTCGGGCTGGACGCTTCCCACGCCAGGAGGTATCCGCACGAGTTCTCCGGCGGTCAGCGCCAGCGGATCGGCATCGCGCGCTCCCTGGCCGTCGAGCCCGAGTTCATCGTGTGCGACGAACCGCTGTCCGCCCTGGATGTGTCGATTCAGGCGCAAATCGTCAAGCTGCTGGAAGAACTGCAGCAGCGCCTCGGCCTCACCTATCTGTTCATCGCCCACGACCTGGCGATGATCAAGCGCATCAGCGACCGGGTGGCCGTCATGTACAAAGGCAGGATCGTGGAACTGGCCGACAGCGAGGAACTGTACGACAATCCGCTGCATGCGTATACGCAGTCGCTGCTTAAGGCCATTCCGGTTCCCGATCCGAAGGCGGAGACGTTCAAGGCGCCCAAGCCGCACGCCGATCCCGATGACCCGGATCCGTACGGGCTGAACCGCTCCGAGTTCGTGGAAGTGAAACCGGGGCATTGGGTGATGGTCCCCGTATCATGATGTTGGCGGCGGGAGTGTTCCTCGTCAGGACGAGGGGAACTTCCCGCCGCCTTCGTTTGCAGCGCGCAATTTTTGCCTAAAACCATTTTCGCCAGTCCCGAAGGGTTCCGTTGTCCGTTGAATCGGATTACAATGAACGTTGCGGGATATTCACCCATTCCTGCCATGATTGTACTCCCAATCCAGGCGCGGCTGGGCTTTCCCGCCGGCATGATTCGCCAGAAGGAGTCACCGGCATGCAAGTGCGACGCGTTTACCGGGCGTACCGGGATCTCATCGGCATCATCTGGGCCGAAGCGCCCGCAATGGTCGTGATCACGTTCGCCTTGACCCTCCTCACCGGACTCATGACGCCGCTCGGCGTCTACGTCAACCAGAACGTGTTCGACGGCGGGCTCCAGGTGGCGCGGGGCGAGATGGCCTTCTCCCGGTATTCGGTTTTCCTCGCGCTGTTCGTGATCCTCGCCATCCTGCCCTCATTCATCGAAGGATTCGTCTACACCCGGGTCCAGCAGCGATCGCTCCTCATCCTCCGGACGGCCTGCAAATCCCGCATGCTGCGGAAGCTCAGAACGATGAAATACGAACATTTCGAGAGCGAAGCGTCGGCGGAGATCATCGACAAGGCCTGGAACCGGATGGAATTTTCGGCCCGGCACCTGTGGCCGATGTACGTGCACTGGCGCGGAAGCGCCCTGATCGCGGGGCTGGGCTCGCTCGCCTGGGTGTTCAGCATCAAATGGTGGCTGCTCCTGACGGTCCTTGTCCCGTACATCATCGAGACGTGGATCGCCTCGCGCACGAACTGCAACATCTACAACGAGCTCGAGACCTTCTGGAAGAAAGAGCGCCAATACTCGACGCTGGGCGGGTATCTCCGGGAC
>ERZ795043.1654-NODE-1654-length-10386-cov-42.114413_pt1 | contig 10386 bp, 9 predicted proteins | sample MGYA00375127_ERZ795043 | MGnify/ENA primary metagenome ERZ795043 (study PRJEB30172, sample SAMN05518447) | compost metagenome | isolation source: Feedstock adapted compost from Newby Island compost facility, Milpitas, CA | place: USA:Newby Island compost... | reverse complement strand
CCCCCATTCCGGACTTTCACCGTAGAGATGACGCCCATGCTGGGCGTACACAAAACAAATCGCGGTCGGCTGACCGCGATTTTTTCTTTCTGCCGGAGGGCGCACGCCGAAAAAATCCCCCGGCAACCAAATAAAGGGACTGCCTGCGGGCCTTGCCTCGCAGGACAGTCCCTTTTTTGCGCCATTGTTGACAACCGGTTTCTTACAGGCCGAAAACGGCTCCCAAGCGGGATTGAAGTTCTTCCATTGTAATGACATCCGCCGGACCGTTCGGGTGCTGCAGCGTCACTTCCTTGTTGATGTCTTTCGACAGGGAAACCAGCTTGATCGCCAGCTTGACGGCGCTGCCATCCGCATCGAAGTCGGCGGCCGCGCGCACATCGTTGTACACCAGATAGCCGCTTCCGTCGATGCCCAGATTGGCCACCACATCCAGCGACTTGACGGCCTTCTGGAACTCGGCGAGACCGGCATCCAGATTTTCCGCTCCGGCGGCCTCCAGCCCTTTTTGGGCCTCCTCGATGTCTTCCGGCGTCAGGCCCATCATTTCCCGGTACTCCGCATGGTTGGCAAACAGATCAAGCAGAGCGGGCAATACTTTCTCCATGGCCGTCCGGATGAAAGACTCCGCCTGATTTTTATCCACCTTGAACTGAATGACTTGCTTCACGCCGCTATCGCCCGGAACACCCGCGTCCTCGGGCTTGACGCTGGACAAATATTGCTCTCCGTCAATGTTGGCAAAAATCACGTTCATGACATCATTGGCAAACTGCTGCGACTTGGCGGGGTCCATCATCGGTACCGCCGGCTGTCCCGCAGCTTCCGCCATCGCCTTCAAGTCGATTTCCAGGAACTTCTTGCCGGCAATGTCGTCCGGCAACGGGATGAACGGAATGCTCGGCACTTTGAACCACATCTTGTCCTGGGTCATGACCATCGGGATATTCAGCGTAATGGCCATATCCCCCTTGAGCGCCACTGCCAGGTCCATTTCCGTATGCATCGGGTCCGCCTGATAGACGCCCGACCAGGAAATTTCCGCGCCGTTCAGCATGTTCAGCACCATATCCATCCCGGGTTCCGCGGCGTTTCCGTCCACCGAAAGTTCCTCCACCTTCAAGCTTCCCGAAAACTGATACGACTTGATCTCGGCGGACTTGGCAATGGACTCCTGCAAAATTTCCTGCAGGGACTTGGACTTGCTGCCGCTGCAGCCGGCTGCCGCAAGCACGGCCGCCAAGAGCAACGCCAGCGCCGCAAACCAACGTTTTGCTTTCGTCAACACAAGGCCCCCTTTATGAAATAAACCTGACTTTAACATTGTATCGCAATTCCCCGTGAATCAGAAGGGACTTTATACCGGAATCGGAAGGGCCTTTATGCCGACAAATGCGCCTTTCCCCTTTTTCCCGCTTTCAGTTCGATCTCCCGGTCTTCCTTTATAAGCAGCACCGACAGCGACACCATAATCAGCAAGGCGATGCAAAGGATGAGCGCCCAGGAATAGCTGCCGGTCCAGTCATAGATCACGCCCGGGACGTAAGACCCGGCCGATGCGCCGAACTGATGGAACAGGGACAGCATCCCGAACACCGTGCCCACCCGCGCCGCTCCAAACAGTTTGGAGCACAGGGCCGTCAGCGGCGCGATGCTCGCAAAGTCCGTGATGCCGCCGAAAATGCCAAACAGCACAAACAGGAACGGATCATGGGCAAAAAACAGCAGCGTCAGCCCTCCGGCGCGGATCAGATAGATCACGGACAAAAGCTTCACGAGGTTGACGCGGTCGGCGAGATAACCGATAAACAACGTGGCGACGATGTTCACAAACGCATACATGCTGGTGACGACCGAAATCAGCGTGTCCGAAAAATTGCGCCCTTCCGCCAGCGGCACCATGTGGGTGTGGATCAGTCCCACATCCGTAAACCCGCAGATGAACTGCATAAAAACAAACAGCCAGGTCACCGGATGGCGCCAGATCTGGGTGGCGATGTCGAGCATGGAAATCCGCTCGCTTTTTTGGGCGGCGGCCGCTTCACCGGCCGACTGGGCGCCGTATGGCTTTTCCCCGACGTCCTGCGGCCGGTTGCGGAACAGCAAAAACATGACCGGCGTCAGCGCCAGGTAGATCACGCCATAAAGCAGCATCGTGTAACGCCAGTCAAAGGTGCGGATCAGGTAAATGGAGATCGGCACCATCACCATTTGCCCGAAGGCCATGCCGGTGACCATCAGGCCGAGCACAAACCCTCTTTTCTCATGGAACCAGTGCACGATGGCCGCCGATGCGGTCACGTTGGAGGCGCCCGCAAAACCGATGGACGCGGTGATCCCGTACAGCAGATAAAGCAGCCACACATCCTGCGCAAAATACAAAAGAACGATGCTTCCGCCGATCAGCGCCATGCTGACGGTAAACACGGCGCGGGCGCCAATTTTGTCGGCGAGACTGCCGGCCACCGGAAGAAAGATGCCGTAAACAACAAGACCTACCGCCGATATCAGGCCCACATCGGAGCGGGTAATGCCGAAGTCATTTTCCCAGGGCGTCACGAACGCGCCGTAAGAAGTGCGCAAGCCCATGGAGGCCACGAGCGCCATAAAGCCAAGCGCGGTAATAATCCATCCATAAAAAAAAGGTGTCTTGAGCCACGCCGCTTGCCGATTACCCATTTTCTTGCATTCCTTTCCTCCATTGTGAAAAAGGAGAGCCTGCGCTCTCCCTGTTAAGTATGATGGTTGTTTTTTTAACTGGCGGAGAGGGTGGGATTCGAACCCACGTGGGCCGTAAGCCCTAACGGTTTTCAAGACCGCCCCGTTATGACCGCTTCGGTACCTCTCCAAAAATGGTAAGCGGGCGCATTTCGCGAAACGCGAAATCCGCCCCGTTATCATACCACAGAAGCAAGTCCCCATCAAGACCTGGGGGGCTCAATGACCTTCAGGCCGCCCATGTACGGCTGCAACACTTCCGGCACCGCGACGGAACCGTCGGCCTGCTGGTAATTTTCGAGAATGGCGGCAAAGGTCCTGCCCACCGCCAGCCCCGATCCGTTCAGCGTATGCACAAACTCGGGTTTTGCGCCCGGCTGCGGCCGGAAGCGCAGTCCCATACGGCGGGCCTGGAAATCCTCCATGTTCGAGCACGATGAGATTTCCCGGTATACGCCGGCGCTGGGGAGCCACACTTCCAGGTCGTAGGTTTTGGCGGCGCCAAAGCCCATGTCTCCCGTGCAGAGCAGCATCACGCGGTAAGGCAAGCCAAGCAGCTGCAGCACCTTCTCGGCATGGGCCGTCATCTGCTCCAGCATCTCGTAGGATTGCTCCGGCTTCGCCAGGTGGACAAGTTCCACCTTGTTGAACTGATGCTGGCGGATAAGCCCCCGCGTGTCGCGGCCGGCCGCGCCCGCCTCGGAGCGGAAGCAGCCGCTGTAAGCCACAAACCGTTTGGGCAAATCTTCCGCGTCCAGGATTTCTTCGCGGTGGAGGTTGGTGACCGGCACCTCGGCGGTCGGAATCAGATAGTAATCGGTGCCTTGCAGCTTGAACAGGTCTTCCTCAAATTTTGGCAGCTGCCCCGTGCCAATGAGACTGTTGCGGTTGACGATGTACGGGGGCAAAACTTCCTCGTAGCCGTGCTGATCCGCATGCAAATCCATCATGAAATTGATCAGGGCCCGCTCCAGCCGGGCGCCAAGCCCCTTGTAAAAGACAAAGCGCGTGCCCGTAACCTTCGCCGCCGCTTCAAAATCCAGAATCCCCAGTTCGGCGGCCAGATCCCAGTGCGGCTTCGGTTCAAAATCAAACTGACGGGGCGTACCGTGGCGGCGGACCTCCACATTGTCCGCGTCGGACTCACCCACCGGCACCGATTCATGGGGAATGTTCGGAATGGCCAGAAGCATCTCGTCCATTTCCGCTTCCAGCGCCCGCACCTCTTCATCCAGGCGCTTGATTTGCTCCCCCACCTCGCGCATCTCCGCAATCAGATTGTCCGCGTTTTCCCCGGCTTTTTTAAGCCGGGCCACTTCCGCGGATACCTGGTTCCTGCGGTTTTTGAGCTGATCGCTCAAAGCGAGTTTTTCCCTGCGGGCCTTGTCCATTTCCGGAAACTTGACGATCAGGTCCAGGGAGGCGCCGCGGTTTTTAAGCGCCTGGGCCACCTTGTCAAAATCGTTGCGCAGCAGTTTGATATCCAGCATGCAAGACCCCCCTCATTTCGCCTGGCGGGCCATATCCAGCAAAAGCCCGTGCATCCGAACGTCATCCGTCAGTTCGGGATGGAACGAGCTGGCAAGCAGATTGCCCTGTCTGGCTGCAACAATTTCTCCTTTGTAAGTGGCGAGCACTTCCACTTGCGGCCCCACTTCCTTAATTAAAGGCGCACGGATAAACACCGCCCGAAGCGGTGAGTCCAGGCCCTTCACATCCAGCTCCGTCTCGAAGCTTTCCCGCTGGCGGCCGAAGGCGTTGCGGGCCACGGTCATGTCCATCAGCCCCAGATGGGGCTCTTCCCCGCCCTCCAGACGAGCCGCCAGCAAAATAAGCCCCGCGCAGGTGCCGAAAATCGGTTTTCCGCGGCCGGCGAAATCGCGCACCGCTTCGATAAAGCCGTATTTGCGCATCAGTTTGCCGATGGTGGTGCTTTCCCCGCCCGGCAAAATGAGTCCGTCCAGCTCGTCCAGTTGGTCCGTATGTTTGACCGCGACACCTTGAGCGCCGGCCCGCTCCAGGCTGCGTATATGTTCCGCGACGGCGCCTTGCAGCGCCAGCACGCCGATTTTCATGTCCACCCCATCCTTTTGCTTGGCAATCAATCGCGGCGGCCTCCCTAGGGTTACCGGTCAACACCGGTGGGAAGCCGCCGCTTGGCCATCCAGTCGAAATATGAAGCCTTACTTTTGCCGGACTTAGACGCCGCGCTCCTGCATGCGTTCGTGCGCTTCCAGCTTGGAGATTTCAATGCCTTTCATCGGAGCGCCCAGGTTTCTGGAGACGCGCGCGATCAGATCGAAGTCCGTGTAATGCGTGGTCGCTTCCACAATGGCGCGGGCGAACTTTTCCGGATTTTCCGATTTGAAAATGCCGGAGCCGACAAACACGCCGTCGGCGCCCAAATGCATCATCAGCGCCGCGTCTGCGGGCGTCGACACGCCGCCGGCGGCGAAGTTCACCACAGGCAGGCGGCCGGTCTCATGGACCTGGAGCAGAAGATCGTAAGAAACGCCGAGGGTCTTCGCTTCATGATAAAGCTCGTCCTTCGACATGTTCTGCACTTTGCGGATTTGGCTCATCATCAGCCGCATGTGACGAACGGCCTCAACGATGTTGCCGGTGCCGGGCTCGCCCTTGGTCCGGATCATCGACGCGCCTTCCTGAATCCGGCGCAGCGCCTCGCCGAGATCCCGCGCGCCGCAAACGAACGGCACGGTAAACTGGGTTTTGTCGATATGGTACACTTCATCGGCGGGCGTCAGCACCTCGCTCTCGTCGATGTAATCGACGCCGAGGGCTTCCAGCACCTTGGCCTCGACGAAATGCCCGATTCTGGCTTTGGCCATGACGGGAATGCTGACGGCTTTCATGACTTCCTCGATGATCGCCGGGTCCGCCATGCGGGCCACGCCGCCCGCAGCCCTTATGTCAGCCGGAACGCGTTCCAGCGCCATGACCGCCGTGGCGCCCGCCGCTTCCGCGATTCTCGCCTGCTCGGCGTTCATGACGTCCATGATGACGCCGCCTTTTTGCATTTCGGCCATGCCGCGTTTTACTCTCGAAGTCCCTGTCTCCATTGTTTCACTGCCTCCCAAAGATTCTAACGATTAATTTTACAGAAAGACCGTTTAAAAGGCAACCTTTTTAGTCTGAATTAAAACATGCCGACAATGCCCTTGAACAGACCGGAGAAAAACGCGCCAATGGACCGCATGAGGAGCACAAACCAGTTGGCTTTCGAAACGTCTTCGCCCGCCAGGAGGTCGACGCTGCCGGTCCGCTCCTCGCCGGTCACCGGATCCGCATATTTGATCGTTGCGGTGCCGATCTTGTCCCCCGCCTGGATCGGGGCGACCAGACCTTCCTCAAGTGCTGTAAGCCCGGTTTCCAGAATTTCCACCTTGGTCCCTTTGGGCACGAGGATCGTGATATCGCTGGCCGTGATGGCCGAAACCTGCTTCGCCTTGCCTTTGGCCACCGGCAGCGTGCCAACTGGCGTTTTGGCCTCGATGACGCTGCTTTTCTCAAAATTGTTGAAGCCGTAGTCAAACAGCTTGGCCGTTTCGAGGAACCGGATGCCTTCCGTATACTGGCCCGGCACACCCATGACGACCGCAATCAGCCGCGTGCCGTTTCGAATCGCCGTGCCCGTGAAATTGTTGCCGGCACGGCTGGTGTGCCCCGTCTTCAGGCCGTCCACGCCCTCATAGGCGAATTTGCGGAAATTCGGCACGTCCTTGTTGGATTCCAGCATCCAGTTGTAGTTCGTCTGCGGCTTGTCGTCCCGCTCGCGGAACTTGAAGCTCGGAATTTTGGCGGTTTCAAGCAGCTGGGGCACTTCATGAATGATATGGTATGCCAGCATCGCCGCATCCCGGGCCGACATTTCCGTTTCGCGGTCTTCCGCCGGACGGTATTCTGCCGGCATGTCGGCGCGGTCCAGACCGGTGGCATTTATAAAGTACGTTTTGGTCAGCCCCATTTCTTTGGCGGCTTCATTCATCATCCGCACAAATTCCTGCTCGGACCCGGCGATGTATTCGGCCAGCGCCACCGCGGCATCGTTGGCGGAAGCGATGGCGGTCGCCTTGTACAGTTCCTCCACCGTATGCTTGTCGCCTTTGGCGAGAAATACCCGGCTGCCGATCTGTTTTGCGGCGTTGTCGCCAACGGTCACCACGTCGGACCAGCTGATTTTGCCTTCCTGCACCGCTTTTTCCACCAGGTATTCGGTCATCATCTTGGCCATGCTGGCGGGCGGACGGGCCTCATCCGCGTTCAGCTCATACAGCACCTGCCCGGTTTCCGCATCCATCAGGATGGCTGCCTCCGCCTGAAGCTGCAATTCGGGCAGCGCCGCGGCAGCCTTGGGAGCACCTGAAAACAGCATGCCCGCGAAACATACCAGTGATGCCGCCACGAGCAAAAGCTTTTTCATGCGCAAACCAATCCGATCCAACCCATGCGAATGATGGCGATTCACCGCGTTCTCTCCCTTTTCGCGATTTTTCGATTCTCATTGTAACATACGGCGATGGGCGTGAAAAAAGCTTTCGGTGGTTTTTTGGCAAAACGACAAAGCCCGCCGGCGCATGTAATGCCGCATCGGCGGGCCGAAAAGAGGCGTCTTATTAAAATTCTCTCAAATGGAATAGTTGGGCGCTTCCTTGGTAATTTGGACATCGTGCGGATGACTTTCCCTGAGTCCTGCCGACGTAATCCGGATAAATTGGGTATCGTTCATCAGTTCCTTGATCGTCGCCGCGCCGCAATAACCCATGCCGGCCCTGAGGCCCCCGATCAGCTGATGAATCGTATCCTTGAGCGGACCCGTGTAAGGCACCCGGCCTTCGATCCCCTCCGGCACGAGCTTGCTTTCGTCCTCCTGGAAGTAGCGGTCCTTGCTGCCTTCCTTCATGGCGCCAAGGGAACCCATGCCGCGATAGGATTTGTACCGGCGTCCCTGATAAATTTCCGATTCGCCGGGGCTTTCTTCCGCGCCCGCAAACAGGCTCCCCAGCATGACGGCGCTGGCGCCCGCCGCGATGGCCTTGGTGATTTCGCCGGAGTAGCGGATGCCGCCGTCGGCGATGATCGGCACATCATACTCCCTGGCCACGGTGGCGCAGTCGTAGATGGCGGTGATTTGCGGCACGCCAATGCCGGCCACGATCCGGGTCGTGCAAATGGAACCCGGGCCGATCCCGACCTTGATGATGGAAGCGCCGGCTTCGATCAGATCGCGGGTCGCTTCACCCGTCGCCACATTGCCGGCCACGATGGGCAGATCGGGATATTTGCGGCGCAGGTTGCGCACCAGTTCAATAATATTGATGTGATGCCCGTGGGCGGAATCGACGACAAGCATATCCACGCCGGCGGCCACGAGCGCCTCCGCGCGTTCGTACGTATCTTTGGACACGCCGACGGCGGCGCCGACCAGAAGCCGGCCTTGCTTGTCCTTGGCCGCATTCGGGAACTGGATCGCCTTCTCGATGTCCTTGATGGTGATAAGGCCCTTGAGCACATTGTTTTCGTCCACCAGCGGCAGCTTTTCGATCTTGTGTTTCTGAAGAATTACTTCCGCTTCCTTCAGCGTCGTGCCCACCGGCGCCGTAACCAGGTTATCCCGCGTCATGACTTCATCGATCCGGATCGAGTAGTCATGCACAAAACGCAAATCCCGGTTGGTCAATATCCCGACGAGCTTTCCTTCTTTATCTACGATCGGCACGCCGGAAATCCGATATTTCCCCATCAGTTCTTCCGCTTCATAAACCCGATGGTCAGGTGTTAGCGAGAACGGATTGGTGATGACCCCGCTTTCCGAACGTTTCACGCGATCGACTTCCGCCGCCTGCTCGGCCACGGACATGTTCTTGTGAATCACGCCGATGCCGCCTTCGCGCGCGATGGCAATGGCCAGCGCCGACTCCGTCACGGTATCCATGCCCGCGCTGATCAGCGGTATATTAAGCTTCAATGTGGGTGCCAATTGTACGGAGACATCCACATCCCGCGGAAGAACCGACGACTTTCTGGGGATCAGCAGCACGTCGTCAAACGTGAGTCCTTCCTTGGCGAATTTGTTGTGCCACACGTATGTTTCCCTCCTGATGGCTGCGTGCCAAAATGACTCTCTCCGATTGGTTATAGGCAATCTTAGCACTGGCATTTTAAGCTGTCAAGCACATCAAAAACCTTGCGGACATGCCTTTTTTCGCCCAGACATTCGCCGGAAGATGGAGGATTGGACGGGAATTTTGCCGAAATATGTTATTTAACCGATGAAACGCAACCGCTTGCGGAAATAAGAGGTGTGTCATGAGCAAAAGAGTCATTGTGCCGGTCGACGGCTCCGCCAATTCTCTTGAAGCGTTAAAGTATGCGCTAGACCTCGTTAAAGCCACCGGCGATCGCCTGCTTCTCCTGAATGTGCACGGGAGTTCCCAGGTTCTCGGGGAAGCCGTGCTTCGGGAAGCCGCCGAAATGGCGGAGCGGGAGGGCGTCCCCTTCGAAAAGAAAGTGCGGGTCGGCAACCCGGTCATGGAAATTCACTTTGAAGCCAGCAGCCCGGATGTGCGCTGCATCGTCATGGGCCACAGAGGATCAGGCAATGCCCAAAGCGGCAATTCGCTGGGCAGCGTCAGCGCCGGCATCCTGCAATTGTGTCCCTGTCCGTTGACGCTGGTGCCATCCAGATCGTAGCGGTTGATTTGGCACATATGGCGGAATAATTGCGTCAGATTTTGGAAATGTGTTGGACTATTGTTTCCATTTGTCGAAAAATTGGGTATGATTGCTCTATATACAAATTTTAATAGTAATCTTTTCCGCAGGAGGAGTTTGAACATGAGCAAATTCACTGGCAAAACGATTGAAATTCCGGAAAACCCCGTATCCAGATTTCTGTTTTCGAGCACAAAAGCAGCCTGGATATGGCTCGTGATCCGGCTTTATCTGGGATATGTGTGGTTGATGGCCGGCTGGAAAAAAGTGAACAGTCCCGCATGGACCGGCGAAAATGCCGGCGCCGCCGTCAAAGGCTTCGTTGAGAAGGCGCTGACCAAAGCGGAAGAAGGCGCGGACGTCACCGGATGGTATGCATCTTTCCTGGAAAATGTCGTGCTGCCGAACGTGAAGGTGTTCAGCTTCATGGTCGCGTATGGCGAAGTTTTGGTCGGCCTCGGCCTCATTTTGGGCCTGCTTACGGGCATTGCGGCCTTCTTCGGCAGCCTGATGAACGTCAGCTTCCTTTTTGCCGGCACTTTGAGCACCAACCCGCTGCTTTTTATCCTTGCCACCTGGATCGTGCTGGCGTGGAAAAACGCGGGCTGGTACGGTTTGGATCGCTGGGCCTTGCCTTTGCTGGGAACGCCGTGGGGCAAAGTCCATGCGGAAAATGCGGAGCATTCCGCGTAAAATGGCCTTGCGGCAATCCGATGCTTAGTATTTCCCGCCAGGGCTTTGCGGATTGCCGCTTCCACATCAAAGCAAAAAAGCACCTTAACGGAAACGTTAAGGTGCTTTTTCTGTTTGACCTGCCTGGCAGCGTCCTACTCTCCCAGGACCCTTCGGTCCAAGTACCATCGGCGCTGGAGGGCTTAACGGCCGTGTTCGGGATGGGAACGGGTGTGTCCCCTCCGCCATTGCCACCAGACAGGC
>ERZ795043.1652-NODE-1652-length-10424-cov-4.617321_pt1 | contig 10424 bp, 8 predicted proteins | sample MGYA00375127_ERZ795043 | MGnify/ENA primary metagenome ERZ795043 (study PRJEB30172, sample SAMN05518447) | compost metagenome | isolation source: Feedstock adapted compost from Newby Island compost facility, Milpitas, CA | place: USA:Newby Island compost facility... | reverse complement strand
CCGGGTACGCAACTTACCGCTGGATCACTTCCATGGGAGCACATTGCACGGTTGTTAATGAGCGGGAAGAAGGAGGCGGGAAAAACCGTATCGTCAAATCTGTAAAAAAATAAATTGACGAAATAAAACGTTTACAATATAATCGAACCAGAAAGTTTGTTATGGAAACTAACAAACTTTTTAAGGGAGGCAGCGGATTGAGCGACGAGGCGAGAAAAGCCAGTCCCAAACTGGTCAAATCCATGAACCGGATGTTGATTGTCAATGAATTGAAAAAGCATCCTCGCCTTTCCAGGGCGGATCTGGCGAAAAAAACGAAGCTGAGCCGCCCGTGCGTGTCGGAACTGGTCAAGGAGATGATTGAAGAAGGGCTGATTTTGGAAGTCGGGGTCGGCGCTTCGAACGGCGGAAAACGGCCGATTTTGCTGGAATATAACGTCAAATCGAACTTTGTAATCGGCGTGTTGATCACCAACCGCAGCATGTCGGTCATTTTGGCGGATATGCAGGGAGACTGGATCGGAAGGGAGGACCGGCAATTTTCCATTCCGGCGGCCGCTTCCGACATCATCGGACTTTTGGAAGAATGCGCCCATACCCTCCTGCGCCATCATCATATTTCCACGCAGGACGTCTTGGGCATGGCGATCGGCATTCCCGGCATCGCTTCGGAAACCGACCGCCATATCGGATTTTCGCCCGGTCTCGACTTGCAGAGCGTCAACCTGCCGGAGGAAATTGAGGATCGTCTCGGCATCCCCGCCGTCGTCGCCAACGACGTGTACGTGATGACGATGGGGGAATTTCACCGCGGCAGCGGTCGGGGAGTCGGGGATTTGCTCTACTTCTTTATTGGAAACGGCATTGCGGCGGGAATCGTCATCGACGGCAAATTTCATCGGGGCGCCCATTTGGCGGCCGGAGAAGCCGGTTACATGATCATCGGGGACCAAACGAAGCGGAACCGGAACATGGGCGTTTTCGAATCGAATTACGGGCTGCTGGGCATTGAAGAACGCATGAAGCGGCTGCGCATTCCCGTGCGGCCCGGTCTATCCGTTATCGAGAGCTTGCGGATGGCGTCGGAGGAAAACGGCGATGCGCGGGTGTTGTTGGAGGAAGTGCTCAACCAATGGGCGGCGGGGATCGTCAATGCCGCCAGCATCCTCGATCCCCAGTTGATCATTTTGGCCGGCGAGATCCGTTTGCTCGACGCGGAAGCGCTTCAGACGATCGTCGGGATCGTTCGCGACGTATTGCCGAAACCACCCGATATCCGGGTCACCTCACTCGGTTTTGAGGGCGGTTTGCACGGCGCCGTGCATTTGGCGCTGCAAAGCTTTACGCAAACCGCCTTTCAGAATAATCACTAAATTAGGGGGAGGAATTCCATCATGAAGCTCAGAAAATGGCTGTTGTTCGGCTTGTTGTGCGCGTTGCTGTTCGTAACGGCTTGCGGAGGATCCGGAAGCGATAACGGCGGAGCTTCCCAAGGGGGAAACTCGTCCAATTCGAGTGACTCCGGCTCTGCAAACGGCGGCGGTGGCGGTTCGGAAAACGAGCCCGCAAAACAGGAACCGAGCGGTAACCTGGTCATTTATACGCCGCGCGATCAGTCCATCGTCGACAAAGTGATCGGGCTTTTCAATGAAAAGTACCCGAAGATCAAAGTGGAAGCGCTGACGATGGGCGCGCAGCAGGTGCTCGAACGCGTCCGCGCCGAAAAGGCGAATCCGCAAGCGGATTTCTGGTGGGGCGGTACGCAGGCGGGATTTATGACCGCGGCCAACGAGGATTTGCTTGAACCCTATGTGCCCGGTTTCGACGACTTCATCAAACCCGAGCATAAAGATCCGCAAAACCGCTGGTACGGTGAGATGCTGCTGCCGATGGTCATCATGATCAACAGCGATCTGTTGACCAGGGAGACGGCGCCGCAGGACTGGGACGATCTGTTGGATCCGCAATGGAAAAACAAGATTTTGATCCGCGGCGTGCTGCCTTCGGGCACGATGCGCACGATCTATTCCGCCATGATCTACCGGCAGGGAGCGGACAATCCGGAGGCGGGTTACGAATGGCTGCGCAAGCTTGACGCCAACACGAAAGAGTACGTGCAGGATCCGACGAACCTGTACCTGAAGCTCGCCCGTCAGGAAGGCTCCGTGTCGCTGTGGAATCTGCAGGACATCTTGATTCAGAAATACAACCAAAATCAGCCGTTCGACTACGTGTACCCGAAGAGCGGAGCGCCGATTCTCGTCGATGCCGTCGGTCTCGTCAAGGGGGCGAAAAACAAGGACAACGCCATTTTGTTTTACGAGTTTTTGTTCGATCCGTCCCTTCGCACGATGCTGGCGGAAGAACTGTACCAGATTCCGACGCGCACGGACATGCCGCTGGACGAAATGCCGGAATGGTTCCACGAGCTGAGCATGGCCGAACTCGATCTCGACTGGAGCGTGTTGGCGGAAAAAGAAATGGAATGGATGCAGTACTGGGACGAAAATATCAAAGGGCAAAATTAACCGGCCGTAACAGGGTGAACGCGTTTCACCCTGTTGGTTTGCTGACGGGTTGCAAGAGGGTGCGAGCGGGACGCAAAACACGTCCGCAAGCGTTCGGATAGAACGGGAGATTTCGCGCGAAACCGGGCTGCGCCAGGCGGATCGGTTACGCGCAAGCGGCGAAGCCGCGCAATACGGCGGACACGCGCCATAAGAGGGCAAGACAAGGTATGGACACGGGGGTGCGCAAAGTGAAATCGGTCAGACTGGAGAACGTCCGCAAAACCTTCGGCGGTCAACGAGGCGTGGAGGAAGTGGATATCGAGATTCGGCCGGGCGAATTTTTCACCTTCCTCGGACCGAGCGGTTGCGGAAAAACGACGACGCTGCGGATGATCGCCGGCTTCTACTATCCGACGTCGGGACGCATTTTGTTCGACGGTCAAGATGTGACGTATTGGAAACCGGAAAAACGCAATATCGGGATGGTGTTCCAAAACTACGCGCTGTTTCCGCACATGACCGTGTTTGAAAACGTCGCGTTCGGTCTCGAGGTGCGCCGGCTGTCCCGGAACGTCATCAAGGAAAAAACCGAGCGGGCGATTCGGATGGTTCATCTCGAAGGTTACGGAAACCGCAAAATTACGGAGCTGTCGGGAGGGCAGCAGCAGCGCGTCGCGCTGGCGCGGGCGCTCGTCATCGAACCGGGCATATTGCTGCTCGACGAGCCGCTGTCCAACCTGGATGCAAAGCTGCGCGAAGAGACGCGCATCGAAATCAAGCGGCTGCAGACGGAAATCGGGGTCACAACCGTCTATGTCACGCACGATCAGACGGAGGCGATGACGATGTCCGACCGCATCATGGTGATGAAGGACGGCGTCGTGCAGCAGGTCGGCTCTCCCCAGGAAATCTACAACCGACCGGTCAATCAATTTGTCGCCTCGTTTATCGGCGAGTCGAATTTGCTGGACGGCGAAGTGCTGGAAGTGCAAGACGGCAGGGCGGCGGTCGACGTCGGCGGAAACCGTCTGATCGGTCTCGCCGCCAACGCGTCGCCGAATACGCGGCTTGTGCGCGGCGCCAAGGTGAAGCTGCTGGTGCGTCCGGAATCCGTCATGGTGGGAGACGGACCAAACCCGCTGACCGGCACGGTGTTGCTGGCGGAGTTCAAGGGGTTCGGCATCAGCTATTTGATGCAGGCGGGCCCCCTGCAGTTGAAAGCGATGAGCGTCAACGTCGGCCGGGGCATCCTGCAGCGCGGCGACGAGGTCACCGTGCACATTCCCGAGCAGGGCATTTATTTCATCGGGGAATAGAAGGTGGAAACATGGAACCGGCAACCGCATGGAACAAAACGATGCAATCCGTGAAGTCCGGCTTCGTCCGCTCGAACGTTGCGGTGTATGTCCTGATTTCGCCGCTGCTCCTCGTGCTGCTGGCGTATGTCGTGTACCCGTTTTACCAGACGTTCGTGCAGAGCGCGCAAAACGCCGACGGCGCGTTCAGTTTGGCCAACTATGTCAAGTTTTTTAATTGGAGCGCAAGCCGCGCCAACCTGGAAGCGCTGTGGACCAGCGTGTACATTTCGATCCTCAGCGTGGTGACCTGCGGCATTGTCGGCGTCTCCATGGCGTTTTTGCTGGAACGTTACGAATTCCCCGGCCGGAGATGGCTGGCGCTGTTCGCGCTGGTGCCGATGGCTTTTCCTCCGCTGATCGGCGCGCTGTCGTTTACGTTTTTGTACGGGGAAAGCGGAATTTTCCCGCGGGCGTTCCAGGCGCTGTTCGGACTCGCGGAGGTGCCGTTCGCGCTGCGCGGCGTCGCGGGAGTGCTCGTCGTGCACACGTTCACGATGTATACGTATTTTTATCTGAACGCGTCGGCCGCCATCCGCGAACTGGATCCGTCGCTGGAGGAAGCGGCGCGCAGTCTGGGAGCCGGCCGGCTGCGCATCTGGCGCAAAGTGATTTTGCCGATGATGACGCCGTCTTTGGTCGCCGCGTCGCTGCTCGTCTTTATGACGTCGATGGCGTCTTATACCGCGCCATTGATGTTCGGCGTCGAGCGGACGATGACGATGCAGATCTACTTGTCGCGCACGAACGGCAATCTGGATATGGCGGCGACGCAGTCGACGATCCTGTCGCTGGTGTCCATCTCTTTTCTCATTCTCATGAAATGGTATCAAAACCGCAGGAACTATCAAAATCAAAACAAGGGCGTCGGGCCGCATCGGACGGAAGTCCGGTCGCCGGCGGTCAAATATTTGTTCATGGCGCTATCCGTCGTCGGCGTGATCGTATTGATGCTGCCGATTCTCGTCATCGTGCTGCTGTCGTTCTCCGTGGACGGGGCGTGGACGGTGCAAATTTTGCCGACATCCTACACGGTGCAGCATTATATCGACCTGTTTACGGACGAGCGCACGTGGCGTCCGGTCTGGAACAGCATCCGCATGAGCCTGATCGCGACCGCGGGAAACATCGTATTTGGCGTGGCGGCGGCGTATGCGATGGTTCGGCTTCCGTTTCGCGGCAAAACGCTGATGGATGTGGTCATCATGGTGCCGTGGGCGCTGCCGGGAACGGTCGTCGCCGTCAACCTGATCGCGGCGTTCAGCCAGCCGAGCGTGTTCAGTTTCAATCAGGTGCTGATCGGCACGTTCTGGATCGTCCCTTTGGCGTACTTCGTCCGTCATTTGCCGCTCGTGTTTCGCTCCGCGTCGGCGAGCTTGCTGTTGGCGGACCGGTCCGTCGAGGAAGCGGCGCGCAGCCTCGGCGCGAACTGGTGGCTGGCGTTTCGGCGCGTCGTGCTGCCGACAATCTTGGCGGGCATATTTGCCGGCGCGCTGCTGTCGTTCGTGCAGGGCATCGGCGAGTTCGTGGCCTCCATCCTGATCTATAACGTTTCGACCATGCCGCTGTCGGTCGCGATTTTCCAGAAACTGTACGCGTTTCAGTTCGGCACGGCTTGCGCTTACGGCGTGCTGCAAATTTTGCTGATCATCCTTGTGCTGGCGATCTCGCAGAAACTGGGCGGCAGCAAAGCGGGCGCGCCTATGTGAAATGGTTTAAAAACGGTGAGGAAATGACTGACAAAGACGACTTGAAACCATGCAAGAACAGTGGAGATCACCGGAGAAAGGAAAGAGGGGATTCCCATGCAAGCGACGGATATTCACGGCCGCGATGCGCACCGGATTCGGGAAGCCGCCTTCGCGGTCGTCCCGTTGGGCAGCTTCGAATACCACGGTCCGCACTCGCCTTTCGGCACGGACCTTATCCTTTCGGAATCTTTTGCGCGCGAAATCGACGAACGCCTCGGCGGCGTTCTTTTCCCGGCGGTGCCGTATACGGCTTGCCCGGGCAAAACCGCCAAATATCCCGGCACCATTTCGATACGTCCGTCGGTCATTTTGGAATATTTGATCGATGTGGCGGAAGGCATCCTGAACACGGGGCTTCGCCGTTTGGTGTTCTTGAACGCGCATGACGGCAATATGGGCGTGTCGCGCACCGCGGCCGAATATTTGACGGGCAAATACACGGACGCGCGTTTCTTGCTGATCAACTGGTGGCAGATGATCGAGATTCATCGCGCGGAGGAATTGGGGTTAAAGGGAACCAAGGGCCGCGGGCACGGCGGTCCATATGAGATGTCGGCGGTGAAGGCTTTCCGCCCCGATCTCGTGCACGTGCATCCGGAAGACGCGGAGTTTCCGGATCCGAAGCCGCTGTCCGAACTGCCGTATGTGACGGTGGACGGCACGCCGCCGGCGTGGGACGGCTACACCGGCATGATCCGGCAAATTTCGTTGGAAACCGGCAAGGAAATCGTGCGCCGCGCCGCGCGGGGCATGAATGAACTGATCGCCAACTGGCTTCGCCAAACGGAAGCGGAGAAAAGGAGTGGAGAAAAATGAAAAGCGCTTTGAGGGAACGGACGGTGGAGCGGGAAGGCACCTCCTTTCCTTCCGCCACCTACGCGGAACTTATATTAGGGCCGGCCTACGAGCAAGCGAAGCGACATTTTGTCGAGCCGATGCTTCACATTCACCGCGCGCACTTGATCATGCTGGTCGAAGCGGGGATTTTGCCGAAGTCGGAAGCGATCCCGATCGCGCGGGCGATATTGTCCATCGACGCGGAGGAAATCCGTTCGAGCGAATATGAAGCGAAGTTCGAAGATTTGTTTTTCAAGATCGAGCAAATGCTGATCGAGCGCGCGGGCGACGCGGCCGGCAACCTGCATATCGCCAGAAGCCGCAACGACATGGGCATCGCCATCTACCGCATGACGCTGCGCGAAAAATTGCTGCGCCTGTTCGAAGCGGGGCTTGCGCTGCGCGAGGCGCTGATCGACTTGATGGAAGAACACGTGGACACCGTCATGATCGGATACACGCATACGCAGCAGGCGCAGCCGACGACGCTCGCCCATTATTTGCACGCGATGGCCGACGTGCTGACGCGCGATTTGGAGCGCATTCAGTCCGCGTATCGGTGCGTCAACCGCAGCAGCATGGGGGCGGCGGCGCTGACGACGTCCGGGTTCCCCGTCAACCGGCGACAGGTGCAGCAGCTGCTCGGATTTGAAGAGATGATCGACAACGCTTGGGACGCGGTAGCCGGCGCCGACTATGCGACGGAAACCGCTTCGGCCGTGCAATTGTGCGCACTGAATCTGGGCAGGAGCATCCAGGACTTTCTCCTGTGGGGAACACAGGAGTTCGGCGCGCTGACTTTGGCGGACCCTTACGTGCAGATCAGCTCCATCATGCCGCAAAAGCGCAATCCGGTGGCGGTGGAGCACACGCGGGCGCTGTTGTCGTCCGTCGTCGGCGACGCGCAGACCGTCCTGTGGATGGTGCATAATACGCCGTTTGGCGACATTCTCGATACGGAAGACGATATGCAGCCGTATGTGTGGAGAGCCGTGGACCGGCTGGAGGGGATGTTTCGCCTGCTGACCGGGGTGCTGCTGACGATGCGGGTGAATCGCGACAAGCTGCTGAGGCGGGCGCGGGAAAGCTTCGCCAGCGTAACGGAACTGGCGGACGCGATCGTGCGCCGGGAGCGGCTGCCGTTCCGGCAAGCTCATCACATCGTCAGTGAAGCGGTCAAAGAACTGTCGCGGCAGGGCGAAGCCTCGCTCTCGATGCTGACGCTGGACGTGCTGAACCGCCATGCGCGCAGCGTGGCGGGACGGGAATTGACGATGGCCGCGGACGAAGTGGCGGCGGCGCTGGACCCCGTCCATTTTGTGCGCGTCAGATCGCTGGAAGGCGGCCCGAGCCCCGACCGGATGCGCGAGGCCATTCAAAGAAAAAAACGGGAGCAGGAAACGTTGAAGGCATGGTTGGACGGCAAGCGATCGATGCTTCGCGAGGCGAAGGAGGGCGTCGATCGCATTTTGCGCGAATGGGTGAAGGAAGCGTGAGCCGGCGCAAGTTTCCCTTGTTGGCGGTCGATTCCGGCGGAACGAAGACGGTCGCCGTCATCGCCGATGAGCGCGGTGCCTTTCTCGGCATCGGAAAAGCGGGATCGTCCAACCATCAGACGGTCGGCATCCGGCGGTCCAAGCAGGCGTTGAAAACGGCCATTCAAGGCGCTTTGGAGTCCGTCGCGGCGGAAGGCGCGGTGTCGTTCCGCTGCGCGGTGCTGGCATTGGCCGGGCTGGATACGGCGGCGGACGAAGAAGAGATGAGAGCGGTGGTAGACGAAATCGCCGAGGAACTGTCGCTTGCAATCGACCGGCGCGTGATCGAGAACGACTGTTTATGCGCGCTGCTCGGCGTTGTCCGGAACCGTCCCGGCATTTTGCTCATTGCCGGGACGGGATCCATCGTGTTTGCGCACGACGGACGCGGAAAACCGACCCTGCTGTCGGAAATGATCTTGCGCCGACTCGGTTTTGCCGGCATCGAGTCGCTGTACGACTGGGTGTACAGCGAGCGCTGCTCCGTCGACGACGTCGGCGCGCTGGCGACGATCGTCGAGGAAGCGGCGGAGCAAGGAGACTCCGTCAGTCTGGCGATCCTGGACCATGCCGCCTGTGAACTGGAACAATTGCTCTTGGCCGCGCTGAGAAAAATGCGGCTCGACGAGGCGACGCCCTGTCCGCTGATACTGCAGGGAGGCGTCGTGCAGCGCAACGAATACATTCGCCGCAAGATCGTATCCGGCATATGCAGGACGCATCCCCAGCTTACGCTTGTGGACAACGGCGACGATCCGATCCACAACATCGTTCGGCGAGGATTGGACTTGTTGGAAACCTGAGGCGCTAGCCGGCAGAGATTTTGATGCGTTGCGATACGTTGCGATAAAATGAAAGGCTTTCCTCATCACGCATCCGACAGGGGCGGCGCTATTCCGCCCCTTGTCGGGAACGTCCATTCCGTTCCCCGTCAAAGATGTTCCGGATCATGTTCCTCGCATCGAAACCGTCCTCTTTATCGCTCCGGTGGTCCCTTGCCGCATCGCTGTCGTTGCCGGTTCCTTCCGCGCCGTTTTCGTTCGCGCTGCCGATGCCGCCCCCACCGCCGGCCGGCGCCAGCGGGAACATGACGGAGACCATTTGGTTGAATTCGTCGATCCGCCGGTCCAGAGGAAGGCCTTTGCGGAAGTCGGACGCGTAGCTGTTGAGCGCGTTGACGAAATCGCGGTTGGCCGAGATAAACACATTCATCACGTGCGGATGCATGTCCCGGATTTTGAGAGCGACGTTCTGCATCAGCTTGCCGGACAGCGGTTCCCTTCCGGGCACGGTGAACAAGTTGTTGGTGCGTGTGGCGAGCAGCCGCGGGTCCGCTTTGGCACTGCCGGAATAGATGTCGTATACGCCCTCGGACGTGCCGGCGTTGTTCACATCGGAGCTGTTTCCTTTTCCGAACGTTCCGGTCGATGTGTTGTCCGTCATGACACCGACGTACGCGTTGCGGTCCGTGATGACGACGGCCGCGGCGCCGACGCCCTGCACGTCGTCCACGCGGTACATCGCCTGTTCGCTTACAAACAGCCGCCGGTTGTCGTGATCGGAAGGCCTGTCCGCATACAACCGGTACGCAGGACTTCTGTTTCCTTCTTGGAAGGCGCGTTCGCTGCCGTAATCGGAGTCGCTGTCGTGAAATTGTTCCTTATAGTAGTTCGTGCAGCCGCCGGCGTGGAGCGCCGCGCATAATGCCGCGGCGACAAACGCCGCTCGGAGAAAAGTATTCATTATATAATATGCCTCCTTGCAATGTGATGCGGTTTCGCGATACGGCCGTTGATCCGAGTGACGGATGGCGGAAAAGCGGAAGTTCGCGAAAAACCGGAGCTCGCGGAAGTGGGACTCGCGGAAGCGGGATTCTCGGAATCGGCGTTCCCGCTTACTTACAACCATTCCTTATCCACTAGCATGGATGGAACGGTCGGAAGTATTCTCGCCGATTGTTGGATATACTGAATTTGTGTGACAACAATGTGAACAAACAAAGCCTTACTGACAAGGCTTTCCGAACAATTTGTGAACTGCTCGGGGAACATTGACAAATAATGCGTTCGATATTTATAGTTAATTAGTGACCTGTAACATCGAAATTCGTCGTTGTGCGCGTCCCGCGGTCGTTTTGGGGACAGCCGGCGCGGCTGAAAACATGAATTGGGGTTGATTACAGTGAAGCGGTGGAAATCCGGAAAACGCGCGATCATGCTCGTTCTGCTGTTGTCGCTGGCGTTGGCCGGCTGCAGTGTGGCCGAACAGGCGACTCCGCTGAATCCGAAAGGTTCGGTCGGAGAAGATCAGCTCTTTCTTATCCAACTGTCTCTCGGCATCATGACGTTTGTGCTGGTCGTCGTATTCGTGATTTTCTTTTACGTGATAATCCGCTACCGGCAGCGCCGCGGACAGACAGGCATACCGAAGCAAGTC
>ERZ795043.1651-NODE-1651-length-10426-cov-29.005207_pt1 | contig 10426 bp, 10 predicted proteins | sample MGYA00375127_ERZ795043 | MGnify/ENA primary metagenome ERZ795043 (study PRJEB30172, sample SAMN05518447) | compost metagenome | isolation source: Feedstock adapted compost from Newby Island compost facility, Milpitas, CA | place: USA:Newby Island compost... | reverse complement strand
ACATCTCGGCGGCGCGCAGCTCGAAGGCCCGGATCAGCGCCATCTGGCGGTAGTAGCCGACGAGCACCTTGGGGTCCTCGGCCGCGGTGGTCCGGCCGTGCCGTCCGGGCTCGGCCCCGGGCTCGCGCTCGCCCTGCGGGCCGGGCTGGGTGGATGCCATCGTCGCGCCTCCTACGGGGTGTGGGGTGGGGTGTGCGGGCTCAGCTCCCCGGGGCGGGTTCCTGCAGCGTGAACCGGTCCGCCTCGGCCTGGCACTTGGGGCAGCGCGCGGGCGGCCGCTCGCCGTGCACGACCTCGCCGCACACGGAGCACGCCCACTCGGTGGTGAGCAGCGCCATCACGTCCGAGCGGCTGACGATGCCCACCATGCGCCCGCCGGAGAGCACCGGCACCCGGCGGATGCGCCGCTCCACGAGCAGGTGCCGTACCTCGTCGACGTCGGTGTCCTCGGTGACGCAGATGACGGCGGTGGTCATCACGTCGGCGGCGGTCCGGCCCTCGCGGGCGAGCAGGTCGTACTCGCTCACCAGCCCGACGACGGCGTCGCCGTCGTCGACCACCGGGACCGCGCTGATCCGGCGGGAGCGCAGCAGCGCGGCGATCTCGGGAACCGTGGTGTCCCGCCGCACGGTGATCACCGGCGCGGTCATGATCTCCTTGACCTTCACTGAGCCTCCTTGCGGGCGCCGTGCGCCGGGAAGCGGGGGCCTGCGCCGCCGCCGGACCGGCCCCGGCGACTGTCCCGGTGCTCGCCTGCCCTACCCCGATCCGCCGCGTGCTCACGTTCGCCCGGCCCTCCGGCCCGCCGTACGGCACGGCCTCCGGCGTGACGCAGGCCCGGCATTCCCCCCGCAAATGCCGGGCCTGCACGCACCGAGCCGGCGGCTCAGGCCTCCTGCACCTCGCGGCGCATGCGGCCTGCGCCCGCGCCGGCCCGGCGCGAGCCTGTGGTGGCACGGGTGGTCCCGTCGCCGGAGTTCGCCCCGACGGGCGCGGCGTCCTCGGTGAGCGGGTGCATGAGCCCGCCCGCGGTGAGGACGGTGTGCGGGGTGCCCGCGACCAGCCGGGCCACGGTGAGACGCACGCTGCCCTGGTTGTTGCCGTAGAAACCCCAGGCGTCGTTGGCGAACGCGTACAGGTAGCCGCCCTTGGTCACCCGGCACCGGGTGCCCCGGCCGATCGCGATGCGCTCGTGCGCGTGGTGCACGCCGTTCACCGCCACCGCGTCGTTCGCGATCACGCCGACCAGGAACATCCACGGCAGGTCGCTCTCCCGCCGGGCGCCGACCAGGCTCGCCAGCTCGTTGCCGGTGAGCATGCGCAGCAGGCGCTCGCCGCCGCCGAGCAGGCTGCCGAGCATGCGCAGCCGCTCCCGCATCGGGTTGAGCCCGCGCATCCCCTGCGTGCCCTCCGGGCCGGAGAGGATGTCGCCGTCCTGCCACATGCCGTCGGCGATGAACCGGTACTCGCCGGGCTCCAGGTAGAGGCCGGTCTCGTTCCACGGCTCGTGCGCGAACACCTCGATCGTGCGCTCCTGGCCGGGCGCGAGCACCCGGGTCGGCCGGTACGGCCCGCCGGTGATGGGCGGCTTCTGGTGCCGCTCGTAGACCGACTCGTGCAGCTCCCGGGTGGGCCGCTGCGGGTCGATGCGCGGCACCGCGCGCGGCCGCGGGCGCAGCAGGATCTCCCGCACCGGCTTGAGCATCGGATCCACCACCTGGTCGAGCACGCCGATGGCGCCGAGCTCGTCGTCGTGCATGACGTCGAACGGGTTGGGCTCGATCTGCTCCTCGACGGTGGCCTTGTGGAAGCCGAGCCGGATCGTCTCCCGGGCCTCGTCGATCATCCAGCGCAGCGCGCCGTCGCTGAGCCCGCGCTCGGGGTGGCCGCCGCCCACGTCCATGTGGCCGCCGGGGAACCACACCTGCTGCACGTCCTGGTTCGGCCCGAACGGCCCGGTCCACAGCGCCGGCCGGTACGGCTCGCGCCGCTCGTCCATGGCGAGCGCGTGCCGGCCGTACCGGATGTGCGGGTTGAGCCGCAGGTCGTGGAAGCGCTGCGGCCGGTCGAGCAGGTTGAGCAGGCCGAGGTGGTCGGGGACGCCGAGGGCGCCGACGGTCTCCCAGACGCCGATGAAGTGCACGGGGATGTTCTCCGCGTCGTCCGGGTCCCAGCGGAAGGTGAACCCGTCGCGCCACTCGGGGGCGCGCCGGTCCCGCCGCCGGTACCCCTCGCGGTAGAGCCGCTTGATCCGCGGCCAGATCGTGTGCTCCGGCATCTTCGAGGTGTCGATGAGGCCGCAGGCGGAGATCATGCCGGCGAGGCTGCGGGCGGTGTAGGCGCCGCGGCTGAAGCCGAACAGGGCGATACGGTCGCCGGGCTCGTACCGGGTGGTGAGCCACAGGTAGGCGTCCATCACGTTGCGGGACAGGCCGAACCCGGTGGCGCCGCCGAGCAGCCGGTTGCGGACGGTCCCGACACCGGGTTGGTAGTAGGCGAGCTGTGGATTGTCGTTCTCGTCCTTCTCGGCGAGGGCGTTGTACAGCCGTCGCACGTTGGTGATGGTCCGGTCCTCCGCCGTGTTCCAGGTGCCGTCGCAGCACACGATGAGCTGACGCATGATCCCAAGTCCCCCGAGCCGGATTGGCTACTGATAGCAGTTGCTACGCTACCCTTCGTGGTCAACGGGAAAACTCCCGGACCAATCGGGCGATGGCGGTGCGGGGTGGTGGTGCCGGGCCGGACGGTACGGCGGCGCCGCCGGGGCAGAGTGGCTGACCTGGGCAAAGGTAAAATTTCCGGCCCGAAACGCCATCGTTATCGAGAGTCCGGAAGATCCTTCTTGCGACCTGTTTGCGGGGTTTGTCCGAATCGTTTACCTTTCTGCGCAAGGCAGACGGCCCGGTGATCCGGCCGGCCCGGGCCCGCCCTTTACAACCTGTCCGTCGTCCCGTCGGCATGCTCGCATGCCGCGGGCGCGGCCGCCGAGTCCGCGACCCTCGCGGAGCCGGGGACCCACCTCTCCCTGGGGTGAATCGGCGTGCGTCTCCCGGCGTGCGCCGTAGGGCCGGCTTCCAGGCCCGAACCCGTCAGCTAACCCGGTAGGCGGCATGGAAGAAGGAGTAAAGCCCCCGATGTCCATGTTTCGTCCTTCCTGGGCGCGTAACGGCGCGAACCTTTCCCACGCCATCGCCTGCACCCTGATCGCCGCAGGCGCGCTTCTCCCCGCGACCCCCGGTCTCGCCGCGGCCACCGACTCCGGAAGCGGTACGGCACAGCACGACGGCCGCGCGCCCGAGACGGACGACGCGAGGCTCACCCCGCTGCAGCGGATCGCCAAGGACCTGCCGAAGGTCACCGCCCAGGACGTGCTGCGGATCGCGGCCAGCAAGATCGGCGTCACCGAGAACGCCTACGGCGGCGGCACCGAGTTCCACGAGTGGTACATGAACTCCCCGCGCGCGCTGGAGACCCTCGCCCGCGACGGCGGCACGCTCCAGGACTACAAGAACGCTCCCTGGTGCGCCATGTTCGTCTCCTGGGTCGGCGAGCAGGCCGGCATCCGCCCGATCATGGGCTGGGACGCCTACACGGTGACCTACGCCAAGTGGTTCCGGGCCAACGGCCACTGGGGCACCGACGCCGCCACCCCGGGCGCGGTCGTCTTCTTCGACTGGTCCGGCAGCGACGACATCGAGAAGATCGACCACGTCGGCCTCGTGGAACGTGACAACGGCGACGGCACCATCACCACGATCGAGGGCAACACCGGAAACGGTAAAGTCGAACGCCGGGTGCGCCCCAAGTGGCAGGTCGTGGGCTACGGCTACCCGCCCTACGCATCCTGACCGCCGGGCCGTACCCCACGAGCCGGAGCATCCAGGCCGATCAGGGCAGCGTGGCCTGGATGCTCCTTCTTTCCATCCCCTGCGGCTGTACGGCGGGGCCGTCCCGGCTCGGCGGCGCGCTCGGAGGAAGGCCGAGGGCTCGGTCGGCCACCCAGAGCGCCCGGGCGGGCTTCACCGGCACCAGGGGCATCCTCGCGTTCCGGCGGTACCTCGGCCGGACGCCCGGGGCGTACCTGGGGCGGCTCGCCTGACCCCTCTCACGGCCACAGGCCGGTGAGTTCGAGCGCGTGCGCCGGGCTCGTGGCGTACCGGATGCCGGGGACGACCTCGCCGTGCTCGTCGTACACGCGCCAGCCGCCGAGTTGCACCACGGGGACGCGGCCGCGCCGCATCGCGAGGGCGAGCTCGGACAGCGTGCCCCACGACCCGCCGACGGCGATCACCGCGTCGGCCGAGCTCACGATGATCGCGTTCCGGGCCTCGCCGGCCCCGGTGGGGATGGCGACGGTGAGGTACGGGTTCGCGCCCTCCCGGTCGGCGCGCGACAGCACGCCCACCACCGTGCCGCCCGCCTCGTGCGCGCCCTGCGCCACCGCCTCCATCACGCCGGTGTAGCCGCCGCACACCACCACGGCGCCGCGCCCGGCGAGCAGCCGCCCCAGCTCGTGCGCGTTCCGCCGCTCCTCCGGCGTACAGTCGCGCGGCCCGCACACCGCCACCTGGATCGCCACGCCACCCTCCTCATCGCGCCGCTGGGAGAACGCCTGCGCCTTCCCGACAGGCAATCATGGCCGTCCGGCACGTGCTCGCAGGCGAAGGTACGGCCGCGGCGATGCGGGCCGCCGCGCCGGCGGCCGGGCGGGCCCACGGCGTTCAACCGGGTCCGCGTGGCCATGCCCCGGGGACGAGATGCCCGGTGCCATGCCGGACTTGCGCACGCGGCCGTTGGATGCGTCCACGCCACCCGGCCGTGCCCGGTCCGGTGTTCAGCCGACGATCCCACGAGCCGTGGCCGTATCCGCGGCTGGGGGACCGGCGATCCGGCGCACAACGCCGTCGTCGTGTCCCGTCGCGGTGAACGCCGTTGCACGTTTCTTTCAGCACGAGGGGCCGGTGAGGGGCGCGGGTCATGGCCCGCCGCACGCCGTTGCCGCCCGCGTTTCCGCTGGCCGGAGCCGTTGGGCCGGGGCTGCCGCCGGCGAACGCGGACCGGCCTCGGCTTCGCCGCAGGCGGGGGAGCCAGGGGTTTCGCGGCGACCATCTTGGCGGTCGTCCCCGCATGGTTACGCTGATCCGGATGACCGAGCCCGCAGTCCTGCCCGCCTTCCCGGCCCCGTTGCGCCGGCTGAACGAGCCCGTTGACTGGCGGATCGAGGGCGACGACGCGCTCGTCCTGTCCGCCGGCCCCCGCACCGACCTGTTCACCGACCCCGGCGGCCCGGGCCGCTACGCGAACGCGCCCGCCCTCCTCGGCCGCCTCGACGGCGACTTCACCCTCAGCGCCCGGATCACCGCGGACCTCACCGCCACCTACGACGCGGGCGTCCTGCTGCTGTACGCGGACGAGGACCGGTGGGCGAAGCTCTGCCTCGAGCTCTCCCCGCAGGGCCGCCCCACCATCGTCTCCGTCGTGACCCGCGGCGTCTCCGACGACTGCAACTCGATCCCCGTGGACGGCGGCGACGTCCGCCTCCGCGTCTCGCGGCTCGGCCCCGCGTACGCCTTCCACGCGGCCGTCGGCTCGGACTTCTGGCACCTGATCCGCTACTTCGCCCTCGACGGCGATCCCGAGGTCGGCTTCCTCGCCCAGTCACCCACCGGCTCCGGCTGCACCGTCCGGTTCGGCGAGATCACCCACACGCCGAAGCGGCTCGCCGACATCCGCAGCGGCGAGTGACGGGCCGGCGCGCCGAGGAGTGACCGCGCGGCCGACCTCGGCGGTGCCGGGTCAGGCGCTCTCGGTGGGCGTCAGCTCGCCGTTGTAGTGGGTCACGTTCGGCGGCGCGGCGAAGTACGGGCTGACGGCGGCGCGCCACCGGTGGAAGAGGTCGGAGCCGCGGAAGGTCTCCATGTGCGCCTCGAGCGACTCCCAGCCGACCAGCAGCAGGTAACTGCTCGGGTTCTCGATCTGCCGGATCAGCCGAGCCCACAGGTACCCGGGCGACTGGGCGATCGCCTTGTGCCCCTGCTCGAACGCGGCCTCGAACTCGGCCTCCCGCCCGGGGATGATCGAAAGCTCGGCATGCTCGATGACCATGAACACCGCCCTGTCGTGGTCGATCCGACGATCGTGCTCACCAGATTCTCCCAGCGGCGGTTCCGGGCGGCGTACGGCCCCCGCGTCGCCGGGCCGTACCGGACGGGCGGGCGAGACCATCTCGGCCGAGCCGGCCGGGAGACCGCGTCCGGCCGTAGCGCACCGGCCCGCAAAAGGTGAGGCCGGTTCCGTCGCGCGGAACCGGCCCCATCCCTGTACCTGGGTGCATCAGCGGAGATCACGGGACGTGCTTGCCCAGCCCGTTCCGGCTCCCGTTCCCGGCGTCAGGCCGGGGCGGATGCTATTACCCGTGATCTCCCGCCTGTGGTCGGCCGATCCGGCCGGGCGGCGCGGCGTCCCGGCCGGATCAGCCGGACGGTGTGGCTCAGACCTTCTTGCAGTTGCCGAACTTGAGCACCGCCGGGTTGGTGGAGACGTTGGCGCAGCTGTACCGGCCGAGCATCTTGCCGAGGTCGATCTCGAGGCTGTTGATGACCGGGGTGTCGCCCTTGTCGCCCTTCTCACCCTTCGGGCCCTGCGGACCCGGGTCGCCCTTGGGACCCTGCGGGCCCTGCGGGCCGGGGTCACCCTTCTCGCCCTTCGGACCCTGCGGCCCCTCCGGACCCTGGGGACCCTGCGGACCGACCAGCTTGCCGACCGCCTGCTGGGTCAGCAGCGTGATCTTGTTCTCCATGCGGTTGCACGGCTTGAAGCGGGTGGGCACGCGGATCGTGCCGCTGTACTTGTTGACGCAGAGCGTGTAGGTGTCACCCGCGCCGACCGTGGGCTTCGCGGTCGCCGTGGGCTTGGCGATCTGCCTCGAGTGGGAACGGCCGTGGCGGTGGTCACCGGGGTCCGCCATGGCGGCCCCCACCGGAACGGCCGCCAGCAGTGCGGCGGCACCGATGGTCGCGGCAAGGATGCTTCGGGTACGCATGAGATCTCCTGAAAGTCCGGGGGATCTGTGAGCTGCCTGAGCCCACGGCAGGGATCTTGCCACGTTCGGAATTGCTGTGTGCCGAGTTTACAGGCAAGCGATTGAAAAGTTATATTCCACGTCCCTGGTTGACAGGTTGTGGTGAGTCCCTGTGGTCGTGCTGCGAGGGTCGATGCGGGTCGCTACCCGGTGGAACGCCGAGGTCGCGGGCATGGCCGGATCCCTGCCGCCGGGTACGCCCGGGCGCTCCGCCGATGCCCCGCCGTATGCCGGGGCCGCGGGGCAGACTGCAAGTGAGCCGAAGCTCACGGAACCGTGCCGGAGAGGGGGCCGAGGTGGACAGGTTGCAACCGGTCGACGAGGCGTGGAGCCGCGCGCTCGCCGTGGTCGCGCACCCGGACGACATGGAGTACGGCGCGGCCGCGGCCGTCGCCCGCTGGACCGCGCAGGGCAAGACGGTCGCCTACTGCCTGGTGACGAGCGGCGAGGCCGGGATCGACTCGATGCCTCCGGAGGAGGCGCGCCCGGTGCGGGAGCGGGAACAGCGGGAGGCGGCCGCCCTCGTCGGCGTCTCCGCCGTGGAGTTTCTCGGCCACCCGGACGGCATGCTCGAGTACGGCCTGCCGCTGCGGCGCGACATCGCCCGGGCGATCCGCCGCCACCGCCCCGAGGTAGTGATCATGACGAACCACCACCCGACGTTCGAGGGCGGCGGGCTCAACCAGGCCGACCACATCGCCGTGGGCCAGGCGGTGATCGACGCGGTGCGGGACGCGGCGAACCGGTGGGTGTTCCGCGAGCTGCTCACCGAGGGCCTGGAGCCGTGGAACGGGGTGCGCATGGTGCTCGCGAGCGGCTCGCCGTACGCCCGGCACGGGGTCGACGTCACCGACCACTTCGCCGCCGGCGTCGCGTCGCTCAAGGCGCACGCGGCGTACCTGAAGGGCCTCGGCGACGCCCACCCCATGGCCGACGCCGAGGAGTTCCTGGAGGCGATGGCCCGCGCCACCGGCACCCGCCTCGGCTGCCGCTTCGCCGCCGCCTTCGAGGTCATCGAGTTCGGCTGACCCCGCACGCTCGCGGCACCGCCCTCGGCCCACCGCCGAGGCGGTGTACTCCGGCGTGTTCCCGTCGCGGTCGCCGTTGCGGTATGACCGGCGGCGTCCGGCTCACGCCCGCCGGATCGGCACGACGCCGCGAGGGCCCCGCCGTGCCATGTCTCGCCGCCGTCACCGGCCGCCGCGGCGGGCCGTGAGGTCCCGCGACGCGAGCCGTACGCGCCGCTCGCGGCCTTTCTCTGCCTCGGGCGAGGGATGACCCTTGATCGGCCCGTTCGAGGCTCATGAGGCGGCTCGGCGGCTTCCCGGCCAGCGGCCCGCGGGCGCAATGGCGGCCGGGGTCGCGAGCCGGTACCCGCGCTTGACGATCGTCTCGATGATCTGGGCCGAGCCGAGGGCCTGGCGGAGCCGGGTGATCGCCATCTCGACCGCGTGCTCGGCCGATCCCGACGCCCGGGTGGGCAGCCGGGCGAGCAGCTCGGGGCGGGTGACCACGGCGCCGGGCGAGACCGCGAGCCGCTTCAGCAGGGCCATCGGCGCGGGCGGGATCTGCCGCGGCATGCCGTCCACGATGACCGCGTGCCCCCGGATCTCGAGGTGGTGGCCCGCGGCGACCACCCGGGTCACCGCGTACTTCGGCAGGTACGCGGCGAGGTCGCGGACGAGCCCGCCCAGCCGGGGCGACCCGGGCCGCAGCGGGAGCACGCCGCGCGCCTCCAGCGGGGCGGCGGCGGTCGGGCCCACGCACGCGGCGATCACCGAGTCGCGGAACGCCTCCAGCAGCGCGTCCTCCACCCCGTCCCGGCGGGCCACGTCGAGCACGGTCCGTACGGCGTGCGCGGTGGTGAACACGATCGCGTCCACCATATCCGGGCGGTGGCGAGCCGGATCAGCCGCCGCAGCGGCGCCAGATCGGCGGCGGGCCGCCAGCGGTACACCGGCGCCTCGATGACCTCCGCCCCGGAGTCCCGCAGCGCCGCCGTGAACCCGGGGAGCGGCTCGCCGTACAGCTGGACGACGATGCGCCGCCCGCGCACGCCCTCGCGCAGCAGGTGGTCGAGGATCTCCCGGGTGGTGGACGGCTCCAGCGCGCCGTCCGGGTACAGCCCGGCGGCGTGCACCGCGCCCCGCGCCTGCGCGCCGCGCACGAGCAGCCTGGCGGCCGCGAACCGGTCGAGGAGGTCGTCCGCCAGGCCCCAGCCCTCGGCGGCGGTCAGCCAGCTCCGGAACCCGCCGCCGGTGGTGACCACCACGTCGTCGACGGGAGCGGCCAGGCACGCCCGGGTCGCCTCGAGCAGCCCGCCCTCCTCGGCGGCCGACACGTACCGGATCGCCGGCGCGTGAACGACCCGCGCTCCCCGCCCGGCGAGCAGCGCGCCCAGCTCCTCACCGCGCCGCGTCGCGGTCACCCCGACGGTGAACCCGACCAGCGAGTCCGACGGCGCCGCAGATCGCACAACGACTTCCTGATCCGCTGATAGTAAGGTCACGAGGATATTATCCACTATTCAAGTAGGAATAGCGTGCATTGCCGTGAAGTGGCGGACATCGGTTTGCGGGCGGGTTGCCGCACATGACGGCGTCCGGAAAACCAGAAGGCCACCTGTGGATCACAGGTGGCCTTTACCTGGTCGGGGTGGCGGGATTTGAACCCACGGCCTCTTCGTCCCGAACGAAGCGCGCTGCCAAGCTGCGCTACACCCCGGTGCGGCGCTGTTGCCTCCGACAGTCTACCGGACTCTGGAGGTGCTCGTGCCTCTCCTTTTCGGCGGGCGGGAGACGAGGGTGAGGAGGGTGGCCTCCGGCGGGCAGGAGAACCGGACCGGGGCGTACGGCGAGGTGCCCAGACCTGCGGAAACGTGCAGCCAGGCGGAGCCGTGCCGGTGCAGGCCCTTGGCCCGGCCGCGGTCGATTCCGCAGTTGGTGACGAGGGCGCCGTAGAACGGCACGCAGAGCTGCCCGCCGTGGGTGTGGCCCGCGAGCAGCAGGTCGTAGCCGTCCTCGGCGAACCGGGTGAGGTTGCGCGGCTCGGGCGAGTGCATCACGCCGAGGCGCAGGTCGGCGTCCCCGGGCGCCTGGCCGGCGATCTCGTCGTACCGGTCGCGGTCGATGTGCGAGTCGTGGATGCCGCCGACGTGCACGTCGAGGTCGCCCACCTTGATGCGGGCGACCCGGTTGTTCAGGTCGAGCCAGCCCGCCGCGGTCATGCTCGCGCCCAGCTCCTCCCAGGGCAGGGAGGGCTCCTCCCGGAGCACGTCGCGCTTGGAGGTCCGCCACAGGTAGCGGGCCGGGTTCTTGAACCGCGGCGCGTACAGGTCGTTCGAGC